>Ga0256845_1003626_pt1 | contig 10347 bp, 10 predicted proteins | sample RiftiametaG_FD_189101 | JGI IMG/M metagenome (GOLD analysis project Ga0256845, IMG submission 189101) | Tube worm associated microbial communities from hydrothermal vent at the East Pacific Rise, Pacific Ocean - Riftia | ecosystem: Host-associated > Annelida > Integument > Unclassified ... | reverse complement strand
TACCTTAAAGTTTTACAATTTCCAAGGGTATCAAATATATCAAGTAAAAAATGGTGTTGTAACAGTTTCAGAATTAGATGATCCATCAAAATCTGCTTTGGTAGCCCAAGTAGATTTAAAAGATAATGTAGGGTTGTTAGTTAATTTTACTTATAATGAGGAATTGGATGCGAATGTTCCTCAACTGATGGTTAATGGTGAAAATAAAGGAATAAGACATTCATTTAGGATGACAGAAGATGCTTTTGCTACTGGCGATAAAAGGCTAATAAATCATAAGACCTATTTTTACATAGCTATAGCATATGGACATAATGAGTATAAATATTATGATCCAAATGATCCATTAAGATTAGATGGGCAAAAACAAACATATATTGCGAGTAGAAAAATGGCAGGAGGTCGAGGGATAACGTCATTTTCAGCGATACCACACAATCCAGCACCGGAGAATGGAGGAACAAAGACAAATTCATCGTATGGAGATATGCCTCAAATTACGAGAAAAGAAGGCCAAGGAAATGGAGGGAATGCGTTAGATTTAACAGAGAGATCAGAGGCAAGTATTGTTTCTGATGGGTTTATAGATTTTCCAGTTTATCAATCAGGCAGTGGGCCAATTATAGTAAAAGTAATAGACCCATTAGAAGTTAAAGCAGGAGTTTATCAAGTACAATTTAAAGATTCAACAGGAATTAGTTTAGATGATGCGTATTGGAGTTTAATTTTACCAGATGCTAAAACAGTAATAGATGCAGATCAATCTATTGCTATAGAGAATGAGCAATTGTTTTTAGAAGAAGGGATTTCAATAACGATAAAGCAAGTTAAAAACCCTGGAATAGAAACAGATTTAGGGAATGGTGTGATAGGCTCAATTATTGAGTATGCAGACCCGTCCTTAAGATGGTTAGGAGGATTTTCAGATAGAGAAGGACAAACCGATGCGAACTGGATACGTTCAGGGACATCAACTTATGGAGCAAATCCAGGAGATGATCCTTATGATGATGCCTCTTCAGCAGCATCGGTATTTTTAGATCCAGAGCAGAACTTTGAGAGTATGATTAATAAGACATGGGCACCATACAGTTTAGTATCCTACAGAGATGTAGGAGGGCAGATACAAGATGCTGTTGGGGTAAGTGGAGCAGTTACTACATTAAAATTAGAAGATGTACCATCCGTAGATATTGTGTTTACAAGTGATGAGAGTAAATGGAGTAGATCTATGGTATTAGAGGCACAACCAACACAAGCATTATCAGACCCTATCACAATAGTACCAACATCAGGAGCTAGACACTTACACTTGAGAAAAGGAAACAGTGTAGGAAAAGATGGGAAAGATGATAAGTCAGGAACAACAGGGTTAGGCTGGTTCCCAGGATATGCGATTAATGTAGAGACTGGAGAGCGATTAAACATTGCTTTTGCAGAAGATAGTTGGTTAGCAGGAGAGAATGGGAGAGATATGATATGGAATCCAACGTCAAATGAATTTGCAGGAATAGCACGAGAGTTGGTTATGGGGGGTAAACATTATGTATATGTTTTTACACCAGGGAGTCAAGGACCTCATAATTTTCCTACTTATGATAAATCAGCAAAGCTTCATTCGGTTATGGCTGCAGGAACAACAACCAATCAAAATTTTGTATTTAAGACTTGTGTATGGGCGGGAATCCCGATCTTAAATGAAGGAGATTCTTTGTTATCAACTACAGCAACAGTAAAATTACGAGTGGAGAAACCTTATGAAAATTTTGCGACAACATCAACATTTAATAAAACACTACCACTATATGAGTTTGATATGACTGGGATGGAGGCTGATATAGGTAGTGGTTTAGCTGCAGATTCTGCTTTAGCATTAATTAATGTAGTACCTAACCCTTATTATGCTTATTCAGAATATGAGACAAGTAAATTAGATAGAAGAATAAAGATTACGAATTTACCAGAGACTTGTACCATATCTATTTACAATGTAAATGGTACGTTAATGAGAAGGTTCCAGAAATCGGATGCTAGTACGAGTTTAGATTGGGAGTTAACCAATCATGTAGATGTACCGATAGCAAGTGGTGTATATTTAATACATGTATTGGTTCCAGAAATTGGAGAAAGAACATTGAAATGGTATGGGGTTATGAAACCTACCGATTTAAACGGATTTTAAAATAAGGTAATACATTATATTTTATAATATGAAAAAAATTAAATTAATAATATTAGCCATAGCTACTTCTTATTCTGTTAATGTAATTGGAGGTAATGAAGATAGAGCTGGAGAGGCTGGAGCATCACAATTATTGATCAATCCTTGGACTAAAAATGTAGGTTGGGGAGGGGCAAATACTGCTTCTGCTATTGGTTTAGAAGCGATGTCATTGAATATTGCAGGTTTAGCATTTACTAGGAAAACTGAGATACTAGTAAATCATAAAAGATATTTAGTCGGTAGTGGAGTTGGTATAAATACTTTTGGACTTTCTCAAAGAGTTGGTGAAACAGCTGTTATAGGTTTGTCTTTGATGTCTATGGATTTCGGTGATGTTGCCATTACAACAGAAGATATACCTGAAGGTGGTATTGGTACTTTCTCTCCCAAATATACAGTGATGGATATTGGATATGCTAAAACATTTTCTAATAGTATTTCTGGAGGGCTTGGAGTTAGAATTATTAGTGAATCTATTGCAAATGTTTCTAGTAGAGGTTTCGCTTTTGATGCTGGTATTAGATACGTTGCAGGAGATAATGATGAAATAAAATTTGGAATAGCATTGAAAAATGTTGGTCCAACAATGAAAGCCTCAGGAGATGGGTTATCTTTTCTTGAAAAAAATGATGATACGGGTAATGAAATTGAATCTACTCAAGATCATAGAGCTGCTGAGTTTCAATTACCATCATTATTAAATATTGGTGTATCTTATGATTTTTATATTTCTCCAAAGATGGATACAACGAGTAAAGCGATTACTGCTGATCATATGATTACTGCAGCAGTTAATTTTACTTCAAATTCTTTTACAAAAGATCAATATAGATTTGGAGCTGAATATTCTTTTAGAAAAATGTTTATGTTAAGAGCAGGATATGTTTTAGAGCAGGGAACTTGGTTTGATTCAGAAAAAAGAACTTCAGCAAATAAAGGGCCTGCCTTTGGAGCATCGTTTGTTGCGCCTCTAGGCGAAAAAGGAACAACATTTGGATTCCATTATGCTTATGAAATGACTGAGAATTTTTCAGGAACACACAGTATAGGTATTCGTTTAAATTTATAGATAAAAATCACATATTACGAAATGTTAAGAGAACTCTTTGTTAAGAGTTCTCTTTTTCGATTTAATAACTAGACTACAGAATTATGTCACAAGTAAACTATTATACAGAAGAAGGTCTTAATAAGCTCAATGAGGAGTTGGCTCAAATGAAAAATGTTGAAAGAGGTGTTATAACAGCTCAAATTGCAGAAGCTAGAGATAAAGGTGATTTATCAGAAAATGCAGAATATGATGCAGCAAAAGAAGCACAAGGATTATTAGAGTTGAAGATTTCAAAATTAGAAACAGCATTATCGAGTGCTCGTGTTGTTGATGAGTCTTTATTGGATTTATCAAAAGCTCTTATTTTATCTAAAGTGAAAATTAAGAATGTAGCGAATGGAGCTATAATGGAATATACATTAGTTTCAGAAAAAGAAGCAGACTTAAAAGCTAAGAAGATTTCTGTTGACTCTCCGATTGGAGAAGGATTGTTAGGGACTTCTGTCGGTGATATTTCAGAAGTGAAAATTCCTACTGGAATTATGAAGTTTGAAATTATTGAAATTTCTAGGTAATGGATTCTATTTTTACTAAAATTATTAATAGAGAAATACCTGCTTATATAATTGAAGAGAATGATGACTTTATTGCTTTTTTAGATGTTTTTCCATTAGCAAAAGGACATACATTAGTTATTCCCAAAAAGCAAGTTGACTATATTTTTGATTTAGAGGAGAGAACATATGCTGACTTATGGCTATTTGCTCAAAAAATATCAGCTAAAGTAAATGCTGCGATAGAATGCAAAAGAGTTGGTGTGGCTGTAATTGGATTAGAAGTTCCACACGCACACATACATTTAGTACCTTTAAATAGCGTAGAGGATATTAATTTTTCTAGACCAAAATTAAAGTTGGAAGAAAGTGAATTTCAAGAAATTCACGAAAAAATATTGAATGCTTAAGATTTTGTTCGCTTAGGATTTGCTTTAACAAAAGCATCCCATCCAGAGTAAGATTTTTCAGAGGTAGGTTTTCCTTGTTGATAATAATGGCAAACAGCAACAGCTAAACCATCAGTAGCATCTAAATGTTTGGGTAAGGTTTTTAATTTTAGAATGTTTTTCAGCATTCCTGCAACTTGTTCTTTAGAAGAGTTCCCGCTACCTGTTATAGATTGTTTTATTTTTTTTGGAGCATACTCACTTACAGGAATATCTTTAGTTAAAGCTGCAGCCATAGAAACTCCTTGAGCCCTACCTAACTTTAGCATAGATTGAGGGTTTTTCCCTAAAAATTGGGCTTCAATAGCTAACTCATCAGGTTTATATTCATTAATTAGGTATTCAGTACGTTCAAATATTTTTTTTAATTTTAAAAAATGGTCTCCTAATTTGCTTAAATCGATAGACCCCATAGCAATTAAACTCATTTTATTATTTAAAATATGAATAATACCATAACCCATCATGTTTGTTCCGGGGTCAATTCCTAATATTATTTTATCTTTAGTCACTCTAAAATTATTGTTTGAAAAAACCAATACGATACAAATATATTAATTTACTACTCAGGTTTATCATTGGAGTTGTTGCAGTTTGGTTTATCTATAAAAAACTGAACACTAATTTTATAGATAACTTAAACCAGATTGATATAACAGATTTAAATTGGAGCTTAATTTTATTAACTATTTCACTACTGTTTGTAAATTGGGGAATGGAAGCAATAAAATGGCGCTTTGCAATTCGGGGAATTGAAAAAATAACCATTTCAAAAGCTTTTAAATTGACACTTACAGGGATTACAATAGGCTTGTTAACCCCTAATAGAATTGGAGAAATTCCAGCTAGGGCATTACTTCTAAATAAAGGTTTATTTAAAGAAATTGCATTAAAAACAACAGTTTCAAGTTTTAGTCAGGTGATAATTACATTTTTGCTAGGCGGTTTAGGATTGATATTAACCCAAAAATATTTTAAATTAGGGTTAGATTCTTTATTCTTAAATGCTATTGTTTTGATAAGTTTAATGGTTTTACTAACACTTTATTTTAGGGTAAATAAACTAACCCCTATTTTTAAGAAGATTAGAATTTTAAAAAACCAAGAACTTGTTAATGCATTATTAGATTTCCAATTTATAGAGCTTTTCACCTTGTTGATTTTTAGCTTTTTGAGGTATATCGTTTTCTTTTTACAGTATTGGTTGATATTACAAGCTTTCGGAGTAGAATTGAATTCTGTTGGTGAAATACTATTAATACCTGTATGTTTTTTGTTTGCATCATCAATCCCAACAATTTTAATTTCAGAAATTGGAGTAAGAGGATCCGTTGCATTATTTGTTTTTGGTGTAGTTTCGGATATGGAGATCCAAATAGTATTAGCATCAATTACACTTTGGTTAATTAATGTTGCTATACCTGTACTAATTGGACTGTTTAATTTAAAAGAACTAAAGCTGTTAAAAGAGAAGTGATTTATTTTATAACAATATTAACTGTAGTTTCAATTACCTATTTTTTTTCGATAGGATGGATAATTATAGGTTTTAATAAATTAAAACGAAGAGGAGAAACGAAGTTTCAGAGAAACCAAAATTCTAAAATATCTATTATCATTCCAGTTCGTAATGAAGAAAAAAATATTTTAGCCTGTTTACAATCGCTTCAAAATCAGAATTATGATAACGGTAATTTTGAAGTGATTGTAGTAAATGATCATTCAACTGATATAACTGAACAGCTTGTAAATAGTTTTATAGAAGAAAGTAATTTAACAATTCGAATAGTTTCATTAACAGATAGAACATCAAAAAAAGAAGCGTTAAAATTAGGTATTGAAATGGCTCAATTTAATATAATAGCAACTACAGATGCAGATTGTATTTTGCCTAAAGATTGGTTAAATAATATATCAAGTCAATTTAAGAGTGATGCAGATATGTTGTTGGGACCTGTTATGTTTAAAAGACGGAAAGGATTTTTATCTGCATTTCAAACATTAGATATGTTGGCAATACAAGGCATGGAATTTGGAGCTTTAGGGTTTAAGCAGCCGATATTAAATAATGCAGCTAATCTATCGTATTCTAAAAAAGCTTACAATAAAGTAAAAGGATTTGATTCCTTTAACACACCATCAGGAGATGATATTTTTTTATTAGAACGGTTTAAATCTAATCATCAAAAGATTAAAGGATTATTATCTCACAATTTCGTTGTAGAAACAGAACCCGAAACAAAACTTTCAGATTTTTTAAATCAGCGATTAAGGTGGTCTTCAAAATCAAAATATTATTCAGATAAACTGTTGCTGTTTTTTAGTGGGTTAGTGTTAATTCAAAATATTTTGTTATTGTTTATCTATTTAGGAATCTTGTTGGTCGAAAAAGAGACTTTAAGCTTTGTAATCTTATTGTTTACTAAATGGTTGATTGATTTTATATTACTATTTTTGGTTGCAAGTTTCTTTAAGAGAAGAAACGCAATGTTTTATTTTATTCCTGTACAGCTTGTTTATCCAATTTATATATTAATAGTATGGATTGCATCAATAACGATGAAGTTTGAATGGAAAGGAAGGAAATATTAATGGGTAAAGAACAAAAAGACATAGCATCTAAATCACTATCGCAAATTGCGTGGTACCGATTAAAAAAGAACAAACTTTCTGTATTTGGTCTTTCAGTTATATTTTTTGCTATAGTTGTTGCGGTATTAGGTCCTGTAATTCGCCCTGATGGCACTCCATATTCAAATGATCAGGTATTAGAAATCACCACTAAAATTCCAGGTTTTTCGGTTGATTTATTACACATAAAGAAAAATCAAAAAAATAAAGAAGTAGGCATTTGGGAATATTTAACAAGTGGTGCTGAACACGACTTTAAAGCTGTTCCTGTTTATGACTATAGTTTTGAAGGAGTAAATATTATTGTTGAAAAATATACAGGAGGAGAGGTTAATAATGGGCCAATGGTTAAATATAATTTAGCTGATGTAGTTTATGCGTTAGATTATAATACCGAAGTAACAGAGTTGGGAGGGTATTTAGATTTTTACACGGTAAACGATAAAGAAAAAAAACATGTTTCAATAGAGGAGTTAATAGCTTCAGTAAAAGAAAATAATATCGTTTCAAAGACCTATTATTTAGGAACAGATAAATACGGAAGAGATATGTTAAGCCGTTTAATGGCAGGAACATGGATTTCTTTGTTTGTTGGGTTTATTTCTGTTTTTATATCTATTGTTATTGGAATAACTTTAGGAGCATTGGCAGGTTATTTTAGAGGTTGGTTAGATGATCTTATCATGTGGTTTATTAATGTGGTATGGTCAATTCCTACATTATTATTGGTAATTGCAATAACAATGGCATTAGGAAAAGGAACTTGGCAAGTATTTATTGCGGTTGGGTTAACCATGTGGGTAGAAGTTGCCAGAGTAGTAAGAGGGCAAATGTTAAGTTTAAGAGAAAAAGAATTTGTTGAAGCAGGAAAAGCATTAGGGTTTTCTAATGCAAGAATTATATTTAAACATATTATCCCCAATATATTAGGACCGGTAATTGTAATTTCAGCAATCAATTTTGCCGCGGCAATTTTAATTGAGGCTGGATTGAGTTTCTTAGGTTTTGGAGCACAACCTCCACAGGCAACTTGGGGTAAAATTATTGCCGAACACAAAGGTTATTTAATTACAGGTAAAGCGTATTTAGCCGTGTTACCGGGTATTGCAATTATATTAATGGTGCTTGCTTTTGTATTGGTTGGTAATGGTTTAAGAGATTCGCTCGACTCTAAATCCATGGATGATATTCCTCCAGTATAGTTTTTTTTAGGGTGTTTTAACGGGCTATTCGTTTTATCTATTCCGCTTTGCTTCATAACAAAAAAAGGATGTCACTTTTATCCCTAACACAATTATTCCTGCTCCAATTACCATTAAAAATAGTGTATAAGGTAAAATTTCTTTAGCCTTAAGACCTGTAATCCCTAAAAGTGGTAAGGCCCAAAATGGTCGAGTGCTAAAAAAAGCAATGATAAAAGTAATAATGGTTAATGAAACTGCAATGGTAAAAGGTGCAGGCAATAGATATTTAAATGCTTTAGTGTATTTATCCGTGAAGTTCACTATTTAAGTAATGTTTTCCACGCCTCCATAACTTCCCCTTTAGCCAAAAGTTCTTTAGCAATTTGGTGTTTATCTCCACTTTGAACATTAAAATCAGTTACTTCTTCATCTGTTGGAATAGCCTCTACACCTCCTAATAAACCTAAATCATTACCAGTTAAAATAGTGCTATTTCTTATTTTTGCTGGTATTTGATCTACACCAATACCAATTGTTGTAATTGGTTTTTGAATTTCAAACATAGAATTTTTATCAGCTCTGCAATACCAGTTTCCACCCATACGGCTAACCAAATCAATTTTATGCTGATCTATCATTCCTTTCTCGTCTAATACAGCTTCGTTAATGTGAATTTTAACTACTTCACAAATAACTAAATTTCCTGCGCCACCATTTTTCCCGAGTTCAATAATCTCATTTACCTTACATTCAAATTGAACAGGCGATTCTTTAACTCTAAACGGTTTTATCAGATCAGAAGGAACAGGCGTTAGACCTGATTTTACAAATTCATCAACATGAGATTCATAAGGAGAACTTGATAAAGACATTTGATGTACAATATCATGGTTTACCACATTAATTACAACTTCCTTTACTTCTTTTACATTGTCTAAGGTATTTTTAGTTGCTCCTGTTCTTCCGCTTCTCGCAGGAGAAAAAATCATAATAGGAGGATTGGCACTAAACACATTGAAGAAACTAAAAGGACTCAAATTAGCATTTCCATTTGCATCTATTGTACTTGCAAAGGCAATTGGTCTTGGTCCGATAGCACCTAATAAGTAGCGGTGTAATTGTGGAATTTCTAATTCTTTTGGATCTAGTGTGAGCATAATTTTTTTATTTTAACTTTTCATAAACAACAAACGAGTAGGGGAATTGGTGTTTTTCATCAATTGGGTTTTCAACTTCTGAAACTTTTTTCCATGTAGTATCTATTTTAGGAAAAAAAGTATCACCATCAAATTCATGATGAACATGCGTAATATACATTCTATCAATTAATCCTTTTTCTAATGCTTCCTTGTATATTTGACCACCACCAATAATAAAAAGTTCAGTTTCATTATTGTTTTTTGCATGTTCAATTGCAGTCTCTAAAGAATGCATAACAACACAGCCTTCCTCATTAAAATCAGTTTGACGCGTTAAAACAATATTTGTTCTGTTAGGTAGTGGTCTAAACTTTTTAGGAATAGAAATGTAATTTTTTCGTCCTGTAATAATATGATGGTTTAAGGTGGTTTCCTTAAAGAATTTCATATCGTTTGGTAAACGCCAAATTAAATCGTTGTCTTTACCAATTACATTGTTTTCAGCAATAGCTACAATTAAAGAAGTAATCATTTTTGTGATAGCCATTTTTGGTGAACATTATTTTTCTTTTCAGAATCGTTTAAGATGAAGTAATTAGTACTTCCTTTTTCTAAGAGAGGAAATCTAATTGTTTGGATAATGTTATCTCTACTAATTAATAACGAAATTTCATCGCCAACATTTTTAGCATCAACAAAATCACTAATATTTCCATTTACTCGATAACCATCAACTGCTAATATTTCATCATTAACGTTAAGACCACCTAAATAAGCAGAAGAACCTCTATAAACTCTTCTAATTTTATTGTTGCTTTCTGAAATTCCTAAGCTAGGATCTTTATTTACAACAGCTTCAACCGTTAAACCTGCGTAACCAAAAATGGTATTGTAGTCAAATGTTTTTGTTCCATTAATGTAGTTGGCAAAGAAATCATCTAGTTTTAATCCTGACACTTTTTCTAGCGTACTTTGCATTTCTGCAGGAGTGAAACCTCTATTTTGTTTTTCGTAAAACTCCTTATATAAGTATTGCATTACATCATCTAAATTCTTTTTACTATTAGTGTTCTTAATAATCATTAAATCAAGCATATTAGCAACAACGCTTCCTT
>Ga0256845_1003625_pt1 | contig 10353 bp, 11 predicted proteins | sample RiftiametaG_FD_189101 | JGI IMG/M metagenome (GOLD analysis project Ga0256845, IMG submission 189101) | Tube worm associated microbial communities from hydrothermal vent at the East Pacific Rise, Pacific Ocean - Riftia | ecosystem: Host-associated > Annelida > Integument > Unclassified ... | reverse complement strand
GAGGCTCTAAATTTAGCAAAAACATATTATAATAATGATGAGCAAACCAACCGATTTCTAATCATTGTTTCAGATGGAGAAGACCACCAAGAAGAAACCAAACAAGTGGCGCAAAACTTAGCAAATGAAGGTGTAAAAATATATACTATCGGTGTAGGTACGGAAAAAGGAGCCCCAATTCCTATGAAAATTAATGGTTCGCTGATTGGTTACAAGAAAAACAGAAAAGGAGAAACGGTTATTACAAAACAAAATCCTGCAATTTTACAAGCCATTGCAAAAATTGCCAACGGAGAATATATTGATGGAAATAAAACAGAAAAACCTGTTAAATTTATTGCAGACATTATAGGAAATGCACAAAAAAGTGAATTTGAAACCAAACAATTTTCAGATTATAAAGACCAGTTTCAATGGTTTATAGGATTCGGAATTCTCTTTCTAATGATAGATGTTTTCTTGTTTGATAAAAAAACAAAATGGCTTAAAAAAGTCGATTTATTTGATGAACATAAATAAAATGAAACACATAGCATACATATTCTTTTTCTTTTTGATGCTAATGGCATCAAACAAAACAGTTGCACAACAACAAAAAGATTCGATAAAACTACAACGCGAGGCAAGAAAATTGGTTCGTAACGGGAACAAATTATATCATCAACAAAAATATATTGACGCGTCTGTAGCATACAAAAAAGCGCTAGGTAAAAACAGCAAATACAAAAAGGCAAGTTATAATTTAGGAAACGCCTTGTATCAAGAAAAAAACTATAAAGAAGCAGTTCCGCAGTTTGAATTAACAGCAAAAACCACTAACGATATATACACCAAAGCAGAAGCATTTCATAATATTGGTAATGCAATGATGAAACAAAAACAATATCAACAAGCGGTAGATGGTTTTAAAAACTCATTAAGAAATAACCCAAATGACGATGAAACTCGCTACAATTTAGCCATTGCACAAAAAAAATTAAAAAAGGAACAGCAAAAAAATAAGGATAAAAAGAAAGATAAAGACAAGAAAAAGAAAGACGATAAAAACAAAGACAAAAAGAAAGATAAGAATAAAAAAGGAGACGATAAGGACAAAAAAAAGAAGGACAAAAAGAAGGACGGAGATAAAGGTGATGACAAGAAAAAGAAAAATCAAGATAAAAACAAAGACAAACAACCTCCAAAACCTCAAAAAAGAAAAATGTCTCCTCAGCAAATGAAACAATTGCTAAAAAGTTTAGAAAACGAAGAGAAAAAAACACAGAAAAAAATGAATGCCAAAAAAGCAAAAGGCAAAAAAATAAAACAAGAAAAAGACTGGTAACTGAGCTTGTTCAAAGTTGTCAGTAAACAGGTTTCTTACTACTTTTGATTTTTTATTAGAAAATGACATTAAAAAAAATATACATACTACTATTTATTGGCTTGTTTGCACAAACCGTTTTTGCCCAAGAACCTGAGTTAAAAGCTTCGGTTAGTAAAAATAAATTGGGCGTAAATCAGCGTTTGCGCATTCAGTTTTCTGTAAACAAACAAGGAGCAGATAATTTTACACCACCCAATTTCAAAAATTTTATAGTAGTTGGCGGTCCAAGTCAATCGGTAAGTCAATCTTGGATTAATGGTAAGGCTAGTTTTTCTCAATCGTACACTTACATTATCAAACCGAAAAGAAAAGGAGAGTTTAATATTCTGTCTGCAAGCATCCTTTTAAAAGGTAAAAAACTGCAATCAAAACCCATAAAAATTATTGTGGTAAATGCGATTGACATCCCTAAAAACCCTAATAATCCTGATTATATTGCGCAACAAAATATCCACTTGGTGGCAGAAGTATCTAAACAAAACCCATATGTGGGCGAAGGTATTTATGTAGAATACAAATTATATGTAAGTCAAAATATTAGTGTGCATAATTACTCGGTTACAGAGGCACCAAAATATAATGGCTTTTGGAATCAAATTATAAAAATTAATGGTTTACAGGTAAAGCAAGGAAAATACAACGGAGAAAATTACCGATATGTTGTATTACAAAAGGCCTTGTTAATTCCTACAAAATCAGGGAAACTGACTATCGATCCTATGAAAATGGATATTATTGTGGGCGTTCCTACAGGTAGAGCAGATTTTTTTGGCAATGTAATTTCTAGAAATGTTCGGAGAGATTTTTTATCAACCAAAAAAACAATTCGGGTAAAAAGCTTACCTATTGAAGGGAAACCTGCTAATTTTAATGGTGCTGTGGGTACTTTTACTTTTGATGTTTCTTCGGATAAAAAGGTATTAAAAGCCAACGAAACTGCACAAATAAAAGTAAGCATTTCTGGGAAAGGAAATTTAAAATTATTTGAAATACCAACTATTGAAACCCCTAAAGAGTTGGAAGTATATCAACCAGAAAGAAAAGAAAAAGTACAAGTTTCAAAATCAGGAATTAGAGGGAGCATTACAGATAATTACACCGTTGTACCCGAATATAAAGGAAAATATAAAATACCCAAAACTTCGTTTTCTTATTTTAATCCGAAGGATAAAAAATACCATACCATTGCTTCAAATAATTTGTTTGTAAATGTTTTAGAAGGCAAAGAAATTGTTACAAACAATAATACAATTACAAAACAAGTAATTGCAAGCACAGGTAAAAATTTTCGATACATACAAACCAAAAGTAACTTTCAACCTCAAAAAACAACCGATTTTTTCAAGTCAATATGGTTTTACCTTTTATTGATTTTACCATTTTTAGCCATTCCTATCGGAATATTTATCAGCAAAAGAAACGAAGCAAAAAACAGTGATGTTTTAGGAAACAAACAACGTAAAGCAGATAGATTAGCAAAGAAATATCTCTCGGAAGCAAAAAAACAATTGGGTAAAAAAGAAGCCTTTTATGAATCTTTAGAAAGAGCTTTACATAACTATTTAAAGGCAAAATTTAGCATAGAAACTACCGATATTAGCCGAGAAAAAATTACCAAAATATTACAGAACAAAAAAATAGACACAACAACAATTCATCAATTTATCGATGTGTTAAAAGATTGCGATTTTGCAAGATATACACCCACAACCAATGTTATGATGAACGAAGAATATGAAAAAGCCAAACAAGTAATTGCCCAATTAGACAAACAATTGTAACTTTGGTAGTTATCAAACTTATATAAATTTAAAAACAATAAAACAATGCGCTATTTATTTCTTTTAGTAGGATTTTTACTTACAAATATCACCACAGCTCAAGAAGCTTACAAATTTACCGAAGTAATCGATTTAGAAGCAACACCTGTAATTAGTCAAGGAAGAACAGGTACTTGTTGGAGCTTTTCTACCTCCTCTTTTTTAGAATCAGAAATTATTAGACTTACAGGGAAACATATTAACCTTTCAGAGATGTTTACCGTTAGAAACACTTACCCAACAAAAGCGCAAAATTTTGTAATGCGACAAGGAAAAGCACAGTTTAGTGAAGGTGGTTTGGCACACGATGTAATAAACTCTGTAAGAAATTACGGTTTGGTTCCTCAATTGGCTTATAGCGGGTTATTAGGCAATACAAAAAACCACAATCATGCAGAAATGGTTGCAGTAATTAGTGCCATGTTAAAAACGTATGTTAAAAATCCTGGAAGAAAATTAAGCTCTAATTGGAAAAAATCTGTTGATGCCGTTTTAGACGTCTATTTGGGTAAGAACATTCAATCTTTTACATATCATGGAAAAGAATATACACCACAATCATTTTTAAAAATGACAAAATTAAATCCTGATGATTATGTAAGTTTAACTTCTTTTACACATCAAAAAATGTATTCTAATTTTATCTTAAATATTCCTGATAATTTTAGCAACGGAAGTTTTTATAATATTACAATAGATGAAATGGTAAACACCATTGACAATGCTTTGAAAAATGGATTTACTATTGAACTAGATTGTGATGTTAGCGAACAAACTTTTTCATCAAAAAATGGAGTTGCGGTGATTCCTGCGGATACAAAAAATAACAAAAAAGCACTAAAAGGCGTATATCCTGAAAAAGAAATTACGGCAGCATATAGACAACAAGAGTTTGAAAACTTTACGACCACCGATGATCATTTAATGCATATAACAGGGATGTTGAAAGACCAAAATGGTACTAAATATTATAAAGTAAAAAATAGCTGGGGTACAAACTCTAATCGAAATGCCAATGGTGGCTATGTGTATTTTAGCGAAGCATACATCAAACTAAAAACAATTAGTATTTTGCTTCATAAAAATGCTATCCCAAAGAAAATTATGAAGAAAATAAAACTTTAAATCTATTTTTTTGTTGATAAGAACCCTTTAAAATGAAAAAAATCTTCTTTTTATTACTGATAATAACCAACACTATTGGTGCTCAAACTATTGATGAACTGTTTGAAAAAGCGAATACCCTGTACAAAAATGGAGATTATAAAAAGGCGATAGCAGCGTATCAAGAAATAGAAAAAACACAACAAATTTCAGATGCTTTATACTACAATTTAGGGAATTCTTACTACAAATTAAACAAGGTTGCTCCGACAATTTACAATTACGAAAAAGCATTGCAAATAAACCCACTACACCAAGATACAGCAAATAATTTAGTGTTTGCAAAAAGATTAACCTTAGATCGAATTGAAAAATTACCGCAAACATTTTTGCAGAGAATCAATAAAAATTATTTGCAAAAATTGTCTTACAATACTTGGAGTATTTTAACAATTATTTTTTCATTTTTAAGTGTACTCCTTTTTTTAGGGTTCTATTTTGCAGAAATTCCGTTTAAAAAAAGATTATTTTTTACCACAAGTATTCTTAGTTTTTTATTGCTTTTTACAACCTTAGCAATTACATATAGTCAATACAATTATCATCAAAAAAACAAGGTTGCTATTATTTTTGCTGAAAAAACAGAGATAAAAAATGCTCCTACATTAAATTCTGATACCGTTTTTACTTTACATGAAGGTACAAAAATTATTCTTTTAGACGCTGTTGATACTTGGAAAAAGATTAAATTAGCTGATGGAAAAATAGGCTGGATACTTTCTGATGATTTAAAAGAATTATAACAGATGACCCAAAGAAACAAGGCAATTACAAAGAAAATTCAAGACACTTTAACTCCTGAAAAGGTGTTACAAGATTTGATGGATGGCAACCAACGGTTTCTAAATAGTAAAGCTATTACAGTTGATACCAAAACCCTAATTTCTCAAACAGCAACAGCACAACACCCGAAAGCCATTATACTTTCTTGCATTGATGCTCGAGTGCCTGTTGAAATTCTTTTTGATCAAACCATTGGTGATGTTTTTGTAACTCGTATTGCAGGAAATTTTGAAAACTCTGATATTCTAGGAGGTATGGAATTTGCCTGTAAAATAACAGGAAGTAAACTCGTTTTAGTATTAGGTCATGAAGACTGTGGGGCGATAAAAGCTGCTTGTAACGAGGTGAAAATGGGAAACATTACAGCAATGCTTAGCAATATTACACCTGCTATTGAACAAACAAAAAAAGAAGTAAAATTAGACGTTTCTCACAAAAATTTTATCAAACAGACTGCCAAAAATAATGTCCTTCTAACTATAAAAAGAGTTCGAGAAAAAAGTCCTATTTTAAAAGAATTAGAAGAAAAAGGAAAAATTAAAATTGTTGGAGGGTTTTATAAAACCGCTACTGGGAAAGTTTCTCTTTTATAGTAAAATTATCAATTTTCACCAACTTTCCTTCCCAAGATCTACCTGCTAAAGAAGAAGTATAATAAACTTTTTTACCTCTAACTTTATTTACTTTAATAAACAACTTTGTTCCCATTTTAAAAGGGAAATTCGGTAAATTAGATTCGTTTATTGTTAAAATATACTCACACTTAGAAATCCATCTTACAGTAGATTTGATTGTGTATTTTTTATTCTGATGATATTCTGTATGCTGCTCTCCAGAAAAAACGACAAGCACTTTATCGCTTCCATTTCGATATGTAAATGTATTATTCTTTAAAATAGAACAATCTTGAGTTGTAGCAGATAGAAAAATCATGCTACTCATAATAATTAGTATTTTTAATACACTTTTCATAGAAATTGGGGGGTACTATGTAGATTAATACGGCTAATATAGGTTTTTTAGTGAAATTTATACCGTTTTATTCTCTTTAATGATAGAAGGAAATATCATTGGAGCCAGTTTTTTTACAGGTTTAAACAAAATAGATTCATCTAATGTTTCTTTTTTTACAAACGGAATAGTATCATTCATCTTGCCAAAAAATATAAAAACAACACTTAAAATCAAACCTATTTTTAAAGCACCAAAAACACCGCCAAGAATTTTATTGATAATCCCTAAAGAAGCAAAATCGGCTAATTTTGTCAACAATTTTCCTGCCAAAGCAATGATAACAATAATGATGATAAATGTAATGGCAAAAGAAGAAAGTGTTACATATTTTTCATCCCAAGAAACAGTTTCATTTAAATAATTCCCAACAAAATAAGAAAAATGGATTGCTCCATAAACACCCGCAATCAATGCAATTAAAGAAGAAACCTCTACAAACAGCCCTTTCATCAAGCCTCTTACAAAACCAAACAACAATAATGCTGCAATAATAATATCAAAAATATTCATTCTTAAATTTTAATCAAAGATAATAAACTCATTTGTATATTTGCCAACACAAAAAAGCATATGCCAACACAAAAGACTTTAAAAGAAAAATGGAATGAATTGACAGAAAAACTCTCTACGCAATTTGCAGATGGAGCGCCATTAGATTTAGACGGAATTATCTATCTAATTGGTGTACAAGAATTAGGACAAGGGCACAGAGAGTTTAAAAAAGATGAAAAAATAAACTTGATGCACATTGCTATTTGTAAACTCTTAGAGCCTTACGGATATTATGAATTTGATTTTTTTGATGATGATAAATGGCCACATTACAAAGCTATTACAGAATTACCAAACCTAAAACCAGGAGAACAATCTGTATTGATGAAAGAGGCTGTTATTACTTATTTTGATACTATCAATTATTTTAAGTAACACTCAATTTTCGAATCATTACCGAAAGTAATTTCGGAAAAAAACGCTTTACATATACACCCAACTTCTCTTTTGCGCCACCAATATATACCTCTTCTTTTTTCTTTCTAATTGCCTTTGCCATTAGTTTTGCAAATCGTTCAGGTTGTATTCCGTTTTCAGTGGCGACATCCATTTTTCCTTGTGGAGAACCATCTGCAGTTAGTGCATTTTTAGAAACATGGGTTGTTACAAAACCTGGGCACACCAAAGTAACCGAAATATTATCTTTAAAATGTTCTGCCCGCAAACTATCAAAAAAACCATGTAATGCATGTTTACTCGCCGCATAACTAGAGCGCAACGGCGTGCCAATTTTACCCACAATACTAGTAGTTACTACAAATTGTCCATTTTTATTACGGATAAAATGTGGTAATAATCCTTTTGTTAAAGCAACAGTTCCTAAATAATTGATATCCATAATCCGTTTATCAACAAAAATTGAAGTGTTTTTTACCAAAGATCTCTGACTAACACCACCATTATTTACTAGAATATCTATCCTACCAAAACAAGCAATTGCCTCTTTAACTTTAGATGCTAAACTGCTGTAATTTTCTAAATCTAACGGAACTATTTTTATTGATGATGCGGTTTTACACCTATTTTTCACATCTTCTAAAGCAACTATATTTCTAGAAGATAAAATAATTTTTGCACCTTGGTTTGATAACTCTATTGCTAATGATTTTCCAATACCAGAAGACGCTCCCGTTATCCAAATAATTTTGTTACTAAAGCTCATTTTTACATTTTAGAACCGCAATGTACCAATTCTGATTTAGAAATGGTATTTTTGGTATGTTTCTTGAAAAGGATATATTATAAAAAGAAATCTTACCGATGAAAAAAATATTTATTCTGTTTGTTTTAACAAGCATTTTTGCCCAAGCTCAATTTACTATTAAAGGAACAATGAATCCGCCATATAAAAATAATTGGATACTTTTATATAAAATTGAAGGAGCACGACAAGTTTTTATAAAAAACACAACGGCAAAAATTGATACCATTGCTCAAAAACCAGTAGCAACATTTCAGTTTAATTTACCAAAAGATGCAAAAACAGGATCATATAGAGTTACTTATGATACCAGAAATAGAGGTTTTGTAGATTTTTTATTCAACAAAGAAGATATTGAGTTTACCTTTAATCCAAAATACCCAAACCAATCTATCGTGTTTTCAAAATCTAATGAAAACATCCTTTATAAAGAATACATAGCGGCAATTTCTGTGGCACAACATCAGCTAGATTCTGTACAAGTTTCCGAATTGAAAAAACCTTCAGAAAACAATGCGAAAAATTATATAACCGCTTTACAAAAAGTAATAAGTGTTCAAAATACATATTTAAAAAAGACGAAAAACAAAATGGTAGCTCATTTTGTAAAAGCAACATTGAGAAAAAATTCTCCAAAAATAATTTCTTCAATGCAGTCTTATATCAACTACATTTCTGATAATTTCTTTAAAAACATGGATTTGGAAGACCCTATTCTATACAATTCTTCTTTTTTAGTTGATAGAATTACCGATTATGTTTTTTACCTAAACTATAATGAAGATTTTAGTTTACAACAAAAACTGTACAAAGAATCTATTGCAAAAGTACTTTCAAAAATTAAAAACACCACATTTAAAAAAGATGTTATTGAGTTTTTAATCACACAATTTGAAGCGCAAAAAAATGTAGATTTGGTTGATTCGTTATTTGCCAACTACTACGACAAACTACCCGAAACATATCAAAACAAAGATTTTAAAACTAAAAAACTAGCTGCCTTGGCAGTAGAAATTGGTAGAATTGCTCCAGATTTCTCTTGGAAAGAGAACGAGAAATCGTACAAACTATCTACATTAAACGATGCCAATAGCTATTTGTTGGTTTTTTGGAGTACTGGTTGCTCTCATTGTTTACAAGAAATTCCCAAATTATATACCTTTATGAAAGATAATCCTAATACAAAAGTTATTGCTTTTTCTTTAGAGAAGACTCCTTTTACTTGGAAAAATTATATTGCAAACTTAAAAGGTTGGCACAATGTTTTGGGATTGAACAAATGGGAAAACAAAACCTCTAGAACTTATCGAATAACCTCTACGCCTAGTTATTTTATCTTAGATAAAAACAAAAAAATAGTAGGAAAACCAGAACATTTAAAGGATGTAAAACAATTTTTTGGATCGAAATAGGTATTTAAAAATACAGAAAAGCATCTTCTAAATGCTCAATTTTTGTGGTATTTTTATTTTTGATAATTGCAATAATATCAAACCGAACTTCTACATCTAAATCATTTTCGGCAATATAGAAATCAATCGCAGATACCAATAGTTTTATTTTTTTAGGACTTACCGCATCTTGTGGATTTCCGAAATAATTAGAAGTACGGGTTTTTACCTCAACAACTGCCAATATATTGTCTTTCTGAGCAATAATATCAACTTCGGCTTTTTGATATCGGTAATTTTTCTCAACAATGATATAGCCATTTTTTTGTAAAAATTTTATGGCTAAAACCTCACCTTCTTTACCAAGTTCATTATGTTGTGCCATTGTAATCTATTTTTAAAAGATTGCTACGTCATTGCGATGAGGAACTAAGAAGTCAATCTCGCTTTTTAAATTACAGGTTACTTCGTTGTAAAAAACTTCTCGTAATGACGTGTAAAACTTAAACTCTCCAATTACTTTAAAAAAGTAAGTGTAGATTTTTCTTTTTTACAAACATCTAATCTTACTTTTCTACCTAAAATTAATGCTCTATTGTCTTTTTTATGTCCCGCAGGAAATCCGAAGAGAACAGGGAAATTATATTCTTTTACAACGTCTAAAATTAACTGATTTGTACTGGTACCCCAATAAGGTTTATTCGGTTTTACACTACTAAAATCTCCAACTACCAATCCTTTTAAATTGGTAAAATAACCTGCACGTTTTAAGGTTTGCAACATCCTATCAATACTATAATTCTGCTCGCCAACATCTTCAATAAACAAAATTTTTCCATCTGTAGAAATAGCACTTTTAGAGCCTAACATACTTATAATTAACGATAAATTTCCGCCTACTAACTGCCCTGTTGCTTTTCCTTTTCTATTGTATTTTGAAGATTCAACCTTATATTTTAATTTTTTACCAAACAGTACTTTTTTAAAGGAAGCAATGGTCTCTACAATATCTTCTGGCTCATTACCCATACTAGAACCCATCATTGCATGAATTGTTTCAAA
>Ga0256845_1003624_pt1 | contig 10358 bp, 9 predicted proteins | sample RiftiametaG_FD_189101 | JGI IMG/M metagenome (GOLD analysis project Ga0256845, IMG submission 189101) | Tube worm associated microbial communities from hydrothermal vent at the East Pacific Rise, Pacific Ocean - Riftia | ecosystem: Host-associated > Annelida > Integument > Unclassified ... | reverse complement strand
AGTGTTTGACTCCACTTTAGAGTTTATTTTCCCTACAGCTACAGGGTCTTTGTCTATGTTAAAAGTGTCATTTATTTTGAGTTCGTCTTGTGCAGCTAACATTTCTAGAGAAAAGATATGATTACCCATCGCATGGGTTAGTATAAGCTGGGCATCATAAAACTGTGGGAAAAGTGTAAAGGTCGTTTTTTTACGCTCATCTTCACTGTCTGAGTCTAGTTCATCTATAATTTTATCTGCTACTAAATCAAAGTAAGAGCGACGTGCTGAAATGAAAAGATTTGTATCTTCACCTAAACGCATGTCATAGGCAAAGTCTGCATCGTACAGCCCGACATGCACTCTACCCTTACCTGAACCCGTAGGATACTTCGGACTTATGTCTACCACTGCTCCCATCGCTCCATACGTCACATCAAACCCACCAAGGTAAGCATCTATCTGTCCAGTCATCTCTGGTGCTATGACAGAATGTAACCCTCCAAGGTGAAACAAATACCCTATAGGTAAGTGGTTTATGCTAAAGCGTGTCTCTCTAGGTTTAGAACCATGTACATACAACTCAGAGCCATCATCGTTATTAGTACTCACAATACCTGCAAAACTCTTCAAAGCTTTAACGGGGTCACCGTTCGTACCTGCTATCTCTAGGGCTTGTTTAGTAGTTATCTGTTTCTGCATAGGAGCAGACTTCATGTAGCCCTCTTTTTGAACAAGACTACTCTCTCCTCCATCTACTATTTTGGCAGTCACATCTATATCATCTAATGTGATATTTTCTGCATTAAGTAGCAGAGGTATGGTTACGAGACTTAGTAGTATTAGTTTTTTAGTTGTCATTCTCTTCCTTCATATTTTTAAAGTTAAATTCATGTGTCATAATATATCAAATAGCATTACCAAGTAATATTCATTTAATTTTCTTTGTATTGATTATTATTCCATTTTCTTCGACAGAGTTAAACCAATATGTAGCCCATGATAGAGAAGGAATAAAACACCTATTATGACTCCATTTTGTATCATTTTTTTCAAAACTATCTAGTGTAATTAAACTCACATCTCGAGCCCTATTGTGAATGAGGGATTGTAGTGTTCTCTCACTAATAGAATAAGGTACTTGGTCATCACCCTGACAATGAATAAGTCGCAATTTTGTTTTTGGCTTCCAATTGAATAAACTGTTTTCTCTGAGAGCTTTTTTAAGCCAATGGTTTGGATTAGATTTATACTGTGATAGAAACTTTTTAGTGAGTAATCCATCTTTACCAACTTCATCTAATGGTAATGCACTATCTATTTGCCCAAATGTATGTTTACCATCTAAAAGTGTATCTATTCTTGAAGCATAAGGCTCTTTAATAATACTTTTTATCTTTTTTCCATACTTTTTCGCATAGGCATTTAACGTAAGTATAGTATAGGTCATTGCATAACTTTTGAGTGATTCATCCTCCCAACCTAAAACAGATCTTGCCATATAGTCTAAATCATATGCACCAGCCATAGGTGCCGCAGCAGTTACATATATATGTTGATTTTCCAATTTTTGTAAAGTAGCCATAGAAACGTATCCTCCCTCACTATAACCAGAAACATAAAGATGATTGTTTAACTTAATATCATTATTCTTCGCGAAAATTTTTACAGCTTTAATAAAATCTACCGAAGTATTGGCTAATGTATCTTTTATCATATAAGGGTGATGATGTTTACTTGAATTACCATAACCAATATAATCTGCTTCAAGTGTAGCAAAACCCGTTCCTGTAGCACTAAAAAATAGTGCTGCTATACTAGGTTGTTTTGTTTTTTTAGCTTTTACGGTAGGAGCACTATCATTTAGTGTTATCGTTCCATGACTAAAACTTACTAACCCAATAGTCTCTTTTTTACCTATAGGTACACTCAACAACCCTGATACATGGATGTTGTGATTTTGACTATCTTTTGTTATATATGGTACTTTATAGACTTTCAAACCATAAACTTTCATAGTATTATCTTCCACGTAACCCTCTATAATTTTACTTATTTTCTGGCTACTTGCTTCAAATAATAACTCTCCGCCTATTACTTGCTTTGTGTTCGTTGGTTTTGAATCCAATGTATTTGCACATCCTGCTAGTAACGTGAGCGAAGCTACAGTGAGAACATGTTTGACATAGTTAAATTTGAATTTCATTCTTTTCCCTTATTTGTTTATGTAATTGTAGTATCTCAAAATTAAATGTGGAAATAATGAGGAAGAAATACTACTCTTTATCAGATATTTTATTTTCCGCTACAATATCTCTAATAGCATCTATCACTACTTCAGGTTTTTCTAACTGAATAAAATGTCCACTCTCAACAAAGACTTGCTTGCTTTTTGTAGAAAGGATTAAATGCTCTTTTTGCAGCTTATAAAAGAATTCAAAAAGAATACGCTCATCTCCTTTTGCCTCTTTATGATTGGCACTCAATACTGTGAGTGGGATATCTCCAAAACTTACACCCTTAGATGCTTTGGTCATCTGTTCAAGCATTTTAGCTTCTTCTATGGCTCCATTATTGCTCTTTATCAAATAAGCATTGATTTCAGCTTTTAAAATCTTTTTATCTTTCTCGTCTTTCAGTACTACATCTAACATACTATTTATGGATAAACGTGTAAGCCCTGTATGATAGGATAAAGATATAACCCAATCAGAAGGAAGTCCAGCCGATTTCATTTTAGCTTTTATACTCTCAGGGGCACGCTCTAACTGTTCAGGATGAGATGCATCAACAAAGACGATACCACTTAGTGTATCTGCATACTTTTTTGCATAACATCTAGCTATCAAACCACCCAAGGAATGCACGACTAAAACATAAGGTTTTTTAGCTTCAATCTTTTCAAGTAGCATATGTAATTCATCTGCCATGTTTTCACATGTTCTAGGGTTATCAGACTTTTCACTTCTAAGAATTCCAGCTCTATCATAAGAGATGGTCGTAGCAAACTTCGAAACCTCTTCTTGTACCTTATACCAACTCATATGCCCAGAAAAGTCCAAACCTGATTCAAAGACAACAGTAGGCGTCCCCTCTCCTTTTTTAAGATAGTGCATCTTATGCCCATCTATTTCTACATATGTTCCATTATCTACAAAGTTCTTCTTTGCACTATAACGTGAGTACTGCTCATAGAGTATTGATAATACAAATAGCCCTACAACTAAAATTAATAACCATTTTAAAATAAACTTTATAATCTTCATTCTCTTCCCTTACTTTATCTATATTTGATACTCACAGTATCTCTAAATAAAATGTGGAAATAATGAGGAACTTGCAGTTAATATAGAAATCCAAATAACCATAAAGGTATTTTATTCCCTGTGCCTATCTCTGTATCATCTGATGCTATATATGAATGGGGTATATCTTTTATTTGGGTAAAACCTTTATTTTTACCTCCTACTTCAAAAAGATAACGATTATCTACTAAGAAATCTCCTTTTTTAGGATATCTAACTTCATGTGCGACGGTTAAAATATTTAAAAAAAATGTCTCTCGTACTGTTCCACTATTTGCTTCTGAAATATACAATAAATTACTATTGTCAAGATATATTTTCTCAGGTTTTTCAAGCCTTTTTAGCCCTTTAGAAGAAGCCTTCATCAGTAGCTTTAAAATACCTGCATCTTCTAGCTTAATAAAATACTCTTTAAGTGTTCTACCATCTCCTATATCTAGCATAGGCTTTAGCTTTTCTATGACAGGAACAAAGGGTACACTCTCCATAATGATACTCAAAAGAAGTTTGAGTTTCTTAATACTGTTTCCATCAAGACTCGGATATACAAAGAGCAAATCACTAGAGAGTGAAACATTTATATTTTGCTTCAACATATCAAAAAATATATCTTCATCCTCTATAGTAAGCGAATAAGGATAATAGCCCGTTTTAAGATATGTTCTAAAAAGTGGTAATATCTTTTTACCCATAGTTTCAAGCTGCATCACTATGTCAAAAGCTATGCTCTCATGAGAGGTAAGTACCTCTTCAAGTGTAAGTTTAGGCAGTTCCATATCTAACGTAAGCTCTAAATACTCCTTAAAACTCATACCATACATACGTACTTGATGTGCCCTTCTACTTAAATCATGACTACCTTTGTTTATCTCTAATGCTGAACTACCTGAGGCTACTATCTGAAGATTTGGAAAGTTATCATAGATACTTTTTAACTCTTGAGACCAGTTGCTATACTTATGTATCTCATCAAAACAGAGCAGTTTACCACCTTGTTCTTCAAAACTCTGAGCTATTTCATACATTGTTAGCTCCCCTATCAAAAAACTATCCATACTCACATAAAGTGACTCCCACTCAGGATGCAACGCCATATACTGTGCGATAGTTGTCGTTTTACCTACCCCTCTTTGTCCTGTGATTACGGTAAGTCTATGTTTTATTTTATCTTCTTTAATAAAATATCTTTGATAAGAAAGGTTATTTCTATATAGAAATTTTTTAGACTCAATTCTAATTTTTTCTAACATAAATACTCCTAATTAGTACTAGAATACCTAAGTATAGCATAAAATAGGTATTGGGATACCTATTTTATGCTTTAAAAAACATCTCATCAATCAATTTCTGAGATATACGATACCCATGTTCTACTGCATCGTCTAAAAAATCTTTGGCTTCTGCCTTTGTCAAGTAGCCTTTTTTAATGTTCAAATAAACAACACCCAAAAGTCCTATTATTTTAATACCTTGATGCAAAGCAATCTTCCTTCCTTTTTTTTCATCAATAATAAGAGGTTTTTTTAGTTCCAATGCTAAAGCAATAGCTTCACTCTCTCCTATGTCTAAAAGTGACGTAAGTGTATTGAATAACTCTGTATGTGTCACTTTTCTTACTGATATAAAAGATGTTAATTTTATGGGGTTTTTAACTGTTATTTCATCATAGACTGCCTGTGGTATGATAATATGTTCAAAGATATTTGAAAGCAATTCCAAACGTTTCAAATCAAAAAGGATGATGAGTGTAGTACTGTCACTAACTATCATAGAAAACTTTTTAGTCCATCCATATCATCATTAAAGTCATAGTCTATCACATCTAGCCCCATAGTAGAAAGGAGTTTCATCGTCTTTTGCTTATCTAACTCCAACGCTTTAGAAACCTGCCCTAAGCTCAAATATCCATTTTTATAGGCATCAACCATGAGAGCCGTTTTTAGTCCTTCTGTGACTATTTTATCATCAAAAGAGATAGCTAGTCCTATGGGTTTAGAGCGTTTTGTTATCATGGTGTATTCGTCGGCTTCAAGCGAACGTGTCAAGATGGCAGGGTTTATCTGTAAATCTTTTATGCCTATAGTTTGCATGAATATTCCTTAGTACTTACTTTTGATAGTATTATAGCATAGTTTTGTTATTTATATCATCCATAAAAAGTCTAGGTTCATCCACATACAAAGCCACTTTATCTACTCCTTTTTTGCTCCCAAATATTCCTTTTATATGTATCTTTTCTTTAAGTGTTATATAAATATTTGCATCTACAGTAGTCATCAATACCAAGTGTTTATAAGACTCTTTCTCTTCTTCATTTACATTCGACAAAATAGTATCTATATTACTAAGTGCTATATTTACTTTAGACCGTACACCTATACGTATAAACAGATGTATCTCATCTATTCTAATAGGCATATGTTTTATAGCTTTATAATCGCCAAGTAACCATATCATTCCATATAGGGTAACTCCAGTAACTACCCATGCCACAGGTACACTCCACAACGATAAAAAATAGTGCACTATAGGTACTTCTATCATCGTACTTATAAATATTACCCATAAAAATACACCATACATCGTCTCTTTTATATAGGTAAATTCTGAAACATTATCAAAAGACTTCTTTTTGACAAACCAGCCATAAAATGCATAATAAAACACCCTAATCTCAGAGATTACATACTGAATTATTTTTGGTTTGCCATATACTTGGATTAAGGTATTTTCTAGTTTTTCAAATGCATAATAATATACATGATTATCTTCTTTGTAGGCAAGCACTAGTTTTTTTAATTTGTAAAGTGCATAGAGTGTCAAAAGTATCTCTACAAAAGCCCATACATAAAGTAATTCCATTTTATTTACTTTTCCTTTAACAGATCTTCTATAGCCTCTGTCACTACTTCAGGTTTATCATACATAACTGCATGCCCAGTATCTACCCATGTTTGTTTTGCCCAAGGATACAGTGTTAAATACTCTTTTTGTTTTGAATGCATAAATGTGACCATCTCTTGCATTTCTGGTTTTTCTTTTAACTCTTGTTTCATTAAGGCAGAGAGTATCATCATAGGCACCTTTTTTGTGATAGGCTCTGATAAAAGTATATGGCCCATTTTCGTGACATTTATGGAAAATATTTTGAGTTTTTTATGTAGTTTTGGGGGCATTTTCATCGCATCCACATCAGCAAACTCATCAGGATACGGAGCATCTACGAGTACAAGTCCTGCCACATCTTCAGGATACTGTTTTATATAATGTTGCACATAGATTCCACCCAAAGAATGCCCTACCAGTATATACGGTGCTTTTACCTTGCATACTTCTAGTAAATGATGTAATGCACTTACCATCAACTCTGAGTTATCCTCTATTTCACTCTTCATCATCTTTAAGTTATCGTGACGGTTATAAGCAAAAACACTATGTTTTTTAGAAAGTTCTAAAAATGTTCTATCCCAAAATGACATGGGTGTACCTAGTCCATTTTCAAAGACAATAGTATAAGGAGTACCCTTATCTATATACACATACTTAGACTTTTTGCCATCAAGCATAACAGTTTGAATCTCTTTTCTAAAAAGAGGGAAAAACAATTTTGTGAATATCTTAGCAATTTCTAATAGTTTCATGATTTACCCCTTCTTCAAAAACATCAACAACAAAAAGAACCCAGAAGAAAAAACAAATGAACTCGTTATAAAAAAGACTACTGAGCTAAGTGAGATACTTTTTACATAGCTCTTAGTTTCAATAAGAGGGTATGTTATCATCCCAAAGTGCATGTCTACCCATGTTTTGATATTTTGACTATACATAAGTAAAACAAAGAGACCTAAATCTACTCCACCCACACCCATCAAAAATGATACTTCAGGTATTAACAGAAATGCACATACAAGTAAAAATCCAAAAACTATTTTTTCTACCCATGAAAGTTCTTTCCATATTTTCATACTTACTTCTCCTTCAAAAAATCTTGCTTTCCTAGCCAAGCAACACTTCGCCCTAATCTCTCCCAACGTATATGAAAACGCTGACTAGACCAATGTTCATCACAAGTTTTAGAATCTAAAGGTACATCTTTACAAACTAACTTCAGTCCATAGTGGTCTTTACCACTTCCATCGGCATCCCCATTGAGCATAGTTTCATAGCTTCTATGCTCCATACTAAAAAGCACAAACCATGGCTTAGCGATGATATTTTTGTAGGGTACAGAACCCCAAAAACGGCTATCGTTAGAGTTTTCTCTGTTGTCTCCTATCATATAATAATGTTCTTTTTCTACTTTGGTATAAAGTGCATTAACCTTTTGACCTTTTATATTATAACTAGGCGTATGAAGTGCATCAATATAGATAGGTTTCATATCTATCTTTTTATCATAAGCCACATACTGTAACAAGCCCTCAAAGATACTCCCACCTTCACTTCTATACCCAATACCTGGATATTTATCACTATAAGGATTTTCTACCCAAAGTTTATCTCTTAGGTTTACTATTTTATCTTCAGGATAGTTACTTTTTATATAGTCATCCCCTTCATAAAAATGTATATAAAGTTTTTTATCGACGTAAATAAGTTCATCTCCCCCTACTGCTACACAACGCTTCACGTAGTGTGTTGTATTGTCCTTAGGGTATAGAAATATAACGATATCTTCTCGTTTGGGTTTATCACCTTCTATCAAGTGACCATTACCAAAGAAGTCTGGCAGCATAGGTATATTTAACATCGGTAAGCGTGGTGTAGGTATGCCATAAGCATATTTTTGTCCTATGACCATATCTCCAATGAGTTGCGTATACTTCATAGACCCACTAGGGATAATAAAGCTTTGTGCTACCGTACTAGTCATAACCAATACAAAAAGTATTGACCCTGTCCATGTACCTAAAAATGTTGTAATTTTTTTATAGAAATGTTTCAAGTGAAGTTTCCTTATGACATATTTTAAAGTAGTATGACATAAGAAAATGTGGAAATAATGAGAAGCTTCCTCATTTTTCCCTCATTTTATTTGGCTATAGTTTTAAAATAAAGGATTATTTCATGCAAAGTTTCATTAAAATACTAATATTAACAAGTACACTTATAAGCCTCTTTATCTCTTACACTTTTGCAGAAGAGATTAAAGAAGATTATGCGATGGTAAGTATTTATGAGATGCGAGGGGAGACCCATATTTATGAGTCAAACAGAACCAAGACATCATTTAAAGACATTAACATCACCTTTGCTTTACTAAAAAACAATGATACGGACATAAATATTAAAAATATCACCCAATATGATAATAAGTTTATATCCATCCCTAAAACAGAAACATTTCAAGATACCAACACTACCTACTGGCTAAAGGTTGACTTGGGTAGTTCTTTTCCCTCTGGTCGTTTTGTCTATACCTATGCTGATGCAGACTTTACAGAACATACTTTTATTAATTCCCAATCTTTAGAAAAATTTAAACTTGACGGTAGAAATAATATGAAGTTTTCTTACAAAAAAGGTACTGATGCACAAGTCTATTATTTTAAATTACAGCCAAAACACTACCGTATACCATTTAGATTTGTCTATGTATCTACTTCTGATACTTTTTATGATTACATTGCAAAAGATGGAAAGATTCAACTCATATTAGGACTTATCATCGGTCTTATCCTCATGGCAGGTATATACAATGCAGCGATGTACTACTACAATAAAGATATCTCTTTTCTATACTATGCTCTTATGCAACTCTTTATGGTGACATTACTTTATACCTATTCAGGTGCATTTCAATGGGATGAAGGGTCATATTTTTCTAGAAATATTTCCTTTCTTAGTATTGTCAGTATTTCAGCATCTCTCTTTGCAGCTTTATTTACTGCACACTTTTTAGATACAAAAAGACATCTGCCTAAGATTAACAAAATAATAAATATTGGCATGGTAGTGATTGGGATTGACCTAATAATTAGTATATTTTATAAATCAATGCTTGTAGAGTATTATATTTTACCATTTTTAATGCTCCCACTCATCTATGCAGGCTATAAACGTGTACGTCAGGGCTATAAACCTGCACGCTTTTACCTTGCCGGGTGGATAGTCTTTACCGTGGCTGTTTTTCTCAATATATTTCAAGTGGGCTATAGCTATACTATCATAGACCCTCTTTACGTTGGTGCTGCCATAGAAGCTATACTCTTTTCACTGGCACTCTCATACAAAATACGTATGGTAGCGAAGGAAAAAGAAGAACAAAAAGAGCTCCTCGTACACCAAAGTAAACTTGCCTCCATGGGAGAGATGATTGGAAACATCGCCCACCAATGGAGACAGCCTCTTACACACCTAGGCTATACTTTTATGAACATACAAGAAGCACAAAAACATGATGAATTAACACCAGAATACCTAAATAATAAAATAGAAGAAGCCAGTAAACAACTTGATTTTATGTCTCATACCATCGATGATTTTAAGGATTTTTATACCCCAAACAAAGAAAAAGAAGATTTTTCTTTAGTAACAGCGACACAAGAAACCCTAGAAATCATGAGAAACACACTCAAACACAATGACATAGAAGTAGAACTTGTCATCAAAGAAGATAGTACCCTTCATAACTACAAAAACGAATACAAACAAGTTTTACTTAACCTACTTTCCAATGCTAAAGATGCTTTAGTAGAGAAAGTTACAAAGTCACCACACATTAGCATTGTGATAGACAAAAATACCATCCATGTAACAGATAATGCAGGAGGTATTAAAGAAGAGTTACTAAAACGTATCTTTGAGCCCTACTTTACAACCAAAGTGGGTAACTCAGGCATAGGACTTTATATGTCTAAAATGATAGTAGAACGGAATATGAAAGGAAAACTACATATTAAAAATAGACCAGAGGGTGCTTGTTTTACACTTATCTTGTAGGTAATATCCAATGCTCAACATCACTACGGTGACAACTTTCGTTAACCATCTGCATAAGCTCAGGAAAGAAGATAAGAAACTTCTCTTCAAGTTCATCTCGTTCTTTAGCAATAAGAGGAATATAACGTTCAC
>Ga0256845_1003623_pt1 | contig 10359 bp, 7 predicted proteins | sample RiftiametaG_FD_189101 | JGI IMG/M metagenome (GOLD analysis project Ga0256845, IMG submission 189101) | Tube worm associated microbial communities from hydrothermal vent at the East Pacific Rise, Pacific Ocean - Riftia | ecosystem: Host-associated > Annelida > Integument > Unclassified ... | reverse complement strand
CTATTTATAGTAGGAAACTCTCATGAAAAAAATCGTCACTTGTATGCTTTTAGCACTTAGTTTTAGTGCTTACGCTTATGATAATAACACTCCATCAAAAACAGTCCAAGAAGAATCCAACAGTTTAAATAATTCTTCAGGTTTTGCGTTTTCAATTGGACACTTTAATTTAGATTCAGATAATTCAGCTCAAGAAGGTATAGGAGATAGTGGCACATTTTTAAAATTCGGCTGGGAAGCACAGCAAAGTCATTTAGCTTACGGATTTGGTTTGAGTGGTTTATTATTGAAAGATAATGACTCTTTCAACGTCACGGTTGAGAACAATTTTGGGAGTCAATATAGTTCATCATCTTCAGTCGATGCTTTTGGTTTTTATGGTGAATTAGGTTACAGCTTGCCAATGGGCGAAAGTTCTAAATTTGATCTTATGGGCGGGATTGACCTTTTATGGGCAAATAGAGGTATTGCTAACTGTACTGATTGTCCGTCTGAAGATGTTAATCTTGACGGCGGATTATATGTTGAACCTCGCTTAACTTTTGTGAATGATGGTAGTTTCAATTTCTCTATTGCTTATCGCCATTATCCCGATAGCGACATTGAAGGTGGTATTAACTTAAACTTTAGTTGGGCTAACTAATCACCTAAAAAATTATGCCCTGCGGATTTAGTCATTGTATCGGCAGGGGAACAGCTCTAAACTACGCTTTATTATATTTTTCAATATGCGTACTTTAAAAAATGAAACCGTTAACCTGCGAACTCTCCAGCTGGACTTATTTTGATATTATCGGCACTGATAGTGAAAAGTTTTTACAAGGACAACTCTCAATCAATGCGTTTAAAATCAATCAACAACAAGCTGGATTAGCGGCGGTTTGTAACCACAAGGGTCGAGTGGTTTCACTCTTTTATATCTATCGTATTGATGCGGGGTTTCGTATTATCTTACCTGATGATATTAGCCAATCAACAATCACTCATTTAAAAAAATATGCGGTTTTCTTTAAAGTAACCATTCAAGCTGAAAGTGCTTTGCAACAGCTTTTTGCAACCAATCATTTAACATCTGAAGATTTAGACGTTAATACGTCTTTAATAAAAATTAATCTAACTGATTTCTCCATTTTCATTAAAGATAAAAAGACTTTTGAGTCTCAATCTGGATTAAATCAACCAACAACTATTCAATCAATAAGCCATCAATCAATCACACTTCAACCATCAGACTCTATTTGGTATTGGCACCTTGCAAATCAAGCCATTCCTTGGTTAAGCCCCGACACGGTAGAAGCTTTTCTGCCACATGATTTAAATTTACCAAAGCTAGATGCTGTTGACTTCAATAAAGGTTGTTTTACAGGTCAAGAAATTATCGCTCGCATGCAATACAAGGGCAAATTAAAGCAACACATGCATCTATTTAGCTGTCCTCAAGACCTTAGCATTAAGCCAAAAGACAGCATTGTTCAGTTAGAAAAAAAAGTCGCAGAAATCATCTGTAGAATCTCATTAGGCACTACAAATGAATCACAAGAGACTTTAATACTTGCTTTGCTAAAAGACCGTGCGGATAAAGAGCAAACTTTTCAGTTGAATCTAAAAAATAGTCCTATACTTGAACTAGTTAAATAATTAAGGTCATTTAGTTGTCTCATTTGTGACCCTTCAAGGACAAAACAGCATTATGAGCCTAGAGCAAGATTTTTTAAATGAATTAGTTGATGCGATAAAAAATGATCGCTTAACCTTACCAACACTTCCCGAAGTTGCACTTAAAATTCGCGATGCGGTCAGTAATCCCGATGTTAATTCAAGCTCGCTATCGAATGTTATTAGCCAAGATGTTGCGCTAGCAGCAAGAATTATTAAAGTAGCTAATAGCCCGCTAATGCGCGGTGCAGTAGCCGTAGACAACTTGCAATTAGCGATAACACGAATGGGAATTAATTTTGTAAGAAACTTAGCCACCGGTTTAGCTATGGAACAAATGTTTCAAGCCACCCATGATTCTGTAGATAAACGTTTAAGGCAATCTTGGGAGCATTCTTTAGAAGTGGCTTCAATCAGCCATGTATTAGCCAGCAATTTCACCAAGTTAAAACCTGAGCAAGCGACTTTAGCCGGGCTTGTTCATGAAATTGGTATTTTACCTATTTTAACCTTAGCCGAAGAAAACCCTGAGATATTAGAAAAAGAAGAAGTCCTCGACAAAATCATCTCTCGATTACATGGAAAAGTGGGTAGAGCAATTATGAAAGCTTGGGAATTCCCAGAGGAGCTTATTGATGTTCCTCTCGGTTGCACTGATTTTACCCGTGATGGTGGCGCTACCGCAGATTATGTGGACGTAGTAACCGTTGCAAAAATTCAATCTTTTACTGAAGACAACAACCCCTACCCTGATCTTGACACCTCAACCGTTCCAGCCTTTGCAAAGCTTGGTTTAGCAAGTCAGGTTGAAGTTCATGAAGTTGATACTCTAGCCGAAGAAATCGACAATGCTAAACAAGCCTTTGCTTAGAGAACAGCCGTGGTTATACTCTTTTAATGATGCTCTTTTTTAAGCCTAAAATTCTAGATAATTGCGGTTATCATTTACAAAAAAAATACCTTATTCGTGTAATTTTTGTTCTTATTTTTACTTCTATCACAACTTCTATTAATGCCGTGCCCGGCGACGTGCTGTTTTCCGAAAATTTTGAATCGGGACTATCTCAATGGACTATCGACAATAGTGGCGGTGGTGATGCAAGCATAGGTCAACAAACAACAGCAAGCGCCAATCTTTCACTTAGACTTCGTTGGGACACAGTCATAGCTACATCTAATACGGTTAACACCGCTATTCCGCAAGCTGATTTAGATTTAACCATCATTCGAGGGCTAGATAGCGCTGTCAGTGAAGATCCAGACACTAATGAAAATCTGATCATTGAATATTTGAATAATCTTAATAACTGGGTTCAACTTGAAATATTCCCCGGTGATGGCACGCCTGGTGAAATATTCAACCGCAGCTACCCTCTCCCAAATGATGCTTTGCATGCCAACTTTCAATTACGCTTTCGATATACCTTTGCTGATGGCATTGATTGGGACTACTGGCATGTAGATGATATTGTTATTACCGAACGCGATATTAACGCTATCACCGGATTAATTGGTGAATGGCGGTTTGATGAATTATTTTGGAATGGCTCTAATAATGAAGTGGTCGACTCTTCTGGAAATGGCTTACACCTCACCGCATTTAGTGCATTAATCGGCAATAGTAACTCAGCTATTGCAGGTGATCCGGGAACTTGTAGCTATGGAATATTTAATGGATCCGTAAGCTTTATTCAATTAAACGACGACACCTCAAGCCCCGATTCTCTTTTAGATATTCCAAATACCCTAACCGTTAGCACTTGGATTAATACCAATGTAATTCCTTCATCTGGTTTAAAATCTATTTTATCAAAAGATGAAAACTATGAGTTTCATATTAATTCATCCGGTCAAATTTTTTGGTGGTGGCGCTGGGCAACATTAACAACAACAGGTCCACCACTTACCATAGGACAATGGCATCACATTACAATCACATGGCGTAGTGGTGAACAAGTCATTTATATCGATGGCATTGAAAGAGCGCGCTCTTCAAGAACCGGAACATTACTTTTAAATAACGATCCGTTACAAATAGGGCAAGATCTCAATATACCTTCCCGATTTTTTGATGGTTTTATTGACGAAGTTAGGATTTATGAAAATTTCTTAAGTGCCGCAGAAGTTAATCAAATAATGAATGAAACTCGACCTTGTAGCTCCACTGGCATTTGTTCTCAGAGTTTTGAAGATAATTTTAATTCGATCACTTACAACAACAGTACCGGTAGCCAACCATGGGATAGTGATTGGTTAGAAGTTGATGATGACAACTTGCCATCCAGTGGCAATATACTCATTACAGGAGGTCAACTCAGAATGGATGATAGCCCTAATTCTGGAGGCCGTCCTAGCTTAGAAAGAGAGTTAAATTTAAACGGTTACCTCTCTGCTTTTATCAGTTTAGATTTAAACAGTTCAGGAACTTTGGATAATGGTGATCGCTTTGACATTGCAATTTCAAGTAACGGCGGTGCAACTTATAATGTAATCGCCGCTTTTAGTAATGATGTTAACAATAATTTTAATTACGACCTAACGCCATATTTATCAAATAATAACCGTATTAGATTAAGGATAGAAAATGGTTTTTCAAGCTCAAATGAATTTATAGAAATCGACAATCTCATCATCTCTGGATTAAGAAACTGTGGTCCCGATCACTTTTCAATTAGCCACGACGGTTCTGGCATTAATTGTTTACGTGAATCAATCACCATTCAAGCAGAAAATGCCGACAATTCAGTCATGACCGATTACACCGGTGCGATTGTGTTAAGTCTAATAACCGATCATGGTAATTGGTTTACAGTTGACAATAACAACAATAGCACCGACCCTGCTTTAGGCATACTCACAGACACAGCAAACGATAATGACGGAGCAGCAAGTTATCAATTTGACAATAATGACCTTGGCAATGTAACGCTTTACCTTGAAAATACAGTGGCAGAAAACACCAATATTCGAGTTGCCGATAATGCAATAATAGATGATGACAGTGAGGGCGATATTATCTTTAGACCTTTCGGCTTTGTTTTTTCACCCAACCCAATACCCACCCAAGTAGCTGGCAAACCCTTTAACTTAAGCTTATTTGCTGCTGGGCAAACACCAGCTCAACCCGAATGTGGTGTGATCGAAGAGTATACCGGATTAAAATCACTTAATTTTTGGTCCGATTATGATTCCACCAATATCAGTGGCACATCAATCATAGTCAATGGCTCAACCATTGCAAAAAGTGAAGCTCTGTCCGTTGCTCAAAATGTCACTTTTACTAATGGCATCGCTAACCTAACAAGCCAATACAATGATGTTGGCCAAATTAGTATTAACGCCAAAGATGAAATTGATGTTGGAGATCCTCCCAGTGGTAACCTAGATGAACTTATTGGAGGCATGATCCCATTTGTGGTACGTCCGTTTGGTTTTGATATTCAAGTAGATGGCAACCCTTATGCAGATGATGCCAACGACTCAGTTTACAGAACAGCAGGAGCCCCTTTTAATATCACTATAAGAAGTGTTTTATGGCAAGCCAGTGATGATATTGATAACGGTGGAGCAGGTGATGGAATTCCTGATCCATTTGTTGATACCAACGCTGATGGCATTCCAGACACTGGCGGTAATTTAAGTGACAATGGAATTACACCCAATATTTCACAAGCCAGTGGTATTGTTAATTTAACCTCTACAGCACAAGTAGTAACCAATTCGAATGGCAACTTATCAACCAATAATTTTTCTCTTTCCAGCTTTATAGATTCAGGTTTAGCGAATGCTGCAACCTATTCCTTCAGTCAAAGCTGGAACGAAGTCGGCATATTACAGCTCAACGCTAGCCAGCTAAACTTTCTCAATGGTGGAGAAAATGTCAGCGGTGAAAGAATTAACATTGGGCGCTTTATTCCCGATCACTTTCTGCTCAGTCCACCGGTTATTACTGAACAGTGCAACAACTTCACTTACGGTGGTTTTTTTGATGGCATTAATGCCGGATTAAATAAAAATGGTCAAATGTTTGATCTGCAAGGCACAATTACAGCCCGAAATTTAGCCCTCAACACAACACTAAATTATGCGGGTGTTTTTGCTAAATTAAGCGCTGCCAATATATTCATACAAGCATTTGATGCCACTGCAAATATTAACGCAACGGGTCGAGTTAATTTTTTACCTAACAATCTCAACTTTATTAATGGTGTTAGTAACTACATCGACTCAACGGTAGACTATCAATTTTCCACACCATTAGCCCCCTTTAATCTTAGACTTGATTTATCTGCAACCGATTCTGATAGTGTTACAGGCGCAATTAGTTCAAATGCTTTTGAAGTACGACTAGGGCGTTTAAGATTAATTGATAGCTTTGGTCCTGAAGTGGCTAATCTTGAAATGCGAGTTAGCAGCGAATATTTTGATGGTAATGATTGGCTTACTAACGATCAAGATAGCTGTACAACCTATATAGATACCGCAATTAGTTTTGACTTAACATCCTACACCGACCAATTAACTAGTGGAGAAACCACCATAACCAACCCAACTACAATACAAACTCTAACATCCGGTTTAAGTGATTTATCAAATGGTTTTTGGTTTAGCCCACCAGGCGTAACAAATTATGGAAGCGTATTAATCAACATTGATTTAACAAACCAACCTTGGCTTCAATTTGATTGGGATAATGATAATACCATTGATGCCACCAACGCTCGGTTAAGCTTTGGTTATTATCGAGGAAGTGATCGAGTGATTTATTGGGATGAGGTTAATTGACGCTACTGCAAATAATAAAATATAAAGAGCTAAACATTTACCACGCAATCAACATCTTCAACTAAAAACGAAGTAAAAAATAAGTTTAGAAACTTGAATGAGTAAATAAAGAAATTTTCTATGTTAAAAAATCTTAAAGGTAATTTTTATGGTGGAATAACTGCTTCAGTGGTTGCATTGCCGCTAGCATTAGCATTTGGAGTTGCTTCTGGAGCTGGGGCTATTGCTGGTGTTTACGGTGCTATAATCGTCGGTTTTTTTGCTTCTATATTTGGTGGTACTGCAACTCAAATATCAGGTCCCACTGGACCTATGACCATAGTTATGGCTGGTGTGATCTCTTTTCTTATTACCAAATATCCTGACGATGGCATAGCTCTAGCGTTTACGACTGTCATGCTCGGTGGCATTGTTCAAATATTACTTGGTTACTTTAAAATCGGTCGATTCATCAGTTTTGTTCCTTATACCGTAGTCTCAGGTTTTATGAATGGGATCGGTATAATTATTATCATATTACAAATATTACCCTTTCTGGGGGTAGAGAATACGGCTCATACTCCAACCGCAGTTATAACTTCTTTACCTTCAGAAATTAATCATTTTAACTATTCGGCAACACTTTTAAGCAGTACTTTGTTAGCCGTTTTACTTATCTGGCCTTCTTCCTGGGATCGATATCTACCATCACCTTTATTAGTATTAATAGCTGGCACCCTATCTTCAATTTACATTTTTGAGCCTGAAAATTTTATTAGAATAGGTGAAATTCCAACTGATTTTTTACACTTTCAAATGCCTCTAATTAAATTAGACGTCATCCTTGATATGATCAAATACGCAATTGTGTTGGGGGCTCTAGGTTCGATTGACTCTCTTCTTACGTCACTTGTTGCGGATGGTATGACTCGTACCGAACATAATTCCGATAAAGAATTAATCGGACAAGGTATCGGTAATTTAATTGCCGGTACGTTTGGAGGGCTTCCGGGGGCAGGCGCTACAATGCGGACTGTAATTAATATACGTTCAGGTGGCACCTCTTTACTTTCTGGAGTTATTCATTCAGTGAGCCTGATTATTATGATTGATTTCGCTAGTGGAATGATTTCTACCATTCCTATGGTCGCTCTATCGGCAATATTGGTCAAAGTCGGTTTAGATATTATCGACTGGAATTTTCTTAGGCGCTTATATCGAGCACCAGCATCAAGCATCTCAATTGTAAGCAGTGTTTTTTTTCTTACTGTTTTCGTTGATTTAATTACGGCAGTGGGAACTGGAGTGGTAATTGCCAGCTTATACACTTTAAATAGGTTAACTAAAGAGCAACTAAAGCAGGCTAAACTCAAACATGGAGCAGATTTAATAGACTCTTTGAATGAAAAAGAACGCAAATTATTAGATAATTTAAGTGATGATATATTACTATATACCTTAAGTGGTCCATTCACCTTTGGTGCCGCTAAAGGTATTTCAAGAAAACTGGTCAGTTTTACAACTCATAAAGTTCTTATTTTAGACTTATTAAATGTTCCCTCAATTGATACTTCAACGGCTCTCTCCATTGAAGATATTATAAAAAGTCATCGCGAGGTAGGTCGATTTGTAGTACTTGTCTGCAATGATGAATTACGTAATATATTTGAAAAACTGGAAATTGTAAAATTAATTGGATCACATAAACTATTTTCTAATCGTGAAAAAGCATTTATTAAAGCAAAAAATATACTTGAAGAACAAATCTTAAAATAAATATAAAGGCTTTTGTTTTTCAAAAGCCTTTAATTAATTTCCCTTCAACCGTTAGGACTGATTCTGAGGCTTCATATGAGGGAATAAAATTACATCTTTAATAATTGGTGAATCTGTAAATAACATCACTAATCGGTCAATTCCAATCCCTTCACCCGCTGTTGGTGGTAAACCATATTCTAATGCGTTGATATAATCCGCATCAAAGTGCATCGCGTCATCATCACCTGCATCGTTAAGCTCTGAAAAACCATTGGCAATTTCACAGCCACCAACAAAAAACTCGAATCGGTCAGTAATAAATGAGTTTTCATCGTTACTCATGGCTAAGGGGGAAACCTCCCAAGGATATTCAGCTCGGTTGGGTTAGATTTATCAACCCAACAAAAATTGATTAACTATATATGCAAATCTAATATTTAAACTTGACTCAAACAACCCACTTGTTTTTTAGATATTTAATTACTCATCAAATAATTTGGAGGTTAAGTTAACTAATGCTGTTGGGTTTATTAACCCAACCAAGCTTAAGAACTATCACAAAATATCACGCATAAAAAAACTTTAATTAACTTATTATTATTTTCTAATTTTACAATTGGTTTTGATGTTCCATATGCAGAAACAATTTGTGTAGCTATCATCTCTCAAGTTAATTCAATTTCCCATATAAAGTTAAAGTAGTTCTTTTTTGTCATGGAATTTAGTCATAGTAAGAATATGCTCTACACAAAACTTAACTGATTTCGCTAACTCAAGTTTAATGCTGTCTCCATTTTCTAAATCTTCATAACTAGGACCTAAATTTGAATTTTTATATTCTGGAGTATTAGAACAAACTTCTTCAGCAAGAATTTTTTTTGTTTTTCTATCGATTAAACGTGCATGAACATTGTAGAATATTCTATAATTATTCCAATCAGACATATAATAGATAGAGCCCCAATCTAGAGTACGTACGTCCAAAATATAATCAGACTCTTTATATAGACTTACAAGATCTTTAATTCTATATGACTTTGTAAGGGTATTGTTATATATGACATTTACATTATGATTAGATTTAAGGGCTTCACCTAATAAATTCGCTATCTCAAAAGCGGGATCTTCAACTTTGTTATTTTTGATCATGTCATTACCGGCCTCTATAGCTACCGACAGACCAATCAATCCGAACTGTACATTAGCGGCTGTTCTCGCTTGAAAATTAGGTGGTTTTTTATATTGTGTATAGACTAATGATTTATTTTCAAGCATTTTAGATTCGTTTTTAGTCAACTCATCAGTTTTTATAGTCGAACATGCAGTAATTGAAATTCCAACATATACAAACAAAAGTTTTCCGAAGGTATTATTCATTATTTTCTCATATTATTATATTAAATTTTTTGTTTATAAATCAATTAACGCTCAAATTTCATTATTGATTCAGCGGTTTCATATGAGGAAATAAAATCACATCTTTAATAGTTGGTGAATCAGTAAATAACATCACTAATCGATCAATTCCAATTCCCTCACCAGCCGTTGGCGGTAAACCATATTCTAATGCGTTGATGTAATCTGCATCAAAATGCATCGCTTCATCATCACCTGCATCTTTTTCTTGCACTTGTTTTTTAAATCTTGCGGCTTGATCTTCTGCATCGTTAAGCTCAGAAAATCCATTGGCAATTTCACGACCGCCAACAAAAAATTCAAATCGGTCGGTGATAAATGAGTTTTCATCATTACGTCTTGCGAGTGGTGACACTTCCCAAGGGTATTCAGTAATAAATGTTGGCTGAATTAAACAATGCTCTGCGGTTTCTTCAAAGATTTCACAAATATATTTACCCGCGCCCCAAACACCTTCAACGGCAGGTTCTTTTACGTGAACGGTTTTAGCATATTGACGAATTTTATCAAAATTTTCTTCAGGATTTTTAAATACAGCCCCATCAAAAGTTGGGTTATATTTTAGAATCGCGTCGACCATAGAGATACGTTCAAACTTAGCACCAAAATCATAATCAACACTTTCAGTGACATTACCTTCATCATCTTTAACAGTGTTTGTTACAAGAGTAGTGCCTAAAACTTTTTGTGCGACGGTGCGCAACATTTCCTCAGTTAAATTCATTAAATCATTAAAATCGGCATAAGCTTGATAAAACTCTAACA
>Ga0256845_1003622_pt1 | contig 10362 bp, 7 predicted proteins | sample RiftiametaG_FD_189101 | JGI IMG/M metagenome (GOLD analysis project Ga0256845, IMG submission 189101) | Tube worm associated microbial communities from hydrothermal vent at the East Pacific Rise, Pacific Ocean - Riftia | ecosystem: Host-associated > Annelida > Integument > Unclassified ... | reverse complement strand
ATTGTTTTGCCGGGGGGTTTTAGTTAAATTAAAGAGCATTAAAATTATACATAATTGATATATTGATAAAGCAAGCAAAATAGGTTATAAGTATATAGTTGATCGTAATTATATATAATATTTTTAATTCTTTAAGTTTTAATTCTTCTTATTTATAAGTTTCCATTATTTATTATTTTTAAGGTAAAAAAATGTCATCTGAAATAAAAACACACCAGGGGTTTGGTGAGATGAATCTTTCCAAACCAGTCTTAGCTGCTTTAAATAATATTGGATATGAAGCACCGACTTCAATTCAAACCATGACAATTCCTCTTATGTTATCTGGAAAAGATGTTATTGGGCAGGCTCAAACCGGTACTGGTAAAACTGCGGCATTTGCATGCCCATTATTATCAAATATTAATCTTAGAAAAAAAAAGCCCCAGGTACTTGTTTTGGCTCCAACCCGCGAGCTTGCAATTCAGGTTGCCGAAGCATTTAAAGAATTTGCTTCACGTATGACAGGATTCCGTGTACTGCCAATTTATGGTGGCCAGGGGTATGATGGGCAGCTAAGACAGCTTAAACGAGGTGTACATGTAATTGTCGGCACACCGGGACGTTTAATGGATCATATGCGCAGGGGGACTCTAAAGTTTGAAGAGCTCAATTGTATCGTGCTTGATGAAGCTGATGAAATGCTTCGCATGGGTTTTATCGATGATGTTGAATGGATTCTTGAAAAAACACCTGCACAACGTCAAATTGCACTTTTTTCTGCAACCATGCCCAATGCAATTAAAAAAATTGCTAAAAAATATTTAGATGATCCCCGGGAAGTAATTATTAAACAGCGCACTACTACTGCAGATACAATTAATCAACGCTTTTGGATAGTAAAAGGTACTCACAAGCTTGATGCAATAACAAGAATCCTTGAAGCTGAAACTTTTGATGGAATAATTGTTTTTGTTCGTACGAAAACTGCTACTGTTGAACTTGCTGAAAAACTTGAGGCAAGGGGGTTTGCAACTGAAGCATTAAATGGTGATATAGCTCAAAAGACCAGAGAACGGACTATTGCAAAATTAAAAAATGGCAAAATTGATATATTGGTGGCGACAGATGTGGCAGCCCGTGGTCTTGATGTTGAACGTATCAGCCATGTTATTAATTATGATATTCCTAATAATGCCGAAGCTTATATACATCGTGTCGGAAGAACAGGCCGCGCCGGGCGCCAGGGAGAAGCAATTCTTTTTGTTTCACCCAGAGAAAGATGGATGATCAGAGTTATTGAAAAAGCAACAAGACAAAAGATGGAATTGATGAAATTGCCATCCAATGAGACAATTAATGATAAAAGAATTGCTAATTTCAAGCAGAGCATTACTGATACTTTAGCATCGAAAACTTTGAGAAATTTTCGTGACTTAATAGATCAATATAGGCAGGAACATGATGTGCCTGCACTTGATATTGCTGCAGCACTCGCACAAATGCTGCATGGAGATAAACCATTATTAAAAGCAAAACAAAAAAAAGAACTTCCTAAAGAAAATTATAAAAAGAAACAAAATACAAAAATAGACAATAAGAAAAAAATTATTAAAAAGCCTGAACATCACAAAAAAAAGCATAAAACTGCAGTTGAACAGGGAATGGAAAGATTTCGTATTGAAGTCGGGCATACCCATGGCGTTGGTCCAAAGGATATAGTCGGTGCAATTGTCAACGAGACCGGTCTTGATGCCATACAAATCGGGGATATTGATATTTTTGAAAAATTTACTCTTGTGGACTTGCCACAGGGGATGCCAAATAGTATATTTAAATTATTAAAAAAAGTGTGGGTCTGTCAACACCAATTGAAAATATCAAAAATAAAATAAACAAATCATTTTCAATACATAATATTAATGTGGAGTAAAAGGAGCATATTTTGAAGCCTGTAAAAGGACACCTTGAGATCATGGATAATGGTTTTGGATTTTTAAGATCAATCAAAGACAATTTTAAACCCGGTATTGAAAACACCTATGTTTCAAATGCCATGATCAATAAACTTGGATTAAGGGAAGGTAGTTTTATTGAGGGCTTTGCCGATAAAAAAATACCTGGTAAGAAAAATCTTGCACTAACTAAAATAGAAAAGATAAATGATCTTTCCATAAAAGAATTTGCTAAAGTAAAATCACTTCAGAATCAAACCAGTATTAATCCTTTTGAAAAATATACTCTTGCAATTAATAAAGATGATATTACAGGCAGAGCTTTAGACATTATAGCCCCCATAGGAAAGGGTCAGAGAGGACTTATTATTGCTCCTCCGAAATCAGGGAAGACCACAATATTAAAAAGTATGGCAAATTCAATTATCCTTAACCATCCTGAAACCGCAGTGTTTATTTTGTTAGTTGATGAAAGACCAGAAGAGGTTACTGATTTTCAAAGAGGTGTTAATGGAGCACATGTTCTTTTTTCCTCTGCTGATCACCAGGTAGACCAGCACATGCGCATGACCCGTCTTGCTTTACATACTGCGATTAATCGTGTTGAAACAGGTCAGGACGTTATTGTTTTTATAGATTCCTTAACCCGTATGACCAGGGCATTTAATAAAAAGACTAATAGCTATGGGAAAACTATGACAGGCGGACTTGGAGCAAATGCCATGGAATTTCCTAGAAAAATTTTTGGTGCAGCTCGGAAACTTGAAAATGGTGGATCTTTAACAATAGTAGCTACAATTTTAATCGATACAGGTTCCAGGATGGACGATATAATTTATCAGGAATTTAAAGGCACTGGTAATATGGATCTTGTTTTAAGCCAGGAATGTGCAGAAAACAGGATATGGCCTGCTATTAATATTGATAGATCAGGAACAAGAAAAGAGGAGTTACTTTTAAGTAAAAAAGATTATAAAGATGCAATTGAAATAAGAAGGCAGCTCCCTAAAAACAATGAACTATCTTCCATGACACAACTTATTGAGCATTTATCAGATTAAATTTAAGTTTTTACCTTAAATCCTTTGAATCAATGTTCAAGGCTCCTGATGAACTGCAGTGCTTTAATGGAATTATTATAAAACCACCAATCCTTTTCTTAATGATTTAATTATAGAAATAAAAAACTATATATAGTATATAATTTCCTAATTATGAGTTTTAAATCAAGGAGTAATTGATGGTTAATCCAAATAGATTAAAAGAAAAATTTGAAGAATTTGTTAGAATCGATTCTGTTTCAAGACATGAAAATAAATTTGCATTATATTTAGCAAAAATGCTTGAAGATATGGGTGGTAAAGTTATATTTGATAATGCAGGCAAAGCCTGTAATAGTGACTCCAATAACTTGTTTGCAAAATTTAATGGTAATATTGATCAAGAGCCTCTTCTCTTATGTGGTCACATGGATACTGTTGAACCCGGAAATAATATAAACCCTGTATTTAAAGATGGTATTTTTACAAGTGATGGCAGTACAATTTTAGGGTCGGATGATAAATCTGCCTTGGCAATCATTTTTGAGGTACTTAGCGTTCTTGCTGAAGATAATCTTTCCCATCCACCAATTGAAATTCTATTTACTATTTGTGAAGAAGTAGGGCTGCTCGGAGCGAAAAATTTTGATTTATCATCAATGGATTCAAAATTTGGGTATATACTTGATACTGGTGATATAAATACTATTGTAACAAAAGCACCAGCATCCAATTCCTTAAAAATAAGAGTATTTGGAAAAGCTGCCCATGCAGGCAGTGAACCGGAAAATGGAATAAGCGCCATAGCCATTGCTTCAAAAGCCATATCCATGCTTCAACTTGGAAGAATTGATCATGAAACAACCTGTAATCTCGGCATTATAAAAGGTGGAGTTGCAACAAATATTATACCTGAGTTCCTAGAGATTGACGGTGAAGTTCGAAGCCATGATGAAGATAAACTTGAAAAAGTTACTAATACAATCAGAGATGCTTTTAAAAAAGCAAGAAAAGAATTCTGTAATGAGATCAAATTACCTGAAATTGAATTTATTGCTGATAATGATTTCCCCAGGACTAATATCCCGGGGGATAGTAATGTTGTGATCCTTGCTAAAAAGGCAGCTGGAAACCTTGGAAGGAATCTACAGGAAAAAATCGGAGGCGGTGGGGCAGATGCAAATATTTTTTTCCAAAAAGGTTTTATGCCAGGTGTTCTAGGCACTGGAATGACTGATGTGCATACTGTAAAAGAATGGATCAGCCTTGATGATATGGTCAAAACTGCTGAGTTGGTCCTGGAAATAATACGTATTCATTCGGCAAAATAATAAATGATAGCATATTTTGATATTTTTTCAGGTATTAGCGGTGATATGGTCTTAGGTGCTTTTATTGACCTTGGTGTCCCTCCTGAATGGCTCGAATCCCAAATTAAATCAAATTTATTATCAGATTTTAAAATAAGATCAGAAACAATAAAAAAAAACGGTCTGGCAGCTAAAAATATTATTGTAGAACCTCTTAGCAATGCAAAATTTCGGGATTATACTCATATCAAACAATTGATTTTTGAATCTGGTTTGTCGCCAATTGTTAAGGCCTCTATCCTTAAAGCATTTGAAAAAATAGCCAAAGCTGAATCAAAGATTCATGATCAGAATATAGATCATATACATTTCCATGAAGTCGGAGCCATAGACTCTATTGTCGATATCGCAGGAAGCTTTTTATCTGTTGAATATTTAAAAATCAATAAAATATATTCATCAAAGATAACCCTGGGATCAGGATTTGTTAAATGCAGCCATGGAGTCATTCCAATTCCCGCTCCTGCAACCCTTGCAATATTAAAAGATGTTCCGATAAAGACTCAGGATATCAAATATAATATTGACTCTAAAGATAATTCAAAATCAGAACTTGTTACACCAACAGGAGCTGCCATAATAACTACATTGACTTCTGATTTTGGAAATTTTCCTGAAATGATTATTAATAAGGCAGGTTATGGTGCAGGAAAAAATAATACAGGGTCTAGTATTCCTAATTTATTACGAATTGTTTTAGGTCAGGAAAATGAATCTATTCTTGAAGAGAAAATTTATGTTGTTGAAACAACCATTGATGATATGTCCCAGGAATATTCAGGATTTATTTTTGAGAAATTGTTTAAAACAGGTGCTCTTGACGTTTGTCATATGCCTGTTCAAATGAAAAAAAACAGACCCGGCATCAGACTCGAAGTTTTATGTAATGAAAATGATCTAAAAAAAATCATACATTTTATTTTTAAAGAAAGCACTACAACAGGGATAAGATATTATAAAACCAGCAGAATTACACTTAAAAGAGAAATTATAACAATTGATACAAGATTTGGTAAAATTAAGGCAAAGAAAATATTGAATCAGGATAATACCAGTGAAATACTACCAGAATATGAAGAATTAAAAAAAATTGCTGAAAAAAATAACATTCCTTTAAAAAGAGTATATAAAGAAGTAAATATTGACATAAACGCATTGTAATATTAAAAAAATAAGTTATGACTTTTATTGATAAACTTATTATTTTTGCGGCTACAGGAGCATGGATTGGAAAAATTCCATTTGCTCCGGGTACATTTGGTACATTGCTTGGGATTCTGTTTGTTCTGATTCTTGCGATCATCACACCAGGATATGAGACTTTATATGTAGTTGCATTAATAATTTTTGCCATTTTAATTTCTGAACTTGCAGAAAAACTTTTGCAACAAAAAGATCCTGGTTGTATTGTCATTGATGAAATTGCAGGTTATGTTGTAGCAATGGTTGGAATTCCTTTATCAATCTATACAATTGGTATGGGATTTTTAATTTTTCGATTTTTTGATATTGTTAAACCTTTCCCAGTTAAATATTTTGAAAATAAATTCAAAGGAGGACCTGGAATTGTATTAGATGATTTGATTGCAGGACTTTTAAGTGCTTTTGTTTTAAGAATTCTAATAAAATTTAATGTTTTTGTTTAGGAGATAATATATGGGTACACAAGAAGACAAAGAAAATGCTATAAAATCAGCAATGACACAGATAGACAGGCAATTTGGCAAAGGTTCCATCATGAAACTTGGAGCAAGGGCAATCCAGGCTGTTCCGGTTATCAGCTCAGGCTCTCTTGCCCTGGATAAAGCTCTTGGGGTTGGTGGATTTCCCAGGGGAAGAGTTGTTGAAATATATGGACCTGAATCTTCTGGAAAAACTACACTTGCACTTCATGCTGTTGCTGAGGCACAGAAAAAAGGCGGAATTGCAGCTTTTATTGATGCAGAACATGCTCTTGATGTTGCCTATGCAAAAAGACTTGGAGTCGATTGCGATGAATTACTTGTATCTCAGCCAGATACTGGTGAACAGGCTCTTGAAATTGTAGATATGTTAGTTAGAAGCGGGGCTGTGGATATATTAATTGTCGACTCGGTAGCTGCATTGGTTCCAAGATCTGAGATTGAAGGTGATATGGGTGATTCTCATATGGGATTACAGGCAAGACTCATGTCCCAGGCATTGAGAAAATTAACAGGTTCCCTTGGCAAAACCAATACAACATTAATATTTATTAATCAGATCAGGATGAAAATAGGTGTTGTCTATGGCAACCCTGAGACTACAACCGGTGGTAACGCGCTTAAATTTTATGCCACGATCAGGATTGAAATCAGAAAAGCCCAGGCAATTAAAGAGGGACAGGATATAATTGGTAATCGTACTAAAGTTAAGGTTGTTAAAAATAAACTTGCCCCACCATTTAAAAACATTGAATTTGATCTTATGTATGGAGAAGGTATTTCAAAAACCGGTGATCTTCTTGATATGGGAGTGGATCTTGATGTAATAGATAAAAGCGGATCATGGTATTCTTATAATTCTGAGAGAATAGGGCAGGGAAGAGAGAATGTGAAGATTTTTTTTGATGATAATCCTGATTTGTTTCTTGAGATTCAAAAAACAGTACGGGAAAAACTTGGTATACCTGATCAAAATTCATCTGAAAATTCTGAAATTACACCTGATAAAAAAAATAAAAATAAATAATTAATTTTACATAGTGATTGAACGCAGGAGATATGTATGACTGGAAATGAAGCTCGTAAAACTTTTATTGAATATTTTAAAAAACATAACCACAATGTTGTCAGGAGTTCTTCTCTTGTACCTGACAATGACCCGACCCTGCTTTTTACAAATGCAGGCATGGTGCAGTTTAAACGTATATTTACCGGTGATGAAAAAAGAGAATATTCAACTGCAGTAACATCTCAAAAATGTGTTCGAGCAGGTGGTAAACATAATGATCTTGAAAATGTTGGTTATACAGCAAGACACCATACTTTTTTTGAAATGCTTGGGAATTTTTCTTTTGGAGAATATTTTAAGGAACAAGCTGTGCAATTTGCCTGGGATCTTTTAATTAATGGCTATGGTCTTGATCAATCAAAATTATGGGTTTCTGTATATTTAGATGATGATGAAGCGTATAACCTCTGGCGTGATAAAGTCGGGGTTCCTGAGGATAGAATCGTCCGCCTTGGTAAAGAAGATAATTTTTGGGCAATGGGAGATACAGGTCCCTGCGGACCATGCAGTGAAATACATATAGACCGCGGAGAAGAATTCGGCTGTGACAGGGAAGATTGCGCTGTTGGATGTGAGTGTGACAGATACCTTGAACTCTGGAATCTTGTGTTCATGCAATATGAAAGAGATGAAACAGGTGAAATGAAACCCCTTCCCAAACCTTCCATTGATACAGGCTTGGGACTTGAAAGAATTGTGTCTGTACTTCAAGATACAAAAACAAATTATGAAACTGATTTGTTTGTTCCAATTATGGAACGAGTCGAAGAACTTTGCGGGAAAAAAACCTATGAAACAAGGCAAACTGAAGTTGCAATGAAAGTCATAGCAGACCATTCTCGTTCAACAGCTTTTTTAATTTCCGATGGAGTGCTTCCATCAAATGAAGGCAGAGGATATGTTTTAAGAAGAATAATTAGAAGAGCTATTCGGTACGGCAGAAATTTAGGATTAAAAAAACCTTTTTTACATCATACCATTCAAAAAGTTTTTGATATTATGGGAGATGCATATCCAGAGCTCAGAAAATCATCATCATTTATATTTAATGTGGTTAAAAATGAAGAAAATCAATTTTTAGAAACTCTTGATAATGGCATTAAACTTCTTGATGATACAATTTTAAACCTTGAAAAAGAAAATAAAAATATTATTCCGGGTAAATTAATTTTTAAGCTCTATGATACTTTTGGTTTTCCGGTAGATATTATTCAAGATGTAACTAAAGATAAAAATATTTCCCTTGATCTTGAAGGTTTTAATAAGGAAATGGATGAGCAGAGGAAAAGGTCAAAAAATAAAATTAAATTTGAAGGGGTCAGTGAAGCATATAAATCTCTTACCCAGCAAGGCATAAAAACTGAGTTCACCGGATATAAAGTGCTTGAAGATCAATCGAAAATCCTGATTATTGTTAAAGATGGTAAGAAAATTGACATGGCAGAAACTGGTGATCAGATTGAAATTGTTACGTTAAAGACACCATTTTATGCTGAATCAGGGGGACAGGCAGGAGATCAAGGAATATTTTCAAACAAAGAATGCACTATTGCTGTAAATGCAACCTTTGCAGACCCATCAGGCATAACTATCCATCAGGGTATTGTGGAAAAAGGGCAGGTTAAAGAAAATAATGAATTTAAATTAAAGGTTAATGCCGATAAAAGGATGCGTACTGCTAATAATCATACATCAACACATATTTTGCACTATGCATTAAGAAAAGTATTGGGAGATCATGTTAAACAAGCAGGATCCCTTGTAAATTCTGACAGATTAAGGTTTGACTTTAGTCATTTCTCCAAGGTTACAGATAAAGAACTTGCAAATATTACAGAGATTGTGAATCAAAAAATACGAGAAAACCACCTTGTCTTAACTAAAGAAATGAGTATGGACGATGCATCAAAATCCGGGGCAACAGCTTTGTTTGAAGAAAAATATGGTGATAGGGTGCGGGTTGTTTCTTTAGGTGAATTCAGCAAGGAACTTTGCGGTGGAACTCATACTGAACGAACCGGTAATATAGGACTTTTTAAAATATTATCAGAAGAGGGTATTGCATCAGGAGTCAGAAGGATTGAAGCTCTTACCGGGGCAAAAGCCATTGATGAGATGAATTCTGATAATGCACTTTTGAAATTATCAGGGTCATTTTTAAAGGATTCAAAGAAAAATATCCCCATAAAAATAGAATCTCTTTTAAAAGAAAAAAAAGAAATGCAAAAGGAAATAGAATCTTTAAAAACTAAAATAGCATCTAAATTTATAGACAATATTGATGAGGATATTAAAGAAATTAATGGTATAAAAGTATTGTCTAAAAAAGTTGAAATTGAAAATTCTTCACAGCTTCGTGATCTTGCAGATAAATTTAAAGCTAAATTAAAATCAGGAGTTCTGCTTCTCGGCGCTGAATCCAATGGTAAAGTCCTTTTGATTTCTATTGTAACAGATGATCTTATAAAAAAATATAAAGCAGGCGACATTGTAAAAACAGCTGCTGCCATTGTAGGAGGTGGGGGCGGAGGTCGTCCTGATATGGCACAGGCAGGAGGATCAAATCCTCTAAACCTTGACAAGGCATTAAATTCCATATTTGATTTGATTTAATGATTGCATATTTTATAAGACGGATCCTTCTCATAATACCGACATTCATTGGAATAACTATTATGGTGTTTGCAATCACACGGTTTGTTCCTGGAGGTCCTGTCGAAAGAATCATTGCAAATGCAAAACTAATGCAGATTCAAACCGGTGGTCAAACTGTTGGCAGTCAGCCACTTTCCGAAGATCAAATCAATATGTTAAAACAATATTATGGATTTGATAAGCCTTTGCTCATAAGTTATTTTCAATGGTTAGTTAAAGTTCTAAAAGGTGATCTGGGACAATCAACAAGGTATTATGATTCTGTTTTTTCAATGATAAAAGATAAAGTCCCAATATCCCTTTATTTTGGAATTTTCAGCATGGTACTGGTCTATGGAATATGCATTCCGTTGGGACTTGCTAAAGCTATTAAGCATAAAACATGTTTTGATAATATTACATCAATTATTATATTTTCTGGATATGCTGTCCCGGGTTGGGTCGCAGGCGTAATACTCCTTGTTTTTTTTGCATCAAAAATGAGTGTTTTTCCCCTTGGTGGATTTACATCTGATCTTTTTTTTGAAATGAATATGTATGAAAAAGCAATGGATATAATCTGGCATACTATTTTACCTCTTATATCCTATATGATTGGCTCATTTACCATAA
>Ga0256845_1003621_pt1 | contig 10364 bp, 12 predicted proteins | sample RiftiametaG_FD_189101 | JGI IMG/M metagenome (GOLD analysis project Ga0256845, IMG submission 189101) | Tube worm associated microbial communities from hydrothermal vent at the East Pacific Rise, Pacific Ocean - Riftia | ecosystem: Host-associated > Annelida > Integument > Unclassified ... | reverse complement strand
AGAAGCGACACCGCTGAGAGAAGCGACACCGCTGAGAGAAGCGACACCGCTGAGAGAAGCGACACCGCTGAGAGAAGCGACACCGCTGAGAGAAGCGACACCGCTGAGAGAAGCGACACCGCTGAGAAAAGCGACACCGCTGAGAAAAGCGACACCGCTGAGAAAAGCGACACCGCTGAGAAAAGCGACACCACTGAGTCCGCCCCTCGCAAGGCACGCTCCGGTCCAGCTTCCCGTCCACGGGTTGAAGCCTCTCCAGGAGAAGTCGTGCCCAAAAGCACCGCAAAAACTAGCTCCACTCAGTCGAAGGTCGTCGATTGCGACATGGAGGTCGTCTCCGCAGCAGACCTTTTGAGCGAAGATGAGCGAGCGGTTTTACGAGGCGAGGTTCCCCTGACGCCGCGAAGAGCAGCCCCCCCAGCCGAGTCGCGAAAAAAAGCTCCTCTACCTAAAAATACCGATGGAATCACGCGGGTATTCGTGGACATAGGTACCCGCGACCGAGTCGAAAAAGACGATATATTTGATACCCTCGAAAATCACGATTTTCCTTCCGAGGACGTTGAATTCATCGCCTTACGCGAGACCCACTCTTTCGTCGGAGTTCCAGACGATCTTTTGGAAGACCTTCTTTATGCCCTCGATGGCCGCGAAATTGCCGGACAAAAGGTCAAAGCAGAAAAGGCTCGTCCCCGCCGCAATTGATTCTTTCTTTTGTCCTTGATTGCTCAGGCCTCTTCAATCTTAGCGGTACGCACCCCCGCTAAGGTTGGCTCTGCCCGGCATTTCAGGCTAAAATTGGGCTAGTGAACGAACCAGCGCGCCCCATCGACCGCATGTACACGGATATTGAGTGGGCCCTTTCTCAAGGGCTCACCGCGGTTGATTTGGTTCCCATGCTGGAACGTTTACTCCAAGAAGCCACAGCGGAGGCTGGGCGCATCAATACCACGCTTCACCTCACCTACGCGAAACGCCAATTGGCTGAGTTCCTGGTACACTCACAACCATTTCGAGCCGCCCGCCTTGCCCAAGAACTGGTCCAGGAGAATGCCGACGACGATCGCGCCCACGCTGCATTGGGTTTGGCCTGTCTTTTGATGGGCCACTTCAATATGGCGGAGCGGGCCTATCGCCATGCCCTCGCTCTCACGCCTCATTGCCCATGGTATGCCCATAATTTGGGACACCTTTTGGACGTAATCATGTCGCGTCCCCACGAAGCCTTACCTCTCTTGCGGTTGAGTCGCACTGCTCTTCCAGAAGACCGCGAAATAGCGATCTCCTACGCTCATGCTCTCTTTGCCACCCACGACAGAGAAGAAGCTTGGCGGCAGCTCCTAGAGGCCACCAAGGGCAACCACGCCGAAGCACGAACTAAAATGCAGCGATGGACTCAAAAGTCGTAGCACCTGACCCATATTCCCATTTTTATCTATCGAGTATTTGCACTAGCTCTGGGCACGGCTAACTAGGACGTGCATGAGAATCACGCGATGGACGCTTTCGGTCTTGTTTTTCCTCTCGCCTCACCTCGCTATTGCGCAGAATCAACCAAGTGGCGACGCCCCGCAGGGGCTTGATAAGCAGGCTGCGCCCAGCCCAGCGATAGCTTCGCGTGCCCATGAAGCGCGGCAGTTATCGGCCATGGTTTCGGACGATCCGATGCTGAAACCTGTCCCTCCTCCAAAAAATATTTTGAAAGACTGGCGGACGGGGCTCCAAGAAATTCGCAACCGATCACCGGACTATATTCGCGCGCAGTCTCAGGTAGAGGTAGCCAGGGGACAATCGCGAATAGCTCTCTCCAAAATGCTGCCCAAGCTCGACGCGAATGGGCGAGTAAACCATCATCTCATCACAGAAGCAGCTACAGGCGCGGGCGCGGGTATCTTTGATCGAATCCCTGATCCGCAAAGTTCGTGGTCAGCTGGTGGTACCCTGAAAGTTCCAATTCTTGCTGCCCGCAATTGGTACGATTACGCCACTTCGCGAGACGTGATTGCTCAAACGGCTCTCAGCGCGGAAAATGCCGAACGACTGATTATTGGTGGGCTGGCCGAATCGATAGTTACGGTGATCACAGCAGAGCGACTTTCCGAAGTAACGCGAGTGAACCTCCGAGCGGCACTCTCCAACCTACAACTGAACGCCCGTCGAGCTCAATTAGGATCGGGTAGTGCTGTAGGAGTACTTCGCGCACGCCAAGAGGTGGCTTCCAGCCGAGCCCAAGTCATTGAAGCCGACGAGACTTTACGCAAGTCCCGCGAGGCCCTGGGCTTAGCTCTTGGTTACTCCGAGGCATGGGGAGTCAGGCCCGACCTTAAACTAGATGAATTGCGCCAGGATGCTCGGGACACCTGCACCTTGAGCTCCGGCGTAGGGGACCGAGCAGACGTACGCGCCGCTGCCGCGGGAGCCGCCATCGCCACTCGCAACGTAAATAGTGTGATGTACGCCTACTTGCCAACCATCGAGTTCAATTCGGTCCTCAATCACAACTCGTACGAATACTTTGCCTCTCCCGCCACGACTTGGACAATTGGTGGAACCCTCACTTGGCGCCTCTATGATGGCGGTTTACGCTATGGTCAAAAGCAAACGAACGAAGCAATCTTAGACCAAAGAAATCAGGATTCGATTCAAGTAGAGCGTGAAGCGAACTTAGAAGTGACCCAGTCGCAACGTGGAGTGCTCGTTGCCCAAGCCAGTCTTTCAATAGCAAAAGAAAGCCGTGAGATTGCCAAGGACAATGCACAATTGGCCCGAGTTAAATTCCTCAATGGCACCGGAACCAGTTTTGACATGGTCGACACCCAGAGCACAGCCCGGCGTACCGATCTAGACGTAACGGTGAAGGAATTTCAGCTGCTCCGTGCTCAAATTATCTCCTTTTTGGCCCTCGCAACATGCGAGATCTAACCCAGCGTCCTGGTCTTGATCTATTGTCGCCTATAAGGTCCCCCCACTCATGAATTCCCCCGCACCCCCCTCTACATCCCCCACGCAGAGTTTAGCGAGGCCCAGTCCGATCTGGGTAGCCACCCTTGTCGCGACGGCAATCGGCTTTGCCTATCACCTTTGGTTCATCTACGCCAAAACTCCCGAAGCACAGGAAGCGGCCGGGGGGTTGGCGCAAAAGATTTTCTATTTTCACGTGCCAGCGGCGTACGCGCTCTATCTGTCCGGAACTATCTGTTTTTTGGCGAGCGCAGCCTACCTGGTTCGAGCCACCCAGGCGCGCAATGCTTGGGCACGTGCTGGGGCTGAAACCGCTGTTATTTTTGGTCTGATGGTCCTCGTGAGCGGTCCCCTCTGGGCAAAAAAAGCTTGGGGAGTTTACTGGACATGGGATCCTCGCCTCACAACCCTTCTACTCAGTGTGCTCCTCTACATTGCCATGGTCGTCTTGAGAAAGTTCACCGGAGATGGTGATGCCGAGCGACGATTTGCCGCGGCCTTTGGAGTATTGGGAACCACTCTTCTACCCATTATTCACTATTCAGTCCGTCTCTGGGGGGGGAATCATCCCACCGTTGTAGGCAAAGGAGGAGGTGGCCTGGGAAGCGCTGATATGTATCATGCTCTTTTTGTAGGCTTTGCAACCATGACCCTGCTCGCGATAGTGCTCATCATTCAGCGCGCCAAGTTGGCAATGGTGGACTCGCGACTCCGCGACGCGGAAGAACTTTCGGCCGCCCTAGGACTTACCGAAGGCGACGACGACTATCTCTACGAAGAAGATCATTCATGAACCAAAAAACTGCCGACGCAACGCAAACAACGACAGCCGATCGCTCTACCGAATTCGTCGCCGTACAAGGCGGAGAAGAGACGAGCAGTGCGGCCGGTCTTCTCACGGCCGCCTACATTATGATGTGGATGCTTGTGTTTGCCTTTGTATGGCTGACTTCTCGCAAACTCCAAGGAGTACAGAGCAGACTTTCCGAGTTAGAAAGCGCTCTCAAACGAGCCGACGACGCGAGTGCTTCCGCTGCCCAAGGATCTGGAAATGCCCCCCCGCAAGCCACCGCCACGCTGTGACGTTTGAGCACATCATCTTCATTCCTGGCGTGCTGCTTCTTGGGGTAACCTTTGGCTACATTTTAGGAGCCCGGGCGGTTCGTGCCGAACTAAAGAGGGCGCGCCGTCGAGCGCGTCGATGAGTTCCGCTAATTCGCCTTGTCCTCACGCGCAGATCGGGAGACACTGAAGAGCAGGATGCGCGGCTCAACCAAGCGCGCTAAGGAGGATCTCAATATGCTCAGTTTTCAGCCAAGTGAAGAACAAGAGGCTCTCATGGAGATGGCAGCACGCTTCACTCGCGAACGCATCATTCCCATTGCGGCCCAATGCGACCAAGAAGCTCGCTTTCCCAAAGAGGTCTTTGATGCCGCCTGGGAGCTCGGCCTAGTCAACGCCACCGTCGAGGAGAAGTACGGTGGAGCGGGTCTCGGGGAATTAAACAACGCGCTCATCGCCGAGCAACTTGCCTACGGCTGTACCGGCATTCAAACAAGTATGCTCTCCAATACCCTCGCCCTCACGCCCATTATCTTGGCTGGCAGCGAATCTCAAAAGAAAAAATATCTCGGCATGATGACCGAGGCGCCCTTGCTCGCTAGCTATTGCACGACAGAGCCCAGCGGCGGCAGCGACGTGGCGGGCCTGCAAACTCGTTTCACCAAAAAGGGCAATGACTATGTGATCAATGGTGAAAAATGCTGGATCACGAATGCCTCATTCGCGTCATTTTTTATCGTCTTTGCAACGTGCGACCCCACTCTCCGCCACAAGGGCATTGCGGCTTTCATTGTCGACGCAGATTCACCTGGAGTGAAGGTCGGAAAACACGAAGACAAGTTGGGGCAAAGAGCGAGCGATACCGCCACTGTACATTTTGACGATGTGCTTGTTCCCGGAGAAAATTTATTGGCCGGGCCGGGTGAGGGCTTCAAGTTGGCAATGGAGACTTTCAACCAAACGCGTCCCGATATCGGAGCGATGGCCACCGGTCTCATGCAAAGATGTCTCGACGAGTCCGTTGCCTACGCGAAGCAGCGTAGAAGTTTCGGACAAGCGATTATTGAGCACCAAATGGTTCAGGCCATGATCGCGGACATGGCCATTGGTTGCGAAGCGACTCGCCTCCTCTATCAAAAAGCCGCGTGGAATCTCGACAACGGCGTGCGAAGCCCCATTGTCTCAAGCTACGCCAAGGCATTTGGTGCCGATACCGCAATGCAGACCTCCATAGACGCAGTGCAGGTCTTTGGAGGAAACGGCTACGTAAAGGACTATCCCGTAGAAAAACTCATGCGAGATGCCAAAGTATTGCAGATTTACGAAGGCACAAGTCAAATTCAACGCTTGGTCATCGCCCGTACCCTCAGTCGCTAAAAGTACACACCCTTGGGGGGGACAAAGAGTGGAGTCTTGGAGCGTTCCAACGCCCCCGGTCGGGAGTTCATTCTACAACTCTGCCCCCCCAATGCTCGAAGCGGGGTCAAACGCAATTGCTAGAAGGTCTCTGAGAGAGTAGCTTCGGCCCGTGTTTGGCGTCTCATTTTTGGAGATTGCGCTTGTCGGCCTCGTAGCTCTCGTCGTGGTCGGCCCCCAGAAACTTCCTGGAATGATGCGCACCGCGGGAGAGTGGATGGGGCGTTTGCGTCGCATGACTGCAGACATGCGAGCCCAGACGGGTATCGACGATATTCTTCGAGAGGAAGGTATCGATGGGGTCCGTGAACTTCGCACTCTTCTTCGCGGTGAGCGAAATTTACATGTGCCCCAAGGGGCCCATTCGCCTTATCAGCAGTACGAGGAGGAACCCGATCTCTTCGCTGAGTTTCCCGTGGAAGGAGCTGACTCTCAGGGTGCCCTCCCGGACGATCTGGTATTGAATGATGACGACAACAATTCCTCATTCGACGATGATGAGGACGAGCCCTTCCATCACGAGGACGATGATGAGGACGAGCCCTTCCATCACGAGGACGATGATGAGGACGAGCCCTTCCACCACGAGGATGCTCCGCCCATTAACACCTCCGATGAAAGTCAAGAGCCTTTGACAGTCTCTCCCTCTCCTTTGAGCGCTGTGAAGAAAGAAACGCCATGACCGCCTCGGAACTCCCGGCCTCCTCTGCAGCGAAGGAAGATCAGGACGAACTAACTCTAGGAAACATGAGCTTTTGGGCGCATTTGCAAGAGCTACGCCTGCGATTGATTCGCATGTCCCTCGCCTTTCTCTTAGCTGCCGGCGTGGCGTGGTGGTTCAAAGAAGTCCTCTTCGTTTTACTCACTCAGCCCTACGTTCAAGGATGGGCTGCCGATGGCACCGCACCTTCTCTGCATTTTTCCGATCCTGCCGGTCTTTTTGTCTCCTACGTGAAGATCTCGATGTTGGGTGGCTTTGTGCTCTCCCTACCTATCCAACTTTACCAAGTTTGGGCATTTATCGCCCCTGGCCTTTACGCCAAAGAGAAATGGATTGCGATACCCTTCGTTGTCCTGAGCTGTCTGCTCTTTTGCGTCGGAGCATACTTTGGATGGAGTGTGGTCTTCCCCAACGCCTTTGGCTACCTACTCAAGTACGCTGAAATTCCCCTAGACTCTACTTTGCAGGTGCAGCCAACAGTGATGATTGAGAGTTACCTCACCTTCGTCATGAGGGCGCTACTAGCCTTTGGGTTGGTTTTTGAAATCCCTGTCGTGGTGCTCTTTTTGTCTCTGGTGGGCGTGATCAATCACACGCACCTGATCAAATTCTTCCGCTATTTTATCGTGATCGCTTTCATTCTTTCGGCAGTGATCACGCCTCCCGATCCCCTCAGCCAAATCTTATTGGCCGGGCCACTCATTCTTTTGTATGGGGTAAGTATCGTCATCGCCTGGATTGTTACGCGGATTAAGCAGCGCAAAAAAGGGCCAACTTCAGAAAGTTAGCCTCGTGCAGGCAACGCCTGAAGTGAGTTCATGGCGCGCTAACCTTCGCGAGCGTAGGGCTCGTTGCGCAAGATGCTGAACCCGCGATAAATTTGCTCAAAAAGAATCACCCGCGCTAGGCGATGGGGTAAGGTCATCGTGGAGAGACTGATGTGCTCGTGAGCTCGCTCGCTGAGCTCTCGGGGAATGCCCTCAGCAGCACCAATAACAAAGGCAACATCACCCTTGCCCATTTGGCTCCATTTTTGCAGCTTTTCTGAAAATTGCTCGCTAGAGAGTTGTTTTCCCCAAACTTCAAGAGCCACAATACGTACCCCCGTCGGGAGGGCTTTCTCAAGCCCTGTCTCGTCACGAGTTTCAATTTCATCGATGCGGGTATAGTGCTTGATGCGACCCAAATAGTCATCGGCGACCGCACGCAGGGACTTTTCTTTGATTTTACCCGAGGCGACGAGAGTAATTTTCATCGACGGGCTATTTCAATTTTCTGTCTTACGAGCGGGAACGGGTACTCGACTCGCGTCCATCCAAAGACCTGAGATATCGTACATATCTCGAGCGCTCTCAGAGAAAACATGAACCACCACATCGAAAAAGTCCAAGAGAACCCAATCGTGCTTGCCCTCGGTACCTAGTGGCGGATGACCTTCTGCGGCCAAAGCTTGGTCCACTCCGTCAGCAATCGCTGCGCAATGACGGTCACTTGTACCAGTCATCACGATGAGGAAATCTGCGTAGTCGACCTTTCCTGCGACATCGATGATCTCCACAGCAACTGCTTTTTTGTCCATGCCTGCGTTCGCAGCCAATAGGGCTAATTTACGACCACGAAGAATGCGCTCTGACATCTCGTCTTCGAGGGATATGGATTTTTCGGGGTGGGCGTTGGACTCAGTCACGTTGGATTTATCTAGGAAAATGAAAAGAAAACTTCGCTCACAGAAGGAGGAAATTCAAAAGGATGGCGACCTTGCCACATAGATAGTGAAGCGTCGAGCCCTAGGCGAAACCCAAGCGAGGCCGTCCACGTGAGCGTCTATCGCGGCTCTCAGCTTGAAGAAAATATGCGGCATTTTCGCCCACCTACAGACCGTAGAGGTGGTCCCCAATGCAGCATTAGCTCCAATTGTGCCCACTTATCCGCGCTCTACATGTCCTGCGGGTCGCGACGACCGGCAAACCGCTCGACGCTCTGGTTCTTGAGATACCCGGAAGGAGAAAAGTGCAATTTTTGGCCGGTGACCCTACTGTCCGCGGATACTTGTATGGCCACTGTAACGACCCTTTCTCTGCCTAAAATGGACTGCCCCACGGAGGAGCGGCTCATTCGTATGACGTTGGAGCCCCAAGATGACGTTCAATATGTGTCCGTAGACCTCGACCGGCGGATTCTTGAAGTGACTCACTCAGCGGACCCTTCCGATATTTTAGATTATTTGCTTCCTCTGCGGTTGGGCGCAAGCCTAGTCGGCTCCAAGACGATTGATGCAAGCGAGGTCAAAGATCCCTCGACCGTCAACGAAAGTTTGGTGTTGCATCAGTTGTTGTGGATAAACTTTCTGATGTTCTTAGTGGAGCTAGTGGGCGGTGTCCTCGCCCATTCCACAGGATTGCTCGCCGATTCCCTTGATATGTTGGGTGACGCGTTTGTGTACGGCGTAGCACTCACCTCCGTCGGAAAAGGCGTAAGAAAACAAAAGAACGCGGCGCGGTATAGCGGTGTCATTCAGCTATTTTTGGCTGTGGGCGTACTTTTTGAGGTCGTTCGTCGTTTCTACTATGGAAGCGAGCCTCAGTCTGTGACCATGATATTAGTGGCTTCAATGGCGCTTTTTGCCAATCTCTTTTGTATTTGGCTATTGCGAAATCACCGAGAGGGAGGCGCCCATATGAAGGCCAGTTGGATCTTTTCGACCAATGACGCCATTGCAAACTTGGGAATGATCATAGCAGGAGTGCTCGTGCTCTTCACACAATCCTCATTGCCAGACCTAGCAATGGGGTTGGCTATCTCAGTGCTCGTTACCCTGAGCGCCTTACGTATTTTAAGGCTCGCCCGCGTCTAACTCTTGTAGAGCGCCTCTCTGTTTGAAGTAAAGACGCGGCATTTTCGCCCAACTACAGATTGTAGAGGTGGTCCAAAATGCCGCACTAGCTCCAATTGTGCCCACTTATCCGCGCTCTACATGTCCTGCTGGTCGCGACAACCGGCATACCGGTCGCCGCTAGAGAGCGCCTCTCTGTTTGAAGTAAAGACGCGGCATTTGAGGTATGTCCTGGGGCTCCACCCATCGAATTTTGCTCCTCCTCTTCATCATCTACCCACTGTCCGCCTTCTGCATCGATGAAATCAAATTCGCTCGGTTCAGTCACAGGCGCCTGCCACGGAGGCAAAACGGGCTCTTGATAAATGGGAGGGGGCAAATGCGTCTTGGAGGCGCAGGCTCCTAGGATAAAGCTACCGGCATACAACCAGCGCACACTCATTGTACCCATCGCTCGTCGTCCACAGAACGTAGAGTCGCCTCCAAATCGTACAGTGGTTTATACCCTAACTGCTCCCGCGCGGCCGTATCGTCCACCATGCAAACGAAACGAATGAAGTCCAACTCGGGAGCGGGAAACTTGCTCATGCCTAGTCGAAAGAGACCAGTCAGTCCTCCCTTGGCCAGAGTGTAAGGAACGCTTACGCTGCGTCGCCCCAAAATCTCAATGGCTTTGGATATATGAATGGGCGGAGGACCCGCTATGTTGAAGATCCCTCGAACCCCAGCCCGCAAAGAAAGTTCAATTGCACTGACGACATCATCTTGATGCACCGTTTGCACCATAGGGTCAAAACCCATCAAGGTCGTCACAACTGGCAGACGCAAATAATTACTGGGCGCGTTACGTACCGTTCCCAAGATATTCGCTGGACGTAAAATAACGAGTTCGAGCTCTGGATAGCGCCAAAAACAGGACTGAGCGTACATGTCTAACTCAACCAGTGCGTGCATCTCGCTAAAACGCCCTCCTGCTAAAAGAGGTGCTTGCTCGGTTAAGAACTGGGCATTTTCCGCTCGGGGTCCGTAGGTATTTGCACTAGAAAGCAAAATAACTTTGGGAATTTTGTGACGAACCGCATATTCGACCACCTTTTGAAACGCCAAAACATTTTGTGAGTGGGCGGTAGAACGCTCAGCGTGGGGGTCGTGTACTATACCCAAGTGAACAATCGCACCGAGGTCTTCTCTAGCGAACACTCGACGAGCCGCACTTCGCAAAGGGTCGAGGGATTCGTATTCAACGTCCACAGGTAGTTGGGTGGAGGGCCGCTTCCCCATTCCTAAAACGGGTCGCGAACGATGCAAGCGTCGAACAAGTCTTCGGCCCAGGCGACCAGCCATGCCAGTTACCAGAACTCGTCCCTCCTC
>Ga0256845_1003620_pt1 | contig 10367 bp, 12 predicted proteins | sample RiftiametaG_FD_189101 | JGI IMG/M metagenome (GOLD analysis project Ga0256845, IMG submission 189101) | Tube worm associated microbial communities from hydrothermal vent at the East Pacific Rise, Pacific Ocean - Riftia | ecosystem: Host-associated > Annelida > Integument > Unclassified ... | reverse complement strand
CCGCAACAGAGGCATATACCGCCGCAATAGGCTTGCTACCATCGGCTGATATTCGCCCTGCATGGCGGTTGTTTTATTCCCGTGCGATTGTCGAGCAGCGGGCGGGGGATTGGCCGGCCGCCGAGGCCGACTTTCGCCATGCGCTCTCGCTCAACCCCGATCAGGCTGATGTGCTGAACTACCTTGGCTATTCGCTGGTTGACCGTGGCGAGCAGCTTGATGAAGCCCTTGGCATGATCGAAACGGCCGCAAAAGCACGGCCCGATAGCGGCGCTATCGCCGATAGCCTCGGCTGGGTTTATTACCGTTTGGGCCGCTATGATGAGGCCGAAGCGGCGATGGAAACTGCGGTGAAGCTGCTGCCGGTAGACCCAATTTTGAGCGACCATTTCGGGGACGTGCTGTGGGTGGTTGACCGCAAGCGCGAGGCGCGGTTCCAGTGGCGGCGGGCGCTGTCTTATGGCCCTGAAGCGCAAGATGCCGCGCGCATCCGTGATAAACTGGCCCGTGGGCTAGATGCGGTTTTGGCGGACGAGTAAGCTGATGAAAGAGCTGGCGCGGGCCAAGGTGAACCTGAGTTTACACATTGTCGGCAAGCGCGCTGATGGTTACCATTTGCTGGATTCCTTGGTGGTTTTTCCGGATATTGGCGATGTTGTGCACCTCACCACGGCGGGGTTTAGCATTTCAGGCCCTTTTGCCGAGGGGCTTTCTACGACCGATAACCTTGTGCTGAAAGCTGCTGAATTCACCGGAAAAACTGCCGGATTTCATCTTGAGAAAAACCTGCCCGTGGCGAGCGGCATTGGCGGTGGTTCGGCAGATGCCGCCGCCACGTTGCGCTTGCTGGTTGGCGAAAATGTGCCAAATTGCGCGGCCCTCGGGGCTGATGTGCCGGCCTGCCTGCGCTCAAAACCGCTGCGGATGCAGGGCATCGGGGCGGCGCTTTCGCCCCTGCCTGCCCTGCCCGAATTTGCCATGCTGCTGGTTAATGCAGGCGCCCCCGTAGCCACGGCGGATATATTCAAGGCCCTGAAATCAGTAAATAATTCAGCAAGCGTGGCCCTGCCTTCCAGCTTGAATACCGCAGCATTTTTTGCTTTTATCAAAGCGCAGCGTAATGATATGCAAACCGCGGCGGTTGCGCTTTGCCCCAGTATTGGCACGGTTTTGGCGGCTTTGGCTGGGCAACAAAACTGCGCCGTGGCGCGGATGTCTGGCTCTGGAGGCACCTGTTTTGGCTTGTTCGCCAGCTATGCCGCAGCCAAACAGGCCGAGGCAGAAGTGCAGCGGGCGCACCCATCATGGTGGGTGAAAGCGGCGCGGGTTTAAACCGCGCGCGAGATCACATAATCGGCCAGATCTATCAGCACAGTTTTAAGCTCGGAGTCTGGCAGCGGGGCCAAAGCCTCTTGCGCGACCTTCACCCATTTTCGTGCTTGGTCGCGGGTTTGTTCCAGGGTGCCGTGCTTTTCAATAAGCGCCATGGCGTGGGGCAGGTCGGCCTCGGTTTGGTCGCCTTTTTCGATGGTCCGCCGCCAAAAGGCGCGCTCCTCGGCATCGGCCTTGGCTATGGTGAAAATCAGCGGTAGGGTCAACTTGCGCTCCCTGAAATCATCGCCCACATTTTTGCCCAGCTTGGCGCTCACCCCGCTAAAATCCAGAATGTCATCGACGATTTGAAAGGCAATCCCGAGGGCATCGCCATAGGTATGAAAGGCCTTGAGCTGGGGCGCTGGGGCATCTGAGATTACGCCACCAACCTCGCAGGCCGCCGCAAACAGGGCCGCGGTTTTACCCCTAACAACCTGTAGGTAAATCTCGGCCGTGGTCGAAAGATCTTGTGCCGCGCTGAGCTGCAAAACCTCACCCTCGGCAATAACCGCAGAGGCATTGGCTAGGATAGCCAGCGCCTGCATATTGCCGGTTTCGACCATGAGCTGGAAGGAGCGCGAAAATAGGTAATCCCCCACTAACACGCTGGATTTGTTATCCCATAGCAGGTTGGCCGTGGGCTTGCCGCGCCGCATGTCACTTTCATCGACCACATCATCATGCAGCAGGGTGGCTGTATGAATAAACTCTACTGTGGCCGCCAAAAGCTGGTGATGCGTGCCCTGATACCCGCAAATATTGGCGGTGGCGAGGGTAAGCAACGGCCGTAGCCGCTTGCCACCAGCCTCCACCAAATGGGCGGTAACTTCGGGAATGCGCGGCGCATGTTCAGAGGCCATACGCGTGCGAATAAGCGTGTTGACAGCGGCCATATCATCCGCGACCAAGCTTTGTAATTTTTCAAACGGGCCCATGGTGCTCCCAAACTTTAACGAGGGCTGAATACCCTCTCGACGGGCTTAGTTTTGCCCTATAACGTAAGGGAATGAAAGAGATATTACGCACCAATCAGGCCTTGGATATAACTTATGCAACCGCCATGCTGAAAGGCGAGGGCATAGATAGCGGATTGCCACAATGACAGCGCCGCTTACGGATGACAAATTTCTGGATGGGCGCCTGAATATCTGGCAGCCATGCGACGGCTACCGCGCATCGACCGACCCTGTATTTTTGGCCGCTGCGATGCGGGTGAAAGCGGGCGAAACGGTGCTGGAGCTGGGCTGCGGGGCAGGGGTTGCGCTGGCTTGCTTATTGCACCGCGTGCCGGTAAAGGCCACTGGGTTGGAGCTTCAGCAAGAATACGCCGACTTGGCGCGGCGAAATATGGGGCGCAATGGCCTGGCGGCTGAAATTGTTCAGGGCGACTTGGCGGAAATGCCTGCCGTTCTGCGGGCGCAAAGCTTTGATCATGTGATGATGAACCCGCCATTTTATCAATCTGCTAGCCATTCTGCACCTGAAAATATGGGGAAATCCGCCGCATTTCTGGAGGGAAATGTGGGGCTGGAGCAGTGGATTTTGGCAGGATTGAAGCGCCTTAAGCCAATGGGAAGGCTTACTATTATTCACCGCACCGAACGCTTGCCTGATATTTTGTTGGCTTTGGAAAGGGCTGGCGATATTCATATCCTTCCACTTTCTGCCCGCCACGGCCGAGCCGCACGGCGGGTGATTGTGCAGGCGCGAAAAGGCACGGCTGGGCCGCTAAAACTGTGTGCCCCTTTGGTGCTGCATACCGGCGAAAGCCATGGCGCTGATGGGGATGATTTTAGCCAAACTGCACGTGAAATCCTACGGGGTGGTAATGCTTTGGTAATATCTGGCCGCTAGAATCGTAAAGATTAGGTGAAGATTGCGTGACAGAATTGAAATTCTGTGCTCAGATATTACCTATCAATAAGATGCAACCAACCAACCGGAGGCCATTGATGAACCTGAATTCTCATCTGAACGAACTACAGAGAAAACACGAGAATCTGGACAACCAGATCGAGCAAACCCAGCGCCACCCGAGCGCAGATACCATCGAGATTGGGGCGATGAAGAAGGCAAAACTACGCATTAAAGAAGAAATTACGCGGATTAGTGCCCAGCTGTAGCTTGCCTGAAAAAGGCGGCTATGCTCTTCCCCCAGGCGGCTTGGTCGCCTGGTTTGGATAGGGTTTTGAGCGCGGGTTGCATGGTTTTGGCTGGAATGATGTGCTGCAAGCGTTCCTCGGCGATATCCGCCACAAATTCCGCGCTCATTTCTGGGTGTGGCTGAATGCTAAAAGCGTCGGGCTTGTCTGGGGTGCCGTAAACCAGCCCCGCAATTGGGCAAAATTCAGACTGCACAAATACCCGCGCCCCCTCAGGGGCCTCAATAACTTGGTCCTGATGAATGGCCGGAATCGTAAAGCCCTCATCAATATCCTCAAGCCATTCTGGCCGCGTGCTTACCGCATAATCCAGCAGCCCCACGCCCCAGCCTTTTTCTGAGTTCACCACTTTGCCGCCCATGGCCTGCGCCAAAATCTGGTGGCCAAAGCAAATGCCGACCACAGGCACATGCGCCGCAAGGCAATCGCGTAAAAAGGCTTCCAGCGGTGGAATCCACGGTTCATCCTCATAGGCCCCGCTGCGGGAACCGGTGATGATCCAGCCATCTGCCTGCTGCGGGCTGTCGGCCACCTCGCCATCCACAATCGCCACGGTAAAGAATTCAGCTTCGGGTAAATGCGGCCCCACCAAGCGCTCAAAAAACGCCGGATAGCGGCCATATTTGGCTTTAAGCGTGTCGGACAGATGCCCCGTTTCCAGAATTCCGATTTTCATAGCGGCCTCGCGGTTAGGTTTTGCAACACATACCGCGAGCTTGCGTGATTGTCACACCACAAATTGCCCGCCATTTGCGGTCAGCGTAGAGCCGGTGATAAAGCCCGCATCGTCTGACGCCAGAAACACCACGCAGCGCGCAATTTCCTCAGGCTCGCCAAGGCGGCCCACCGGAATTTGCGGGATAATTCTTTCGTTCAACACTTTCTCGGGCACTGCCCGCACCATCTCGGTGCCGATATAACCCGGGCAAATCGCGTTCACGGTGATGCCGGCAAAGGCCCCCTCTTGCGCTAGCGCTTTGGTAAAGCCAAGGTCACCCGCTTTTGAGGCCGAATAATTCACCTGCCCCATCTGCCCCTTTTGCCCGTTGATCGACGAAATGTTGATCACGCGGCCAAATTTTCGGCTGCGCATCCCGGGCCAAATCGGGTGGGTCATGTTGAAAACGCCGTTCAGGTTGGTGTCTATCACCTCTTTCCACGCTTCGCGGGTGAGCTTATGGAACATGCTATCGCGGGTAATTCCGGCGTTGTTCACCAGAATATCAATCGGCCCAAGCTCGGCCTCCACCTCGGCAATCCCCGCCACGCATTCATCATAATCCGCGACCGACCACTTATAGGACTTGATGCCGGTTTCAGCCGTAAACGCCGCAGCCGCCGCATCATTCCCCGCATAGCTCACCGCCACCTGCGCGCCGCTCTCCTTTAGCGCCACCGCGATGGCCGCGCCGATGCCGCGGGTTCCGCCCGTTACTAATGCTGCTCTTGTCATTTTAACTACTCCCCTAGTCACGCGCGACGCACAGCGCCACGCCCATGCCGCCACCAATGCAGAGCGTTGCCAGCCCTTTTTTCGCATCGCGGCGCTTCATTTCAAAAAGCAATGTGTTAAGAATGCGGGCACCCGAGGCCCCGATCGGGTGGCCAATGGCAATCGCCCCACCGTTCACATTCACCACCTCAGGGTCCCAGCCCATGTCATTATTCACGGCGCAAGCCTGTGCCGCGAAGGCCTCGTTGGCCTCCACAAGGTCCAAATCCTCGGCCTTCCAGCCTGCTTTTGCGAGCGCCTTTTGCGAGGCCTGAATCGGCCCTGCGCCCATGATCGACGGGTCTAGCCCCGCCGTGGCTGTGGCCACAATCCGGCCCAAAGGCGCAATGCCGCGCTTCTCGGCATTGGCGGACGTCATAAGAAGCACGCCTGCCGCACCGTCGTTTAGGCCCGAGGCATTTGCGGCCGTCACTGTGCCGTCTTTTGCGAAAGCAGGGCGGAGTTTTTGTAGGCTTTCAAGCGTTGCGCCGTGGCGGATATACTCATCCGCATCCACAATGGTTTCCCCGCGCCGCGATTTTAGGGTCACCGGAATAATCTCGTCCACAAAACGCCCAGCCTTCTGCGCCGCTTCGGCTTTGTTTTGTGAGGCCACGGCAAAGGCGTCCTGCATATCTCGGCTAATTCCCCACTGTTTGGCTACGTTTTCAGCCGTGATTCCCATGTGGTAGTCATTAAAGGCGTCCCACAAACCATCACGAATCATGCAGTCTACAAACTGCATATCACCCATTTTTTGGCCGCGCCGCAGGTTGGCGACATGGGGCGAAAGGCTCATGCTTTCCTGCCCGCCAGCGACCACAATTTCGGCATCGCCCAGCATAATTTGTTGTGCGCCAAGGGCGACCGCCCGCAGGCCAGAGCCGCAAACCTGGTTAATGCCCCAAGCCGAGGCTTCTTTCGCGAGGCCGGCATTCAGATGTGCCTGCCGCGCAGGGTTTTGCCCTTGGCCTGCTGTGAGCACCTGCCCCAAAATGGTTTCGGAGACGTCAGAGGGGGCGATATTTGCGCGATCGATCAGTGAACGGATTACGGCCTCGCCTAATGTGTGGGCGGGGGTGGTTGCAAAGGCTCCTAAAAAACTTCCAACCGCTGTGCGGGCTGCGGAGGCAAAAACTATGTTTGTCAATTCAATCTCCTGTTTGATGATTCGTGTTTTGTGCATTGCACCATAATACGAATGAAATAAAAAGACTAAATATGAGCTAATATGATAATATTAGGAAAAATATTGGGCTAGACGAGCAATAAAATGGCTTGATGGGATTTTACGTTTGAATATCCGAATTTCGCATTGCGGTTGCGAGAAAGGCCGTTAGTCTTGTATTTGGTATAGGGAGCAAGCCATGGCTGAAAAAGAAACTGACGTAGTTGTTATAAAAAAATACGCAAATAGGCGCTTATACAACACGTCTAAATCTAGTTATGTAACGCTTGAAGATCTGGCGACTATGGTGCGTGCTGGGCAGGATTTTGTAGTGAAAGACGCTAAATCGGGCGACGATATTACGCGGTCGGTGTTGGCTCAGATTATTTTTGAGGAAGAATCAAAAGGCCAAAACCTGCTGCCGGTAAAATTTTTGCGCCAACTCATCGGGCTCTATGGCGATTCGCTTGAAGGTTTCGTTCCTGGCTATCTAGAAGCATCGATGGAAAGTTTTGCTAAAAATCAAGAAAACATGCGAGAGCAAGTTAGTGCAATGATAGGGCAAAATCCTATGGTTTCAAATATGGATGCGCTTGCTCGTGGCAATATGGAGTGGATGGAAAATGCTGTGAAAATGTTTTCGCCGTTTATTTCTCCAGAAGTGCCGCCCGAAGAGAAGCAACAAGCCGGTAATAGTGATGAGCTGACAGCCCTAAAAGACCAGCTAGCCGCAATGCAGGAACAAATATCTAGGCTTGCGCGCAAAAAATAGTGTTGTAGAACGCATATTCTAATGGCGCTACTAAGCCAGCGCCCCGATCTTTGGGCCGGTATTAAGGCATATTGGCATTTCTGCGGACCGCCCATAATAATACCCTTGCATGGCATCAATGCCCAGCTTTTGCACCAGTGCAGACTCTTCCGCTGTCTCGACAAATTCTGCAACTGTAAACATATCAAATTGTTTGGCGATCATAACTAGCGCTTCTACGAGCACTTGATTATCGCGGTTATTTGGCAGGTCACTTATGAATTGCCCATCAATTTTGACCATATCAAATTTGTATTTTCGGAAATGGCTGAAGCCTGTATAGCCTGAGCCGAAATCATCTATAGCAAAACTACACCCAAGTTTGTGGCCTCTTTCTATGAAATAGGCAACGAATTCAGGGTCATAGATAGGGCTGGCTTCTGTAAGCTCAATTATCAGGCGGTCAGCAATTTCGGGGTTATGCTTGCAGCCCCGCTCCAAAATGCGTGTCCAGTCTGCATCGCCGATTGTATTCATTGAAATGTTTACCGAAATGCGCTGGCGCGGGTCGGCGGCCAGCATGTCCAGCGCCTTTTGCAGTGCAATTCGGTCAATTGCCTGCACGAGGGTCGTGTCCTCTATGGCCGGAATAAATTCGCCTGCGGGCAAGGTCCGGCCTGAACGGTCACGAATGCGGATGAGGCCTTCATGAAAAGAGACCATGGGGCGGGGACCGGAGCGAAAAATTGGCTGAAAGGCAAGTCCTACGCGGCCTTCATCAATGGCGGCACAAACCATCGCACGGGTCTTTTCCAGCTTTAGGTCTTGCTTGGTGGCGTGGCCCTCGAATGTTTCCCAGTTATGTGCCATCGAATCCTCCGAAATCATTACACTCATAACCTGCGGCAAAAATATTAACAGATCGTTAATATTCCTAAAGTGTTCTTAAAATGTTCCGATAACTTGCTTCAAATTTGATACTCTTTATTCCAATAAAAGCATGGCGCTAAATATATTCAGGGCGCTTTCACTATTCCATTCGGCACCTCCCGTGAGGCGGGCAATTTCCTCCCCGTTTCTATTAAGAATCACTGTCAGGGGCAAGCCAATGGCTCCAAATTCAGCCCCAAGGCTTGAATCCTGGTCTAGAAGAATCGGTAAAGACGTGATGCCGGCACCGGAAAAAAACCGTTCGATCCCGCCGAGGGCATTATGCCCTGTGGCGATGGTAAGCACCTCGAAATTATCCCCGCCCAGTTCCATTTGCAGCGCATCCAGCGTTGGCATTTCTTCGCGGCAAGGAAAGCACCATGTGGCCCAAAAGTTCACGACACGGATTTTGCCGTTGCTCTCCGCAAGGCTCAAAACCTCCCCCGTCGGGGTGGTAAACGCCGCCAGCACCGCTGCCTGTGGTGCGGTATGGATTTTCAGCTTACGCATGTTCCCCTCGCGCATATCCAGCAGCTCTGCCCGTGTTTCTGGCGTGATCTCTTGCGTGAAACCTTGGTTTGCACCAAGGCTCAAAGCGGCGTATAGCAGGGCAACTAGGGGCGTTTTCATCGGGCCTCTCCAAAAAGGTATATTCATATGTCGGACAAAAGTGGCGCAAATGCAATGTGGGGCGGACGGTTTTCTGCGGGGCCAGATGCGATAATGGAGGCGATTAATGCCTCCATTTCTTACGATCAAAAAATGGCCAAGCAGGATATTGACGGTTCCCGCGCCCACGCGGCCATGCTGGCTGCCCAAGGTATTATCGAAGATAGTGATGCGAGCGCCATTCGGAAAGGCCTGCTCACGGTATTGTCAGAGATCGAGGGCGGGACTTTTGCGTTTTCGACCGCGCTGGAAGACATTCATATGAACGTAGAGGCGCGGCTGACCGAGATTGTCGGGCCTGCGGCAGGGCGGCTGCACACGGCGCGCTCTCGGAATGACCAAGTGGCGACCGACTTTAAGCTCTGGGTGCGTGGGCAGATGGATGCGGCGATTGATGGGCTAACGGCGCTGATGGAAGTGTTCATCGGGCAGGCTGAGGCAGGGGCCGATATGGTGATGCCCGGCTTTACTCATTTGCAGGTGGCGCAGCCCGTCACGTGGGGCCACCATATGATGGCCTATGTCGAGATGTTCGCGCGGGATCGCTCACGGTTTGAGGATGCGCGCAAGCGGATGAACGAATCCCCCTTGGGGGCGGCGGCGCTGGCGGGCACGTCCTTTCCGATTGATCGGGAAATGACGGCAGAAGCGCTCGGATTTGACCGTCCAGCGGCGAATTCGCTGGATGCGGTATCGGATCGTGACTTTGCGCTGGAGTTTTTGACCTCATGTTCGATTTGTGCAACTCACATTTCACGAATAGCAGAAGAACTTGTGATTTGGTCATCGGCCCAGTTTCGATTTGTGACAATCTCGGATAGGTTCTCGACCGGATCTTCCATCATGCCACAGAAGAAAAACCCAGACGCAGCCGAGCTTTTGCGCTCTAAAGTCGGGCGGATCACCGGATCGCTGGTGGCGCTACTCACCATCATGAAAGGCCTGCCGCTGGCCTATTCAAAGGACATGCAGGAAGATAAAGAGCAGGTGTTTGATGCCGCTGATAGCCTCATGCTTTCCCTTGCGGCACTCACCGGAATGGTCGCTGATATGCGCCCCAACGAAGAGCCGCTCCGCATCGCTGCCGCTAGCGGTTTTTCCACCGCAACCGACCTTGCTGACTGGCTGGTGCGTGCGCTAAATATGCCATTCCGCGATGCCCACCACGTAACGGGCGCGCTGGTGAAAATGGCCGAGGACCAGGGCTGTGATTTGCATGAGCTGAGCCTTGGGCAGATGCAATCAGTGGAAGCGCAGATCACCGATGCGGTTTATGAGGTGCTGGGGGTGGAAAATTCTGTCGCCAGCCGTGTGAGCTATGGTGGCACGGCCCCGGCACAAGTAAGGGCGCAAATCGCCCGCTGGAAAGAGGCGCTTGCATGAAAAATTTTAGCAAAATTTTAACAATTCTCGCGATTGTTAGCCTTCCGTTAACTATTTCAGGGTGTGGTGTGAAGGGTGACCCGCTGGTGCCGGTCGCCACCCCCTAACCGCCGCTCACCAGAGGCGGCATAACCTAAAGGTATGCTTATGTCCGTCTCTAGAAGAGCCCTATTACTCACCGCCCTTGCCGCCACACTGGCCGCGCCGCTCAGCGCCCAAACGCCCCTGCGCGGGCCGATTATTCTGACCATCAGCGGCAATGTTGCCAACCCCTCGCGCGGGCCGGTGGGCGATAGCGACAAGTTTTTCGCTTATAATGAGGTGGAGTTCGCTGCCGCCGCACAGTTTGATTACGCGGCGCTGCAAGGCATTGGCATGACCACTGTCAAAGCCGATTTCCCGATGGGTGGCGATGTGCACGAATTTCAGGGCCCGCTT
>Ga0256845_1003619_pt1 | contig 10368 bp, 12 predicted proteins | sample RiftiametaG_FD_189101 | JGI IMG/M metagenome (GOLD analysis project Ga0256845, IMG submission 189101) | Tube worm associated microbial communities from hydrothermal vent at the East Pacific Rise, Pacific Ocean - Riftia | ecosystem: Host-associated > Annelida > Integument > Unclassified ... | reverse complement strand
TATTTGACTATTAAAAAGAAGTTTCAAAAACGAAAAAAGATTCAATATATTTTAACCTACCCAAATTTAGAGACTAAAATGAGTTTTAATGATTATCTATTGGGTTATTTGGTAAAGAGTTCTACCCAAAAAGTAGAGATACAAAATAGCTTGATAGATATATTGGAGATTGCTGACCTAAATCAGTTGGAGATAACTTTAAAATCTCTTTTTGCTTCAATAGCCTATAATAATTTTACCAATAACTATATAGAAAACTACGAAGGGTTTTATGCAAGTGTAATTTATGCTTACTTTGCAGGAGCAGGATTTGATAAGATAATTGCAGAAGATGTAACAAATAATGGACGGATTGATTTGAGTGTGTTTATTGATGATAAGGTTTATATATTTGAGTTTAAAGTAAATCAATCAGGGGCTTTAGCTCAAATTAGTAGTAGAGGTTATCATCAGCAATATATGAGTGATTATAATGAGATTTATATTATCGGAGTGGAGTTTGATAGTAAAGAGAGAAATCTAGTTAAGTGTGAGTGGGAAAAGATAAATTAAAGATGAAAAATTACGACACCATAGTAGTAGGAGCAGGTATAGCAGGTTGCTGTTCGGCCTTTTTCCTAAAACAGAGAGGATTAAAAGTCTTAGTCCTAGACCGTGCAGGGGTGGCATCTATGGGGGGGTCATCGGCTGCTGGTGCGTTTGTCTCTCCTAAGATAGGAAAGGGGTCACCGTTACAAGACTTGACAAATGAAGCGTTTGAGTTTGCCAAGGATTTTTATATGCGATATTTTCCTGAACATTTTTATCAAACAGGGGTGATTCGTATGCCAAAAGATAGAGAGGATGCTGATAAGTTTGATATTTATGAAAAGTATAATAGTTCTAAACGAGAGTGGATAACTCAAAGTGAGCTAAAAGAGATGGGTCTTAAAAATAGCCAAGATAGCTTTTTGTTTCATGAAGCAGGGGTTTGTGATGCTCAACAGATGTGCAAGGCTATATTGAGGGGTATAGATTATAAACAGTATGAAGTAAAAGAACTTTTACGCAAAGATGAGTATTGGGAGATAGGGGGGAGTAGGGCGAAATATCTTATTTTGGCTACTGGATATGAGAATAATCTTTGTGATATGAGATATATGGGTGTGAGAGGTACTTGGGGTTCTAGGGGGGATTATATTACAGATTTAGATTTGAGTGTGAGTATGCATAAACAGATTTCAATCTCTGCAAATATAGATGGAGTTATCAAGATAGGGGCTACACACAATAAGTCTAAAGAGCCTTGTATATCATGTGATGGGAAGCCATTAAAAAAATTATTTGAAACAGCATCTACTATGGTTGATACAGATGATTTTAGGCTCAAAGAGACTTTTTGTGGAATGCGTTCAGGGTCAAAGGACTATTTTCCTCTGCTAGGTGAGGTGATAGATGTGCCGTATATGTTGGATAACTATCCTAAAATAGTTAGAGGTCAAAGGGTCAAAGAGTTTAAAAAGATAGAAAATCTATATATATGTAATGGCGTAGGTGGGAGAGGGTTTGTTTTTGCTCCTATAATGGGGAAGATATTAGCCGATAGTATAGTTGATGGTGTAGAAGTTGATGTTCGTTTTAACCCTGATAGGCTTTTTTTGAAATGGTGTCGCAAATTATAAAACTTTTTTAACTTCTCGTTAGATACATTAGATATAATAATCAAAAATAAAATCCAACCGAAAAAAGGATACCAAAAATGAGATTTTCAAGAATGCTGATACCAACAATGAAGGAAGCACCAAGTGATGCAGTTTTGACATCACATATACTTCTGCTTCGTGCTGGTTTTATCCGGTTCTCAGGTGGTTCAGGTCTCTATAACTTTTTGCCATTGGGAAAAATTACACTAGACAAGGTTAGAGCCATTGTCAAAGATGAACTAGACAAAGCAGGGTGTAATGAGGTTCATCTACCTATGGTGACACCGTTGAGCCTTTGGGAGGAGACTGATAGAGCTGATAAGTTTGGAAAAGAGCTTCTACGATTCAAAGATAGACATGAGAATGAGTTTACTCTAAGCCCAACCAATGAAGAGGCTATGGTAAATCTAGTTCGTCAAACAGTCAAGAGCTACAAACAGCTACCTCTAAATGTATATCAGATTAATTGGAAATTTCGTGATGAGGTTCGCCCTCGATTTGGTCTAATGCGTGGTAGAGAGTTTTTGATGAAGGATGCTTATAGTTTTCATGCCTCTAGGGAGGATATGGAGAGAGAGTTTGCTCTAATGGAGGAGACTTACAAGAAAATCTTTACTAGGTTAGGATTAGAGTTTAGAGTGGTTGAAGCTGATAGTGGAGCTATTGGTGGAGCAGGGTCAAAAGAGTTTATGATATTAGCCCATAGTGGTGAAGATACTATTATGGTGTGTGATAGTTGTGATTTCGGGGCAAATGTAGAGGTTATTGCAGAAGATGAGAGCTATTGTCCTAAATGTGGTGGAGAGCTTAGTAAGACAAAAGGGATAGAAGCAGGGCATATTTTTCAGCTAGGTACTACCTACTCTAAACCAATGAGAGCTGAATTTCTCAATCAAAATCAGAAACTAGAGCCTTTTGTAATGGGGACTTATGGAATTGGTGTGAGTCGGCTTTTAGCAGGTATAATTGAGCAGAATCATGATGAGAGAGGGTGTATTTGGACGAAAGAGTCTGCACCATTTGCTGTTGATATTATTGTAGCAAAAGCTAAAAATAGTGAGCAGATGGATGTTGCAGAGAGATTGTATAGAGACCTTCAAGCTAGAGGTGTAGCTGTTCTATTGGATGATAGGGCTGATAAAAAGACAGGTTTTGGTGTTAAGGTCAAAGATTTTGAGTTGATTGGGATGCCCTATGCTATAGTGATAGGTAATGACATCCGTGAAGGAAAAGTTGAATTAATTACTAGAGATGGATTGGTTAAAGAGGAGTTGAGTATGGATAATCTACTAGATACTATTTTGGAGAAGTTGGCGTAATGTTATTAATAATTCCATATTTTCTTATTGAGCTCTATTTCTCTTTGGCTGTTGGTTCTAGTATAGGATTTCTAAATTCGGTTATTTGGATTCTGCTCTCTTTTGTAGTAGGTATGGGATTGTTGAAAAATGCTCATTTGAGTATTTTGAAAAATATGCAATCTGTATCTTTGGGAAAATTAAATGCTAAAAGTTTTCATGATGCGAGTACTTCCTATTTTTTAGGAGCTATTTTACTTATTATCCCAGGGGTTTTTTCAGATTTTTTAGGACTAATTGCACTTATTTATACTATGTTTTTACAATTAGGTGGTACAATACCACCTATAAAAAACCGAACTAATATTAAAAATTCAAACAAAAAAGGAGATGACAATGTCATTGATGTCGAAATTATTGAGTGCGACACTCGTAGCAACACTAAGCCTTAGTGCTGCTAGTTCAAGTGAGGCTGATGTTAAAAATTATATAAAAAAATATATGGTAAAAAGCCCAAGAGTAGAAGTTGAGAGCATAGATATTATTGATAAACAAAAATTAGATGAACCTAAGGGTTGGGATGTCTATTTTGTAAATATTCATGCAAATATCAAAAAAAGTCCAACTATTACTGATAAAGTAAATGTGCCAGAGACAATTTTTATCAAAGATGGCTTTGCCGCTCCTTCGTTGATCGATATAAAGACAGGAAAAGATTTCAAGATTGATTTAAAACCTGATTTGAAATCAGATATATATGATGAAAAACATCTTTTTGCAGGTAACAAAGATGCTAAACATAAGATAGTTATATTTTCAGACCCTCAGTGTCCATTTTGTCAAGAGAAAGTTCCTGAAATATATAGAGTTGTAAAAGAGAATCCTAAAACCTTTGCTCTCTACTACTACCATTTTCCTCTTCTTCGGATTCATCCTGTCTCAGATGTGATTACTAGAGTGATGGTGATAGAGCAGAACAAGAAACACTTTGATAAAGTAATGGATATGTACTCTTTGACAATAGAACCTCATGAAATTAATGCAACTAAGATTTTAAATAAAATAAACAAAGAGTTCAAGTTAAGTGTTACGGAGAAAGATATTGATGCTCAAAATATTGCTGATGAGTTGAAGCATGATAAAGAGGTAGCAACAAAATCGATGGTAGCAGGTACACCAACAGTTTATATTGATGGGAAGTGGGATAAAAATAGAAATGGGTATAAAAAATTAATCCCCGAAGATAAAAAGAAATGAACTGACCGTATCAAAGGGTTCTTTGATAACATAATAAATTGATGAATAGTAGATAATGAATAGTGAAAAATTAGTTATAGCAACAAGAGCTAGTAATCTAGCTCTTTGGCAGGCGTATCATATAAAAGAGAGAGTTGAAGCAGAGTTTCCTACTATTAGAGTAGAACTCAATGAGATTACCTCAAAAGGTGATAAGATTTTAGATAAGCCTTTGGCACTTGTTGGAGGCAAAGGGCATTTTACAAAAGAGTTAGAGGATGAGATGTTAGCAGGTAATGCTGATATGGCTGTTCACTCACTCAAAGATGTTCCAACTTATATTCCTGATGGATTAGAGCTATTGGCTATAACCAAACGACAAGACCAATCAGATGTTTTTCTTTCTCACAAGTTCTCTTCTCTTGATGAGCTACCCAAAGGTTCAGTAGTTGGAACTACAAGTCTAAGAAGAAGAATGCAACTTCTAAAGGTTAGACCTGATTTGAGAGTAAAGGATTTGAGGGGAAATGTCAATACTAGACTTAGAAAATTGGCAGAGGGTCAATATGATGCAATTATCTTGGCATATATAGGTCTATATCGTTTAGATTTACTAAAAGATATTCCATTTACTCAAAAACTTCCACTAAGCATGATGATTCCACCAATGGGTCAAGCCTCTTTGGGTATAGAGATAGTAAGCTCCAATGATAGAGTTAGAGAGATTGCAGAGTTTCTAAATGATGCAGAGACATTTTTGACTACCAAATTGGAGAGAGACTTTATCTCAAAGATAGGAGCAGGATGTTCAGCTCCTGTTGCTGTAAATGCAACTATCAATAGTAATATTGTCAAGATTGAATCTATGATTGGTTATCCTGATGGTACACACATTCTACATCAATCAATAGACGCACCAAAAGATGAATCTCAAAGCCTAGGAGTAGAACTTGCTGAGCAGATGATTTTGGAGGGAGCTTTGGATATTTTGAAAAATGCAGAGAAAATTGCCTTTAAAGATAAGATGCCTCAGAGACTCTAATATTTAAAATTGTTCAATAGAATTATTGAACAATAACTTTAAGCAAAAACCAAATAGATAATATTACTTTTTATTAACTTATGAAAAAAATTTACACTTTTTTCTTAAAGTTAATTTAATATTAAAGATATTCCCTATATAATTATTCGACCAAAATAGCTAATAAAAGTATTATATAATTATAAAAGGAAGATATTATGAAATTAAAAGAGATTGCAGAAATAATAAAAGGTGCTCACCTAATAGAGGGTCAAAACAAAGATAGTAAATGTAAACAAAAAGAGCTAACAATGGTATCTCTTGAACCAATCTCTTTTATAGATGAGAGAAAGGTTATAGAGGTGAAAGATTGTAAATGTGAATCAAATCAGTTGACTAGAGTTGGTGATGTAGTTGTTAGTCTCTACTATCCTATGATTGCTTGTTATGTAGAGGAGGGTCAAGATGGGTTTGTTGTTCCTCACTATATGGCTGTTGTTAGAATAAAAGAGGATTTAGATATTGATAGCCGTTTTATTGTTCAGTTTATTAACTCTGTTAGAGGGAGAAAGGCTTTGGGCAAAGAGATAACTAAATCATATGGTGTTGTACCAACATCTCTACCTCTTAATTATCTTAATAATGTAGATATTAGAGAGCATGAAAATATTCTATTGGAGGGGTAGTAGATACCCCTTTTCTACCTCCTTTAACCTCTTTGATATTAATGAGTGGTTATTATTTTAACCATGAAAAATCAAACAAAACAGAATACTATAGATATAATAGAGACTTTAAAAATCAAAAATCAAACAATTACATTTGCAGAGAGTTGTACAGGTGGGAGAATAGCTTCGGCATTTACCACTATTTCAGGAGCATCAGCTGTACTGAATGGTTCATGCGTTACCTACTCTAATGAGATAAAATCAAAATGGTTAGGTGTATCAGTAGAGACTCTCCTAAACCATGGTGCAGTGAGCAAAGAGTGTGTAGAGGAGATGCTAAAAGGTATTATTAAATTAGCCAATGCAAATTACGCTATAGCAGTGAGTGGAGTAGCAGGGCCTACTGGTGGAACAGCAGAGAAACCTGTTGGTACAGTCTATATTGGAATCTTGAATCTAACCAACATAGTTATAGAGAAGCATCTATTTAAGGGCAATAGAGAGTCTGTTCAAGAACAAGCAACTAATAGAGCAATAGCACTTATGAAAAAAAATTTATAAATTGCTCAAAAACCCTTGACATATTTAAAACCATAGGCTATAATTCCGTCCACTTAATCATAAGGTTAAGAGAAATTGTGTGACCCGTTAGCTCAGTTGGTAGAGCAATTCCCTTTTAAGGAATGGGCCCTAGGTTCGAATCCTAGACGGGTCACCACTATATTTGGTCGCTTAGCTCAGTTGGTAGAGCGCTACCCTTACAAGGTAGATGTCACAAGTTCGAGTCTTGTAGCGACCACCATTTGTAGGACGCAAATTGAACAAAGTCCAATTTACTACGCTAACGCTGTGTTTACTTCAGCAGTAGGCTCACGAAACTAGTTTCGTTTGATTTTAAGTAATTTTATATAGGTGCGGTGGTAGTTCAGTTGGTTAGAATACCTGCCTGTCACGCAGGGGGTCGCGAGTTCGAGTCTCGTCCACCGCGCCATATGACCCGTTAGCTCAGTTGGTAGAGCAATTCCCTTTTAAGGAATGGGCCCTAGGTTCGAATCCTAGACGGGTCACCACTTTTAGAATGTTGTTTATGGTCGAGATGACCCTTTCATCTAGTGGCCAAGGATATTGCGTTTTCATCGCAAAAACAAAGGTTCAAATCCTTTAGGGGTCGCCAAAGTTTTATTCATAAAGACAACTATAAGGTCGCTTAGCTCAGTTGGTAGAGCGCTACCCTTACAAGGTAGATGTCACAAGTTCGAGTCTTGTAGCGACCACCATTTGTATATAAGTTTCTTAAGAAACTTTTGGATACAATACATTTTATCTTATAGGTGCGGTGGTAGTTCAGTTGGTTAGAATACCTGCCTGTCACGCAGGGGGTCGCGAGTTCGAGTCTCGTCCACCGCGCCACTCCTTTTTAAATCAAATTTTAATATTTTTAGCTACACTTCCAAATGATAAAAACAGAAGATTACTTTAATAGACAGATTCAGCTATGGGGTATAGAGACCCAATCCTCATTAGAGAGTAAAAAGATAGTGATTATTGGCTCTGGTGGACTAGGGTGTAGTCTTGCTTTGGCTCTAGGGACATCGGGTATTGGTCATATAGATATAGTTGATTTTGATACGGTAGGTCTACACAATATTCATAGACAGGTTGCTTTTACTCTAAAAGATGAAAACCGTCCAAAAGCAGAGGTTGCTGTAGAGATGATAAAAGCAAAAAATCCCTTTGTTAAGGCAAAAGCTTATGATATGGATTTTGAGAGCTTTAAAACGCTAAATAACAACTCCTATGACCTTATATTAGATGCTACTGATAATCTACAGAGTCGTGAAGATATTGATAGATATGCGAAAAGCGTAAATACTTCTTGGATATACGCCTCTGTTGAGGAGTTTCATGGACAGGTCTGTTTTTTTTACAAGGCTTCATTTCAAGTCTTTAATATATCAAACCATAAACCCAAAGGGATAATAGCACCTATTGTAATGCACATCGCTTCACTTCAGGCAAATTTAGCACTTCGTTATCTTGCAGGTTTGTCTGTGGTTAAGGATAAGTTATATTATCTCTATTTTAATAGTGATGGGGAGTTGATAACGCAGAAGTTTTCTATGCCTTCTTAATATTTTTGTGTTAAAATACTGCATTTATAAAAATAAGGATTATAGTATGAAACTAAAACTAGCGATTTTAATCACCTTTATATTACTATTAGGTGGCTGTACACAAGAGACTCAGAATAAACTAAGCCGTTCTATTCAAAACTGGACAGGTACTGATGGTATTTTGGAAATTTATGCTGGTGATAAATTGGTTAAAAGATTTATCAAGATTGATAAAATCTCAACAGCAGAGGGAACAGATACTGGTGTAACAAGACCTTATCGATATGGTTATGGGTATAATGATAAAAACTTGAATGGTAAAAAAGATGATGGTGAAAAAAAGGTATATTTTGAGTTTTCAGATTACTCAACAAGCTATATATTTTACGAAGACAAATAGAAAGGAAAAAAATGAAATTTATCTCTACACCAAAAGCACCTGAAGCTATAGGACCATATTCACAAGCTGTAGTAGCTAATGGAATGATATACACATCTGGACAGATTGCTATGGATGAGAATGGCAACATCGTTGCAGACGATATAGTAAATCAGACTCATCAGGTACTAAAAAATCTATTTTATGTACTAGAGGCATCCAATGCACACTTTAATGATGTAGTTAAGACTACTGTATATTTAGCAGATATGGATGATTTTCTAAAGATGAATGAGGTCTATGCTCACTATTTTGGTACTCATAAACCTGTTAGAAGTACAGTTGCTGTAAAAACTTTACCTAAAAATGTACTTGTAGAGATAGACTGTATGGCTCTAGCAAACACTAGTTATCTAGCATAATAGATTGTTTGGGTTTAGATTATTTAACTTTTTGAAAATGGAAGATTAAATATTAAAAAATTTCACGATTTATCAGCTTTTTTTTAATATTATTTAATAAATAAATAAAGAAGGATAGTTAAATGATTGATTTAATATTGGATATAGTTGAAGTACTATTTGGGAAAAAGACTAATTTACCAAAAGTAAGTATTACTCTAACTAAATATACTTATTAGTAGATAGAGCTATTCTCTATCTCTTTTGGAACTTGGTAGCTGTTAAAAATATATACTCCCTCCCTGTAATTGTAACTCTAAATTTTTTCTGTTGCAGATACTTCTTTGCAAAAATAACATCATTAAAAACTAGAGAGATTTCGGAGTAGGGATAGTTTGGTGGAATCGCTCCATATATAAGCTCATGGTCTATCCATCTACTGTTAGGAAAACCTAAAATCAACGCTCCATCATCTGTTAAATAGTTTTGTACAAGAGACATCAAAAATGGTTTGTAGTTTATAGTTGGACTCTGTAGTGTACCTATGGTTATAATAAGGTTTGATTTATCTAATTTTAACTCATTAAGTCTGTTTATATCCTGTTTATAGAAGAGTTTATTAGGAAAACGAGAGTGTGCAAACTCCAATGCAGATTTGGAGTGGTCAATACCTATTAGATTCATACTTTCAAATACATCCCTATCTACCATCTCTCTTATAAGTTCAAACTCATCACCCTTATTAATACCAAGATTTAAGATATTTTTACGACTCTCTATCTTTACAGACTCCAAAGCTTTGTGATATGCCAATAGAAAAGTAGGCTCTTCATTTTTATTGATAGAGAAAAATTTTGACTCTACTCCATACTTCTCTTCTCTATTTTGAACTGCCACTTTATGAAAAGAGTCTGTTTGATTTAGTTTTTCAAATGTTAGTAGTATAGTCTCTTTTGAGACCTCTGTAGGGATTAATACTCTACAGTGTAGAAGTTCTGCTAAGTTAATCCAAGCTTTTAGACCTCTATATAGATATGTTTTATTTTTTATTTTGATAGTTTCGCCTGAAAATAGGCTTGAGGATATATTAGGATTCAAGACTTCAATAGTGATTCTATTTTCTGTTTTGAGTTTATCTTTTAGCCAAGTTACTATATATAGTAGTGATTCATTTTCTATCTTTTTGATTTGTTACTCCTTATGTGACAACTTCCGATAAATCTATAACTAAAAAAGGGGAAAAATATAGAAGTACCAAAAGTTATCAGCGAGAGAGTCGTATTAGGGAAAATAGGGGGAGTAAGCTACGACTCTCACATAATAATTATAGCAGAGAAGTCTAATAAAAAGAAGTAAAAACGAAAATTTCTTTAAAAAAACTTAAAAATCAAATATATATGACTTTATGGTGTTTTAATTTATTTATCAGCAACTTTTTTACAATAATTATGTTAAATTTTCCTCTAACTCTAGTACTTCGAAGTACCTCTCACTTACTCTCTCATACTCCTTTTCCACTTTTTTTAACTCATCTGCTACCTCTGTTAATCCTCTCTGCTCATAACATTC
>Ga0256845_1003618_pt1 | contig 10369 bp, 10 predicted proteins | sample RiftiametaG_FD_189101 | JGI IMG/M metagenome (GOLD analysis project Ga0256845, IMG submission 189101) | Tube worm associated microbial communities from hydrothermal vent at the East Pacific Rise, Pacific Ocean - Riftia | ecosystem: Host-associated > Annelida > Integument > Unclassified ... | reverse complement strand
ACTATATGTTTAGCCGTTAGTTTCATAGAACCAAAACTATTTTGGGTATCAGCACCAATAACTATCTCATTTTTTCGTTTAATAGCGACAACAATCGACATAATAAATCCTTTGGTAAATTTTTGACAATAAAATATTTGAGCGTTTTTAAAAATCAGAAAGAAAAAGAGAAGTAAGTGTTACTTTGTACCAAAAAATGAGAGGTTCATAACTAAATCCTATAAAATAATAACCGATTATAACATACTTTAGTTGAAAGATTTATTTTAAATATTATTTTTTTAAAATAATCCAAATTGTCCACAATCAAAACACAAATTATCTATATACTTTCCACATGAGAGAGATAGTTTTTTTCTTCCTATTTTTGCTATCTCTTCTTCATAATGCCACACACTAAAAAACCTCTACTTCATATTTTATTTGCCACCCGTCCGATTTGGACAAGGTAGAGGTTTAAAAATCCCTATATTTACCACTCTCAACATCAAAATAATCACTCGGATTCAATCTATATTTCCACTGCAACATTCCCCTATAATATTTATCCAAATCATTAAAATCATCCTCAATGATTTTCTGTTTTAATCGTTTTTTATACCTAATAGTAGAGTTAATCTTCAGTTTTTCGTGATGTTGCAGATACCAATCTATAAACTCATCAATTCGTTTATATGGAATTCTAAGTTTTGGATATTTCTCTCTCTGATGCCAACTAAAAATAAATTTTTTTTGCTCTTTGTGGTAAAAACAGTTGATAGATTCGCCTGTAATTTTTTCTATCTCTGCTATACCTCTGTTGATAGGTGCTATAGTTTTACTCTTTGTGATTTTCATATTTAAAAGTTTTGATGGATGTTTATAATTTGTTCCAAACATGCTATTTAACTCATACAAGGTCTTAGTAATCTTGCCTACACCTTTTTCCTCTCTGTTTGGTAGATGATAATATCGAAGATACATCTCATAAAGTTTTAGACCATATTTTGTTTTAAATTTATTGCAGGTCTTTATATCCAAAATGGTATATCCCTGTTTTTGTTTCAAAACCGAGAGCATCTTTTCACTAATTTTGATATTGATATAGTTTTGGGTCTCTTTTCTCCTAGTTGCTTCATTGATAAATGACACCAATGCCCAAATAATATTCTGTTTGTTATGCTCAAAATTGCGTACTTGCATGGGTATCGAGAGTTGATGTAGAGCGTTATATATTCGTTCATCATCTTTACTATTTTTTAAATCCAATAACGAACGAAGTTCACTCATAGAAACCTCAAATTCTATACCATTTTGCTCATATTTCCAATACAAAGCATTCAAAAGCTTATCAGGTAAAATCGCTTTTCCTGTTTTTGGAATAAATCCATCAGTAAGTGCATTATGTTTATCTATTGATAATATTTTACTCAACTCTTTGTCAATATTTTTCATACAGTTTCCTAATAATTTTAAACATTATATCATATTTATCATAAACGGTACTTTAGGAAAAACTACGGTAGATTGAGAAAAAAGAGCCTAAACGCTACGGTAGTTTAAGAAATTTCAACGGTATTTTGAGAAAATTTCTCGCTCTAAATCCCTAAAAACTGTACTTTTTGATGGGTTAAAGCTTAAAAGTGGTATTTTTTTAAATATTGTACAGAGGATTTTAATGCTACGGTAGTTTGAGAAAAATGGGGATTTTTATTTTTTGAGAAGCTCACACATATCCACATCTAAAGCCTTTGAAATTTTATAGATGTGTTCTAAATTGAAGTGCTTGTTATAGCGTAAGTTTTCACAATTTGAGTAAAAAGCTATGGATTTAATGCCAAGTTTCAATGATAATTCAAGTTGTGACATCTTAACAGCACTTCTTGCCTCTTTTACATTTGCTGATATGGTCTTGTAAAATTCATTGATTTCTGTTTCAGAAATATCACTTAACTCTTTTTTCAAATTTTATCCTATGGGATTAATTTAAAGCTAAGTTTATATGAGTTACAATTTATTATCTATATCCTATAGGATAAATTTATAGATAAAAGGACTTAAGTTATGGAATCTAAAGGTTATGCTTATCAAGTACAGTATGAATCAAGATTTGGTGGTGATAAAATTGATTATGTAGCAGAAAGTGCATATAAAGTTGATTTTAATGCATCAAAATCTGAAATTATGTATGCCATTAATCGTGATTAAAGTTAACTCTTAACATTTTGTTGCATCCTCTTCCAAGATGCAACACCTAAGCATAAACAACAAAACCCACACTTCAATATTTCAAAATCGCATTTCCCATTTTAAATTTTTTCTGATATACTAAAATATATTATTTAAAAGGCTAAATATGACCACTTTACCCATGACTGACCCTTGGATAGAGGCTCTATACAAGATTGAATTTAATGCCAACCCTACAGCATTTTTAGAAAAGATAAAAAAGCTATTTACCGAAGACAAAAAGAGAGTAGTAGAGCTACTAAGACAGTATGAAGATTCTAAAATCTCTGTAGAAAAAATCTCTGAAAAGCTCCATATTGAGAGAGAGGATGTTTTGAGATTAATGGAGAAACATAATATCTATTTGGTGGATTATGATTTCGCAGAGGATGAGAAGACCATTGAGAAGTATTTGAAAAGATAAGCTATAATTTTTTAAAATTTCCTTAAACTATCCACAATCAAAACACAAATTATCTATATACTTTCCCCATGAGAGAGATAGATTTTTTCTTCCTATTTTTGCTATCTCTTGCTCATAAATTGCCACACATTAAAACCTCTACTTCATATTATATTTGCCACTCGTTCGATTTGGACAAGGTAGAGGTTATTTTTTAAATTATAGATTTTCTCTTTTTGCTTCATCCCATAACAATTCAAGCTCATCCAGACTTCTATCTTGCCAATTTGCATTCTGCTCTTTTAGAACCTCTTCTATATATGCCATTCTGCCTAAATACTTTTTGGTTGTTGCATGAACCAATTCTGTAGGCGTTACTCCTACAAAACGAGCCAAATTAATTAGAGCAAAAAATCCATCTCCAATCTCTTCAATAAAATGCTCCATATCTTTGTCTCTCTCATAAAATGCCTCCTCTATCTCGTCAAACTCCTCTTTGACCTTTTCAAAAGTCTCTTCAATAGTGTTAAAATCAAATCCAACTTTAGCTGATAATACTTGGGCTTGATAGGCTTTTGCCAAAATATTCTCTTTGGTCTCTAGCTCTTTTTGTAGTGCTTTTACAAAATAGTCATTCTCTTTTTTCATCTTTTCAAATACTCCTTTTTTAAGATTGCATAAATATCTACATCCATAACAACCCCATTTACCACTATCTCGTCTCTCTGTCTCCCCTCATGACTCATGCCTAGTTTTTTGGCAATATTACAGCTTCTCTCATTTTTAATAGCACACTTTAGCATTATTTTATCGAGATTGTACTGCTCAAAACCTATCTCTAACATCTTGGTTGTGGCTTGATACATAATCCCTTTTCCATGAAACTCTGCTCCTAACCAATAGCCAAGCTCTCCTTTTTTGATACCGTACCCTTTTCTCATCCCAATCTCTACATTACCTGCCAATCTGCCTTTGTAAAATATTGAGCAATTGACTAGTTGACCTTTTGCATACTCTTCTAAAGAACTCTGAATATGCTTTTTTTCGTCCTTAACCTCTCGAACTGATTTTACCCAAAGTAACCATTGGCTAAATAGTTCTCTATTCTTGTTAACCAATTTCAACATCTCTTTTGCGTGAGAGAAGTGTACTAGCTCTAGGTGTATATCTTTATTTATCTCTAATTTGAACATCTTTGCTCCTTTTTATAATTTCTTTATTTCTATTTCTTTTTTTAGACTCACTCCACCAATATCCAAATAGAAAAACAAGCAATATATTTAGAGGTGTAAATATCTTTTTCCAAAGTGGATGTTTTATCTCTTCGATTAGAGCGATTATCTCTTTGTCTTTTTGCAACGATTCATCTATATATTTAAAAAGTCTAGGCTCTATTTTCAATACTTCTGCGATAAACTCTTTGTCTTTTTTGAGACTCTCATCTATCATAGTTACAAATGGGCTAATGAGCTTTGGAGCATCAAAATTGGGGCTACTCTCTTTTAGGGCTTGTAGTAGGAACCCTTTGTTTTTTTTGAAATTATGATAAAACTCTTGTAGCATAAAAGGGTTATGTTTAAGTACCTCAATAAGAAATCTCTTATCCTTTTTCAAAGAGTTATCAAGCATATCAAAAACATAAAAGTCTCCTCCTTCTGTATTAAGCTGAAGATTATCATCTATATAATTCTCCAATAGAGAACTCTGTTGTATTGCTGTTAAGATAACTTCTCTATCGTTTTTTAATGAATCATCAAGATAATTCAATAACCACCAATTATGTTTTTTAATTGCAGATAAAACCAATGCTTTATTTTTTTTATCTTTATCAGAAGCATATAGAAATCCATAACCTGTCTCTTTTATACATCTAATAATAAAAGCTCTATCTTCTTGAATGCTTCTATCACAATAATCTAAAACACTACTATTTCCATATTTTATAATTTCTATGATAAACTCTTTGTCTGCTCTTAGCGTCTCATCGGCATACTTGAAGCTACTAGGATTAAGCAAAGCACTGTTTCTAACTAACACTCTATCTCTTTTTTGTTCAGGGGTTGCATACTTTAAACCATAACCACTCTTTTTAATAACAGAGATAATAAAGTCATTATCTAAATGAAATTTTTGAGTAATCTCTCCAATCATATAAGGATATTTGGTCAAAAGAGCAGTCAAGATTTCTTTATCTGATTGTAATGTGCTATTGAGATAATTAATGGTGCTAGGAGATGATTCAATCGCTTTCAAGACAAAATCTTTATCTCTTTTTAGGGATTCATCAACATACAAAAAAGGCAAATCGTCGTCAATTTCATTACTATTTTGAACAGCCAAAAGAGCTATCTCTCTATCTTTAGTTAAACTCTTATCAGCATACTGTAACTGATACCCCTTAAACTTCACAGCCTTTAGGACAATTTCTCTATTTTTCTGTTGCTCTTTGGTTGCATACTCTAAACCATACCCTGTTGATTTCAACATCTCCGTAATAAAAGAGCTATCATGTAACAGTTTATCTCCTACTTTATTCAAAAAATATGGCTCTTGTTTGATATAAGGCAACATAAACGATTTATCATTTTTCAAAGAGTCATCTATGTAATTTAAAAAAATACCTGCATAATACCTTTTGGTCAATTTATGAATAAACTCTCTATCTTTTTTAAAAGAGTCATCTACATAGGCAAAAACAGAAGGATGTTGATTAATAGCATTTAAAACAATCTCTCTATTTTTTTTAGAAGCATTATCTGCATATTTTAGTAAATAGCCGTTATATTGAATATTTTCCAAAATAAACGCTTTGTCCTCTTTAAAAGAGCTATCAGCATACTCTAATGGGTCAGAATTTCCCTCTTTTATAGCTTTTATAACAACCTCTTTGTCTTTTCTAAAGGTCTTATCTGCAAACTCCAATGCCGAAGTTTGCCAAATGGCAGCTGTACTATCGTCTCTTATCCAACAAGGTTTACCCACCACATACAAAACAACCTCTCTATCCTTTTTCAAAGCTTCATCTGCAAATCTAAAAGGACAACCCATTTCCTTTTCATAAGCTTTAAATAGCTCCTCTTTGGTTTTGTATTTGACCTCATCTACAAGTTTTGGATTTTCTTCTATAAATTGGGAGATAAACTCTTTATCATTTCGTAAGCTCTCATCCAAATTTTCTAAAATATGTCGTTTAGGTTCATAAGATTTTATCGAAGTACAACTAGAATCTAAACATATATCTATAGTAGTATCATTTTGTTTCATGAGTGATACTATAAACTCTCTATCTTTTTTGAGACTCTCATCCATAAAAACAAAAATATCTGCTCCAAATCTATCACACTCCAAGAGAAACTCTTTGTCTTTTTTTAGCCTATCATCCATATATCTCAAATAGCTTTTTTTATTTAGAGATACACTTCCATTTATATCTTCAAAAATAGGTAAAGATGAGATAATATTATATATTAATATCTTCTCATCTTCTAATTTTTCATCTACTACTTTAGGCTCACTATAGGTAGTATTGTTATCATAAACAAAATTTGCTTGATGTTTTTTAAACAGCTCTATAGCTTTTTGTAGCTCTTTTTTTGTTTTATTGTTATCAATATGACTACTCCAATCATCCAAATCAGTAAAACTCCATTTTCCTAAACTAACTTTATGGTAGTTCTCTTGCCATTTATCTAGGTCAACTTTTCTATTTTGACTTATATTTTGAAGTATCTTTAATAAATCATATACTATAAGGGTCTCTTTTTTATCCCCAAATAGCTCCTTGTATTTTTTTTCTAACTCTTCAGGAAATGGTCTATTTTGAGTTAATTGAATCTCAAAAAGATTAATATAAGATAGATAAAATTGTGAGTCTATCTCTATTGCTTTTTTATAAAAACTTGTAGCTTTATCATACTCTTTCTTCTCAGCATATACTGTTCCCATACTAGAATAATGACTAGCTCCTTTAGGATTTATCTCTATTGCTTTAATAAAAGATTCTATAGCTTTATTATACTTCTGTTGCCTACTATATGCAATCCCCAAAGTGCTATAAGCTATATCATTAGTTGGTTTTATCTCAATAGCTTTTTGATAAGCTTTAATCGCTTTATCATTTTTATATCTATACAAATAACTATTACCTATATTCCAATAGATAAAACTTAGATACTCAACAGCATCAAAGTCACTCCCCATCTCTTTTGCTTTTTTCTGTTCTGCTTTGAGTGCTTCCCTCAATAGGGGTGGCTCTTTTATCTCATAATAGGAGCTATTATCTTCATTTTTTAGATTGATTGATTCAGCCAAAACTGTTCCACCCAACAAGAGTAAAACTACTCCTGCCCATACTAATCTGTCTCTAATCTTCATCTCTTTTCCTTTTTTAAAATTTTCTTAAATTATACACAATCAACCCACAACTTATAGATATACTTTCCACATGAGAGAGATAGATTTTTTCTTCCTATTTTTGCTATCTCTTACTCATAAATTGCCACATCAAATAACCTCTACTTCATATTATTATTTTGCCACCCGTCCGAATTGGACAGGGTAGAGGTTTATCTATTTCAATCGTATCTTCTGTAAATCCATTGGCATTGCACAGCTTTTATCAAACTCACATGCGGCCTCTATACCTATTCTTGCAATATCTTCTGCACTCTGTTTTTTCTTGTTGTAAGCATGATACATTGCTCCAAGAGCATATGAACTACCACTGCCAATCGCCCAAAATTTGGATATTTCTCCAATATGTCTATCTCCTGATATTTTATAAATTCCACTACTATTAGCAAGAAGTAGTTCTACTTTAGTAGACTCTACAGCCTGTTCTATTTTTCGAGTAGGAATTAAAAAATACTCTTTTTTTAGTAGCTTATGGATTTTGAGCATGGAATTATAAACATTTTCTAATCCTTCAAAATTATACTCCTCTTCACTATGTTCAAGGGCATGATTTAGCATTATTTTTGACATTGCATGACCTACTGAACCTATAAAATTATCTTTGTATTGAAAAAACTTTTTGCTATTGCTTTTATACTTATCAGACCATTTTCTTGACCCAACACTTGTTAATGTATCCGAAGCGATAACCACATTTTTACCTTTTTTTACTACTACAACTATTGACATTTTTTTCCTTTTTATAAATTTCTCTCTTTAGCCTCATCCCACAATCTATCTAACTCTTCTAAAGTTCTATCTTGCCAATTTACCCCCTCTTGTTCTAATTTTTTTTCGATATATGCTATTATTCTGCACAAATATCTACATTTTTTGATTTTTTGAATAATACACCTTAGGATTTGGACTTTTTGGACTATAAATTGAGTTTAAATGATTAGTTGCATCTCTTTTCTCAAATCTCTAAAATCTTCTCAATGGTTAACTTATCTGCTAACTCCCTAAATGCTTTTAATTATTTGGCAAATAGTGTTTCTAAATTTCTTCATCTTTATTTCTTTTGTTAGACTCACGCCACCAATACCCAAACAGAAAAACAAGCAAAATATTTAGAGGTGTAAATATCTTTTTCCAAAGTGGATGTTTTATCTCTTCGATTAGAGCGATTATCTCTTTATCTTTTTGTAACGGTTCATCTATATATTTAAAAAGTCTAGGCTCTATCTTCAACACTCTAGTAATAAACTCTCTGTCCTTTTTAAGGCTCTCATTTATCATAGTTACAAATGGGCTAATAAGCTTTGGAGCATCAAAATTGGGGCTACTCTCTTTTAGGGCTGTTAATAGAAACTCTTTGTCTTTTTTGAAATTATGGTCAAATGCTCTTAATATAAAAGGATTGTGTTTAAGCACCTCAATGAGAAACCTCTTATCTTCCTTTAAAGAGTCACCAACCATAGACCCAAAGATATTAAAATCTCCTCCAAAAGTATTAAGACAAAGAGGCTTATCATCTACATGACTCTCCAAAAAAGGACTTTGTCGTATTGCTGTTAAAACAATCTCTCTATCGTTTTTCAATGAATCATCAGCATACTCTAATAACCAATCGTGTTTTTTAATTACAGATAAAACCAATGCCTTATCTTTTTTCTCTTTCTCAGAAGCATATCGTAGTCCATAACCTGACTCTTTTATACATTTAGTAATAAATGCTCTATCTTCTTGAATGCTCCTGTCACAATAATTTAAAACATTGCTTCCATATTTTAAAATTTTTAAGATAAACTCTCTATCCTTTTTTAGCATCTCATCTGCATACTTGAAACTACTAGGATTAAGCAAAGCACTATTTCCAACTAACACTCTGTCTTTTTTCTGTTCAGAAGTTGCATACTCCAAACCATAACCACTCTTTTGAATAACAAAGGCAATAAGGTCATTATCTAAATGAAAATTTTTAATCTTGCTAATCATATAAGGATATTTAGTCAAAAAAGTAGTCAAAATCTCTTTATCAGATTGTAAGGAGCTATCAATATAGTTTATATTATAGGGAGATACTTTGATTGCTTTAAGAACAAGCTCTTTGTCTCTCCTTAAGGACTCATCAACATACAATAAAACTGCATCTCCTTCATATTCATTATCATACAATAAGAGTTCACCTTCTTCATATTCATAACTGTTTTCAATAGCCAAAAAAACCATCTCTCTATCTTTTTTAAAACTCTTATCAGCAAACTTCAAAGCCAAACCTACACTTTTAATAGCTTTCTTGACTATCTCTCTATCTTTAACCTGAATTCGAGAAAAATCAAACCACTAAAAGTCCCTTAAAATTGGCATTTTGAGAGCTTTCATCAATCGCATTAAGTAGTAAAACCCTATCATTTTCAGCAAAATTAATAGATGGTTTCTTTTCAAAGTAAGTATATTGTATTAATCCAGAAACTATATTAACCATAAAATTGATAGGACTTCTGTGTCTTGTATGTTCAATATCACACATATTTTTAAGTTGGTCATTAACAGTTTCAATAACAGAACGCTTACGAAGCAAGAGTTTATCAACTAATGGAATAAGCCTATTTTTCATATTTTTTCTGATTGATGTAATCAAAGTTGTCCCTTTTTCAAAGAGATGTTCAAAGAGTTTTTTTGAGATATAACCTTTGTCTGCAAAGAGCTTTCCTGACACATTTTTAAGAACTTCATCTAGTACATCTTCATTTCTATCATCAACATTTCCTTTGCTAAGATGTACTCCACAAAGCTCACCTTTTTCATTAATTGCAATATGTAGTTTAAAGCCAAAGAACCAACCCATCGTTGATTTTCCTATCTCTGCTATCCCTTCAAAAGTCCGATTTCTCTTGATTCTCTTATTATGGCAAACTGCTATCTTTGTTGAATCTATAAAAGTAATTTCATTAGAAGTTGATAATCTTTTGAGTTTTAAAAAGGCTATTAATGGTATTAATACAGTTGGCATTAACTCTATAAATCTATTATACGATACTAACTTTGGAAAGTATGGTTTTAGAATCTTTTGTACTGTTTTCAGATAAAAATCTTTGAATGTTCTATTACCATAATTATGATAATAAACTAAAATTGTCATTACCTCACTCATTGATAGTTTTGAATTATATTTTACTTTACTCTCTCCATCAGCTATTAATCTTTTTTTATAATCTTCTTCAAACTCTTGCATAAAGTCATCTATTTCACAGTATATTTTTGTTAACATTTTTTAGTCATCTTTTTAGTTTAATGGATTAAAACTATAAGATGACTTCTCTTTTTATCTGCTTATCTTTCTTTTTTTGTCGAATTCAGGTT
>Ga0256845_1003617_pt1 | contig 10373 bp, 8 predicted proteins | sample RiftiametaG_FD_189101 | JGI IMG/M metagenome (GOLD analysis project Ga0256845, IMG submission 189101) | Tube worm associated microbial communities from hydrothermal vent at the East Pacific Rise, Pacific Ocean - Riftia | ecosystem: Host-associated > Annelida > Integument > Unclassified ... | reverse complement strand
CGCTCGTGTGAGATTTGTCTGCAACCCTCGAAAAGTGGCGTGAGGGGGGAGCATAATTCCCATGTAGACGTTGTTTTGATCCTAAATGACAGAGGCGAGTGAACCCGCGGCGGTCAGCGGCGACTAACTCGGCGAAGAGGGCATCGGGACTGAGCCCGTTCGCTCCTCAAACGGACCCCTAGACCCACCACTACATAGTCATGAACACCATTCACACCCGATTCATCCGCGCTCTGCGCATGACCTTCTGTACTGCGCTCTGCCTGGGCCTGGGTGCCTGCGTGGGCGGTGAAGGTGAGACCTTGACCACAGGCGCGGTTACGACCACATCGGATGACGCGACCTCTGCCAGCACGGGGGATACTGAGGGCACGAGCGGTACCTCCGGCACAAGCGGCAGCGACAGCGACAGCGATTCGGCGACGAGCGGGGATAGCTCGACGAGCGGGGATAGCTCGACGAGCGGGGATAGCTCGACGACCGAGGATAGCTCGACGACCGGGGTTACCTCGACGAGCGGGGATAGCTCGACGAGCGGGGATAGCTCGACGACCGGGGATACCTCGACGACCGGCAGTACGACCGGCGGCGGCGGAACATTCCAGGAGAGCTGCGAGGACGCCTGTGCGACCTACTACGACTGTATGCCGGATGAGTACGAGTCGGTGGAGGAGTGTATTTTGGAGTGCCTCGACGCGCTTCCGCAGGACTTTACCCCCGAGTGCGAATCCGCATATGTCAGTGCCAACGAATGTGTCGCGGGTAGCAGCTGTCTCGATCTTGAGGGCGATTTTTGTCCCGCGGAGCTCGATGTAATTTTTGAGGTCTGTGACCTGGGCGAGTGCGACGTTACCGCTGGCGGAGGCGACGGTGAGTGTTCGATCTCCGAGGTCTGCGGAGACTCCAGCCAAGAGATGATCTGCGCGGACCAGGGTTGCCTGTGCATGGAGGACGGCATCGAGGTCGGTAGTTGCGACAACAACATCTGCATCGACGATGTCGATTACGAGACGATCGTCGACAAGGCCTTCAGCTGCTGCGGTTTCGAGTTCTGAGCTTCCGAACTTCGAATAATAGAAAAACAAGAGCATGACCAAAGGGTCAGGTCGGTCTTCCTCATGGGACCGGCCTGGCCCTCAGTCGTCCTGGTCTTTGCGGTAGGCAGCGAGTTTCTCGCGAAACGTATCGCTCCAGGGCGCGGGCCTCCGGGTCATCGGATCGACACGCACGATCACCCGCTCGCCTGTCGCGTAGTCGATGTCCTGGTCCATCGGCAATACGCGAAAGCCAAAGCTCGCGGACGAGCGACCCATGCGCTCGACCCAGACTCGGATTCGGACTTGGCCGGTGCCCTCGACGGGGTTTAGGTACTCGATGTGGTTGGCTCGAACCAGGTGGTGCTGATCGCTGTCGGCGTTAAAGTCGACCTTTCCTGCGAAGCCGAGTTGCCGCCAGAACGCGCCGATCGCATGCTCAAAGAGCAGCAGGTAGCGGGCGTTGTGGAGGATCTGAAAGGCATCGAGATCGTCGAAGTAGACCCCGTGGATCAGCTCGAAGAAGCGCATATCCGGCGGAGGATAGCTCGCTTGGAGGCCGGTGTCGGGATTGCTCTGCGCTAGTGGTGCGGCGTTCTGCTCCGCACTGCGCGGCTGCGCACCGGGTGGATTTTGCGGCGTCGACGTGGGGCGAGTATTAGCCGCCGTAAAGCCCGTCGATGCGGTCGCCGTAGGCCTTAAGGACGACCCGCCGCTTGAGCTTAAGGGAGGGCGTCAGCATCTCATTTTCGACCGTGAAATCTTCGCTTAGGAGGTAGAACTTGCGGGCCCGCTCGTAGTGGCGCACGTCCTTGGAGCGTTCTGTGAGCTCGGCCTCGATCAGCGCGTGCACTTTGGCGTCGCGAAGCAGCCCGTCGTAGTCGCCAAGCGTTAGGCCCTCGGTCTTCGCCCAGGCGAGTACGGCCTCACGATCGGGCACCACCAAGGCGACGTTGAAGGGGCGGTTGCTGCCGTAGAGCATCACGTTGGAGATGAAGGGGGAGAGCTTGAGCAGCTCTTCGATGGGCGAGGGCACCACGTACTTGCCGTTCTCGAGCTTGTATTGCTCTTTGATGCGGCCGGTGATGTAGAGGAAACCGTCGTCGTCCAGGCGTCCCATGTCGCCGGTTCGGAGGCCACCGTCGGCGGTGAATACCTTGCTGTCCTCGGCGGGCAGGCCGTTGTAGCCCTTCATGACATTGTGGCCGTGCACGATGATCTCGCCCTGTTCGGGGTCGTTGGTGGCGGCGATGTCGATCTCGATGTGGGTGCCCGGAAGGGCCCGACCGACCGAGCCGATTTTGCGGTGACCGGGGGCGTTGGCGGTGGCGATAGGCGAGGTCTCTGTGAGGCCGTAGCCCTCGTAGACCTGGATGCCCAGGTCGTCGATGAATTCGGCGACGGCTCGCGAGATCGCAGCCCCACCGCTGATCGCGTATTTTAGCTGGCCGCCAAATCGGGCCCGCACCTTGGAGCCGACGAGGCGGTCGAGAAGCTTGAATTTGAGGTCTGTCCAGGTGTTTGATTCGCCGCGGCTGGCGAGGGTCTTGCGCTCGCCGGCGGTGGCCATGGCGGCGGCGAAAAGGCGGCGCTTTAGCGGGCTCTCCTGGGCCATTTTTTTGTGCAGGCCGTCGTAGATCCGGTTGAAGATCCGCGGCACGGCGACCAGCATCGTCGGTTTTACCTCGGCGAGATTGGGGATGATCTGCGGCACCGACTCGGCGATGCCCATCGACGCGCCCAGCGAAAAGAGCGTGTGCAACTCGATGACCTGACCGAAAGAGTGGGCCCAGGGCAAGAAGGAGAGCGAGCGATCGTCGGGGGTCAGCGGGAAGATCGCGTGGATCCCGGAGACGTTGTAGGCGAAGTTGCGGTGGCGGAGCAGCACACCCTTGGGCATGCCCGTGGTGCCAGAGGTGTAGATGAAACCGGCGATGTCCTCGGGATCGGGATCGATAAGCGGCGAGTGTTTGCCGCGGCCGCGGTCGATGAGTTCGTCGTAGGAGAGCGAGCCCGCGTCGCCGCAGCCGTCAAAGACGACCAGGTTCGCGAGGGCCGGCAGCTGTTTTTGGATGCCGCGGATACGATCGCGGATAGTCTCGTTGGCGGTGAAGACCAGCTCGGCCTGACAATCGCCGAGGATGTGGATCCAGTCGCTGTCGTGTTGGGCTTCGTACATCGGCACAAAGGCAGCGCCACGTCCGTAGGTCGCGTACGCGGCGACTGCCCACTCGACCCGGTTGTTGGCGATCACCGCGACCCGCGAGCCCGGGCCGATGCCGAGTTGCTCGAGCGCCGCGCGCATCGCATCGACCCGCTCGCTAAATTCGCGATAGGTCATCCACTGCCAGGTGGCACCCTGCTTGACCCCGAACAGGGGGCGCTCGGGGAATGTCTTGGCGCTGTGCCTGTAGATCTCGACGAGGGTCTTAAACTTCGGAGCGAACGTCATGGGGCCTTGCGGCCAGAACCCTATCAGATCGTCGGCTCCGCGGCTTGTGCGCGCGATTTCATGAGAACGCGAAAACACAAAAAACGCCGCGGCCCGAGGGGCGCACGGCGTTTCGTTTTGGATCAAGCGAGAGGGATCGGCTAGATGCCGTGCTCGAGCTCGACTCCCTTGACGACGGTGCCGACGAAGTTGGTGGTCTGGACGCAGGAGGTGACGCCACAGCCGTCGCCGCTGCAGGTGGTCGTGATGATCGATGTGCCAGTGACCGACTTGTTGTCGACGGTGGTCTGGATGTCCCACTTGACCGTGGTGGTGGAATTTTCTTCGACGTCGACCTCTTCGCCGAGGAATGAGTAGTCCTTGCCGTCGCGGGTACCCTCGATGGAGACGGCACCTTCGGCGAGCTCCAAGTAGTAGGTCTCGGAGTCAGCTGCGAAGACCGCGATCGAGGAACCGGTGGAGAGCGTGGTGCGGTCGTCTTTCAGACTGTCCGGGACCATGTTGTCGGGGTAGCAGCTCGCCGACTGGGTGAGCTCTGCGTTGGCGAGGCGGATGATGACGTATTGGCCGGGCTGAACTGAGCAGCCGCCGAGACCGACGAGCATCGAGAGAGCGAGGAGGGACGAGCGAAGATTCATCTGAGTTTGACTCCGGTGCCGTTGCCGACAAACGCTGACTTAGCGCCCCGCTCTGCAGCTGTCAACGATAGGCACGTGTCATCCCTGTGATCAGGCTCGCAGGGCGCCTTGAAGGTGCTTGACCGGGCTCGGCTAGGTGGAAATCATCGACGCCGCACGCTATGGCCTCCTTCGACTACATCATCATAGGCGGCGGCTCGGCCGGCTGTATCGTCGCCGCAGAGCTCTCCCGCGACCCTGAAAACCGGGTTCTGTTGCTAGAAACGGGGGATCCCGTCGATCGCAACCCGGAGACGCTCGACGCGGAGGGGTACAAGGACGCTTTTGTCAATCCGAGGCTGCTCTTCGAGCGTTATTCGACGGCCCAGACCGGTTGTGCAGGGCGATCCATCTTCGTCGGTACGGGTCGAGGGCTCGGCGGTTCGGGCTCGGTCAACGCGATGGTCTACCTGCGGGGTTCGAAGGCCGGTTACGACGGTTGGGGTGTCGAGGGCTGGACGTGGGAGGACCTGTGCCCGGATTTTGAGGCCGTCGAGCGGGTCTTGGACGTGCACCAGCGACCGCCGACCGACTTCACCGAGACCGCGATCTACGCGGCCGAGCAAGCGGGTCTGCGTCGCGCCGAGGACCTGAACGATGGTTCGCTCTGCGGTCGTCTTGGCTACGAGTGGATGAACTACGCGGGCGATCGCCGTCGCTCATCGTACGTCGCTTTTTTAGCACCACATCGCCTCCGGACAAACCTGATCATTGAGACAGGTGCGACGGTGCACCGGGTGCTCTTCGCGGGGGGCAGGGCTTCGGGGGTCGAGTACCAGCTCGTCGACGGTGCGATCCACCGGGTCGAGGCCAGCCGAGAGGTCGTGCTCTGTGCGGGCGCGCTCGAGACTCCGCGCCTGCTCTTGCTCTCTGGGATCGGTGCGGCGCCGGAGCTCCGTCGTCACGGCTTGCCGGTGGTCTGCGACCTTCCCGGGGTCGGCAAGGGCCTGCGTGACCACCCCAACATCACCCTCTTTTTCCGCGGAAATCGCGAGGTCGACTGCAATTATCCACAGCTCTACGGCTTTGATCGCATGGGCTCTGGAGCGGGGCTGGCGGAGGGCGAGGCGGACACCTGCTTCGTCTTTTATCCGGCGCGCTCATCCCTGCGCGAGGCGATGATCCGGTTGCTTCCGGCGATGGTCTTGCCGCCACGACTTCGCGACGGGCGGGTCCTGCCGATGCTGCTCCGTGGCGGTGTGCGGGCGGCGTTCTCCTCGGCCCGTATGCGTCGCTTTGTCGCCAAAATCTACGGCATCACGGTGATCCTGGGACGCCCGCAGAGCCGCGGTTCGCTGCGTCTGGCCTCCGCCGATCCGCTGGCGCCGGCGCTCATCGATCCCGCCTATTTGACCGAATCGGCCGATATCGAGGCGATGCTGAAGGGGGTCGAGTTCGCCCGCCGGATGGCCAATGCGGAGCCGCTGCGCCGCTTTGGCAATCGCGAGTTGATGCCCGGTCGTCGCTGCCGATCGGATCGGGCCCTCCGCGCGTTCATCCGCAAGAACGCGATGACCACCTACCACTTCGGCTCCACCTGTCGCATGGGCGATGACGCCGATTCGGTGGTCGACGGGCGTCTCCGGGTGCGCGGTGTTCGGGGTCTGCGGGTCGCTGATGCATCGGTGATGCCCGAGCTGCCGGTGTCGGCCCTGAACGCGCCGAGCATGATGATCGGTTGGCGGGCGGCGCGTTTTCTCCTCGAGGAGCGCTGATCTCGAGGGGCGCCGTCGCTGGTTAGCTGCGGCAAGTCACGGCGACACGGCGCTTGAATTTAGCCTCCAGCTCAGCTCTTCTGCACAGGTGCCTGCTCCGCACAATATCCCGCTCCCCGCCTTCGACAACCTCTTCGCGGCGGATCCGCTGGCCGATTCGCTTTGGTCTTGGGTCTTTGGCGAGCGCTACTCGGCGCTGCGTCCCCATCTCGATCGCATGGGTCGTCATGCGGCCCTGGCCGAGCCCCATGCGGTGCTCGCTGATCGCCACCCGCCGACTCTCAGGACCCACGACGCGCGCGGTGAGGCTTCGACCGAGGTCGAGTTTCACGCTTCGTACCGGGAACTCGAGGCGCTTTCCTACGGGGCCGGCATTGTTCGCGTTAAATACGATCCGGCGTCACCGCCCGAGTTGCGAGCATTTCGTCATCGGCTCGGCTTTGCTGGCGGGTATTACTTCGCCCAGAGCGAGTCGGGTCTCTACTGTCCGATCTGCATGACGGACGGCGCCGCCTGGGTGCTCGAGCGGCGGGCGTCCGGGTTGCCGGCTGCCGAGCGGGCGATCGCCGAGCAGACGTTCGCTCGTCTGATCTCCACCGATCTCGATCAGCTCTGGCAGGGGGCGATGTTCTTGACCGAGCGCTCGGGAGGATCCGACGTCGGCGCCTGTGTCGTCGAGGCGATCCAAGAGAGCGACGGCTGGCGGCTTTGCGGTCACAAATGGTTCTGCTCCAATATCACCGCGAAGGCGATCTTGGTGCTCGCGCGCATGCCGGATGCGGCCGCCGGGACCCGCGGGCTCGGGCTCTTTTTGGTGCTGCGCGAGGGTCCGGCGGGCAACGGCAGTCGCATCAAGATCGAACGGCTCAAGGACAAATTTGGCACCCGCTCGATGGCCACCGGCGAGGTGACCCTGGAGCATGTGCGGGCGACGTTGATCGCGGGCGCGGGCGAGGGTTTTTTGGCGATGGCCGAGATGATCAACCTGTCGCGCACGTACAACGCGGTCGCCAGTCTGGCGCTTATCCGACGGGCGTTGCTCGAGGCTCTAGCGTACGGACACGAGCGGCGGGCCTTTGGTTCTCGTCTCTGGGAGTTGCCGCTTTGGCGGGCGACGCTCGCTGATCTCGTCGCTGAGCACCTGGCCTCGCTCGCCGGCGTGATGTCGATGATCGAGGCCCTTGATAGGGCCGAGTCGGGGGATGAAAACGCGGCTTCGCTGACCCGAATCCTGACGCCGCTCGCCAAGGCCAACACCGCGAAGCAAGCGGTTTGGTCGGTGAGCGAGTCGATGGAGGCGATCGGTGCCAACGCCTATGTCGAATGGAGCCCGCTGCCGCGACTGCTCCGCGACGCTCAGGTTTTGCCGATCTGGGAGGGCACGACCAACATTCTCAGCCTCGATCTGCTGCGTGTCATCGCCGGGCAGCAGGGGCATCTGGCGCTCTTTGCCCGGGTCGATCTCGCCCTCAAGCGGGGCCGAGCCAACGATGCGGAGCTGGCCGCGGGCATCGATCGCCAGCGGAGCGCGCTCGCGGCTGCGCTCTCGCGTCTCGAGAAGGCCTCGCCAGAGGATCAGCAACGTGCCTCTAGAGGCCTCGTAGAGGGGCTTTGGCGGCTATATTGCGGGGCGCTGCTGCTCGAGGGCGCGAGCCATCCTGGGCTATGCGAGCCCTTTTTGGCGGCGTTGCAGCGAGTTCTTGCGCGTTCGCATACAGTGGCGCCCGCCGGGGCCTTTGCAGAGGCCGTCAGCACGGGCTCTGAGGAGCCGCTGTTGCGAGCCGGGTTTTGCCCCGCTGACTGAGAGCCGACCGAGTTGATGACGACGATCCGCGAGAGCCGAGTGTGTGCTGAAGACCGGCCACGCGCGTCGAGGGTGGGCGGGCGTCCGCAGGGTCTTTGGCGAGCGCTGGTGCTCGGCGTCGGCGCGGCGCTGCTCTACGGCTCGTGGGCCTACTTCGCCAATCACGAGGTGGGTGTCGGTGCGGGGCTGAGGGCGGCCTGTGTGCAGGCGTTGCTCTCGTTTACCGCGACGGTCGTGCTTGTGAGTCTCGTGGAGCACCTCTTTGCCGCAGCTCGTAACCCCGGGTGGGGTTTTTGGTTGGCGGGCTTTGGCGGGAGCTGCACGGGCGCTCTGGTGATGGCGTCAGTTCATGGGATCGCCGGCACCCCAAACCTGCTCCTGACCATCGCGCCTTCGCTGGTGATCGGCACGACATTCTGCTTCGTTTATGCGGCGGGTCTGCGTGTCGGTCAGCGTTGACTTGATACACTGCCGTCGATGCTCGGCCATCTCGCTCCCGCGCTCGCACGGCTTTCGGGCCCGCTCCTTGTTCTGGCCCTGGCGCCGGTGCTCACACTTGTCGGATGCACACCCGACGAGCCCTACGACCTAGGGCAGCATCCCCTCGACGCGACGGTGCTCGACCAGAGCCCGGTGCTAGAGCACCTGGGCGCGAGCTATGTCGGCGGCGGTTCGCTGAACATCGGCGAGCTGCTGAGGCTGGAGGCGCTCGAGTTTAATGAGGCCCCTGATCCGCGCGAGCTGCTGGAGCGCCAGGCTGTCGAGCACGCCGCGCTGCTGCCGATCGAGGACGGCGTCAACCTGCGAGTATTGACATTCAACCTCGCCCTGCTCGATCGCTGGTACCCCTTCACCACGGTGTCGATGCCAGAGGTCGAGCGCCGCCGGCAACATGTGCCGCCGCTGTTGCTCTCCGAGGGTTGGGATGTGCTCTGTTTTCAGGAGGTCTTTGATTCGATCGATGTCGATCGGATCCGCGTCGCTGCGGAGGAGCGCGGCTACCGGATCTACGCCGGGACGAGCAAGCATCACGAGGGACACGGCTTGGTGATCGCCGTGCGAGATGCGCTGATCGACGAGACAGCGGACGAGGTCACGCACGAGCAGGTCTTCGAGCAGCAGTACGACTCCGAGCATTTTCCCGGTCCGGGTATCGCCCGCGGTTTCATCGACTGGAGCTTTGTGCACGCGCCCACCGGTCGGCGGCTGCGGGTGATCAATACGCATACCTCGTCCTTCGCCGGGCGTTGGCGGTTGCGGTCTTTCCAGGCCCGCGAGCTCGGCATCTACATGCGGAGCAGGCCGGCCGACGAGGTGGTGCTCCTGGGCGGTGATTTTAACGCGGCGCCCTATTACCCAAAGGACATCTTTGGCGTCGACGATGGCGAGCAAGTCGGCGAGTGGTGGGCCAATACCGTGATGTACCCGGTACTCCTGCATTACGGCGGGGAGGCGGTGTTTGACGCGATGGCGGCGGTGGGCAGCGCCGACGACATCGATCTGTTGCACGCCCTGCCTGAGTTCAACGAGGGCGCCTGGGATCGCGAGCCCTACGGCGATAGCAGCCTCTGCGACGGCGAGAAGCGCAGTATGTCCTGGGATTGGTGCGACTCGTTGGGCTTCGATAATTACGGGGGCGCAAGCGAGTACGCGGCCCGCATCGACTACCTTTTTGTCCGCGATCGCGACGACGCTGTTCGGGTATTGGACGCTGGTCTTCGCTACACAGAGCCGGTTCCGCTCGGTGACCTAGAGATCGAGATTTCCGACCATTACGCGGTCGGCTCAACCCTGCGGATCAGAACCGTCCGCTGAGGCTGAGCCCCTGAAACCCGGGGCCGACGACGGGCGAGAGGATGGGCGCCTGTCGTTGGGAATGGAGCTTGATGTAGTCGGCCTTCTCTTCGGCCTCGGCCCGCTCAAAGCCGGACTCGCGGGTGGCGAGCACGACCCCGGTGATCACCAGGCCAGCGCTGACGAAGTAGGTAGGCTCGAGATAGCCGTAGGCGCAGGCGTTGCTCCGGCAGGCGCGGGTCCAGGGCAGGAAGAGAGCCCGAGAGAGCCCCCATAGGCCAACGCCGCCGCCGATCAGACCCCAGGCCCGGCGCTTGTTTCGGCGGCTGGAGGGGTGATCAAAACGACGACCGTGGGCCCTCGCTCGGTAGTACGAGCCGCCGCCGAGCAGGCCGATGCCGACCAGCGTCGGTACGTTTTGGAAGGTCGTGGCCATGACGAACGAGCCGACGCTCCAGCGACCGTAGGGCTCGCGGGGGGCGAGATCGGCGACTGTTGCGAGGAAGACATCGAGGCCGATTCTGCCGGCGAGGCCGATCCCTGTGAGCGTCGCTCCGGCGATCGTCAGGATCCGGCCGCGGCGGGCCTCGGCCTGTCGGCGTTTGACAAGCTCTGCAGAGGGTCGATGAAACGCGGGAGTCGCCCCGTCGCTTGTTGGAGTTGGAGTTGGAGTTGTCGGAGTCTCGGTCGCCGGAGCTGCAGTTTCACTACTCGTTGGGAGCTCGTCTGGAGTCGGAGTTGGAGTCACGTTGGTCGCCGGAGTCTCGGTCGCCGGAGTCTCGGTCGCCGGAGTCTCGGTCGCCGGAGTCTCGGTCGCCGAAGCGCCGCCCTTCGTTGGCAGTGCAGCTGCAGTTTCGGTCGCCGGAGAAGTCTCGGCTGTGGACGCCTGGCGGGTCG
>Ga0256845_1003616_pt1 | contig 10378 bp, 10 predicted proteins | sample RiftiametaG_FD_189101 | JGI IMG/M metagenome (GOLD analysis project Ga0256845, IMG submission 189101) | Tube worm associated microbial communities from hydrothermal vent at the East Pacific Rise, Pacific Ocean - Riftia | ecosystem: Host-associated > Annelida > Integument > Unclassified ... | reverse complement strand
TGGTTATGACCTTTTGAGAAGGGTGAGGAGGAGGGCCAGCAGGTGCAGGCTGGCGGCAGCAAGGGTTGGCCCGATAAAGCCGTAGTTTTCATACAGCAGGCCGAGGAGCACAGCGCCGATAGACGCCCCGAGATAGGTGGTGCCGGAGTATAGCCCAAGCACCGCGCCACGGTTGGCGGGGGCGAGGGCATTTAGCCCGACCACGATCATGTTAAGTATAAAATGGTTAACCCAGCCCCAGAGGAACACCAGTGGCAGGAGCAGGGAAAACGTGCTCGGCAGGCTCAGGGTCGAGAGCAGGGTTGCTGCAAAGAGCAGCCCGAGGCGTAGCGCGGTTGGGCGGCCGAGCTTGTCTATCAGCGGGGCCGAGAAGGTGGCGAGGCCAAAGCCGAGGCCGTAAACCAGTGCAATAAGGCCCGCAGCGGTGGAGCCGAGGGAGAAAGCGTGGCGGGCGTGGTCTCCGATATAGGCGTAGATGCCGTAAAAGCTGATCATAAACAGCAGGCAAATGGCATAGAGTGCTGCGCCGCCCGGAAGGAAAAGCGGCTTGAAGCGGGCCATTTTGGGGGTGGTGCGTGCGGGTAGGGTAATGGTGGGTAGGGTGAAAACCAAAGGCACGAGGGCTATGCACAGGCTGCCCGTAAGCCCCAGCATTATGCGCCAGCCGACGATATCGGATATCGCCGCGCCAAGTGGCACCGCCGCCACCAATGAAACCGACCAGCCCAGCAGCACCCGCGCCATATAGCGTGATTCGAAGCCTTTGGGGCTAATGGTGCCGGTAATGCTATAAATGGCTGGTAGCGCAATGCCCGCGCCCATGCCGGCCAAAAATTGAAAGCCAACCAACATAACCCAGCCATTGGAAAACGCTGAGCCAACCTCGCTAAGGCCCGCAACCACCAAGGCATAGCGCAAGGCGCGCGCCACGCCAAAGCTATCTAGCGAGCGGCCAAGCCAAAGAGCGGTAAACATAGTGCCAAGCCCATAAGCGGCAATGGCGCGGCCTGCAACTGAGGCGCTTACGCCGAACTGGCTTGCGATATCTGTAAGCACGGGCGACAGGATCATGCCGTTGGCGCCCACAAGGGCGATGCAGAAAAGCAGAGTGATGAGGGCGCGGGGCATGGGGGTAATCCTTGGTTTGGCATATCTGCTGCGCTGCGGCACTAAAACACAAGCCCGAACTTGCCAAATGCCATGGTTCGGCGTAAGAGGGCGGGGAAACGGGGAGGGCTGATGGCTCGCCCCGCTATTTTTTTTGAAAAGGCCGGAATTATGGATTTGCGAAACGTCGCGATTATTGCCCACGTGGACCACGGGAAAACCACCTTGGTGGATGAAATGCTGAAGCAATCGGGGATCTACCGTGAAAACGAGGCGACCACCGAGCGCGCGATGGACAGCAATGACCTAGAGCGCGAACGCGGCATTACGATTCTGGCCAAAGCGACCAGCGTTATGTGGAAAGGCACGCGGATCAACATTGTTGACACCCCCGGCCACGCTGACTTTGGTGGCGAAGTTGAGCGGATTTTGAGCATGGTAGACGGTGTGGTGCTGCTGGTGGATGCCGCCGAAGGCCCTATGCCGCAAACCAAGTTCGTGACCTCAAAAGCGCTGGCTCTTGGCCTAAATCCGATTGTGATTATCAATAAGGTAGACAAGCCCGACGGCGAGCCTGATGCGGCGCATGACAAATGTTTTGATCTGTTTTCCAACCTTGACGCCAATGACGACCAGCTCGATTTCCCAATGCTCTATGCTTCGGGCCGCGCTGGTTGGGCCGATAAAGAGCTGGACGGCCCCCGTGAAAACCTGAACGACCTGTTTGATATGATCATCGACCACGTGCCGGCCCCCGCGCAGATCGCGCATAAAGACGAGCCGTTCCGCATGTTGGCCACCACCCTTGGTGGCGACGCGTTCTTGGGCCGCATCCTTACTGGCCGCGTTGAATCCGGCACCGCTAAAGCTGGCGACCAGATTAAATCTATGAGCCGTGATGGCACCTTGATCGAGAATTTTCGCATTACCAAGGTTTTGGCCTATCGCGGGCTGGACCAAGTGGCGATTGATGTGGCTGAAGCTGGCGATATTGTTTCTATCGCAGGCATGACAAAAGCCACCGTGGCCGACACGCTGTGTGACAAATCGGTTTCTGAGGCCATTCCGGCCCAGCCGATTGACCCGCCAACCATTACCGTAACCTTTGGCATAAACACCTCGCCGCTAGCGGGCCGTGATGGTGACAAAGTGCAAAGCCGCGTGATCAGGGACCGGTTGATGAAGGAAGCCGAATCCAACGTGGCGATTAAGGTCAGCGACACCGAAAGCGGCGAGGCCTTTGAAGTGGCTGGCCGTGGCGAATTGCAGATGGGCGTGCTGATTGAAAACATGCGCCGTGAGGGCTTTGAGCTTTCAATCTCTCGCCCACGGGTGCTGTTTCAGAACATTGACGGCCAGAAGATGGAGCCAATTGAGGAAGCCACGATTGACGTGGATGACGAATATACCGGCACCGTGATTGAAAAACTGACCCAGCGCAAAGGCTCGGTTGTGGAAATGCGCGCTGGTGGCGCAGGCAAAACCCGCATTGTGGCGCATGTGCCATCGCGCGGACTGATCGGCTATCACGGCCAGTTCCTCACCGATACCCGTGGCACTGGTGTTATTAACCGTGTGTTCCACGAATGGGCACCGTTTAAAGGTAAAATCGAAGGCCGCCGCGCTGGGGTGCTGGTTTCAATGGATGCAGGCTCTTCTGTGCCTTACGCGATCTATAATCTTGAAGACCGTGGCAAGTTCTTCATCGGCGCGCAGGAGCAGGTTTACGAAGGCATGATCATTGGCGAGCATAACCGCCCGAATGACCTAGACGTGAACCCGCTCAAGGGCAAGAAGCACTCCAACGTGCGCTCCAGCGGCCATGATGAGGCCGTTACCCTTACAACCCCCGTGCGCATGAGCCTTGAAGAGGCGATTGCCTATATCGATAATGACGAGTTGGTAGAGGTGACACCAAACAACATTCGGATGCGCAAGCGCCATCTTGACCCGATTGAGCGCAAGCGGGCCGCCAAAACCATCGAAGGCTAAAAGTTGCAAAATGCGAAACACGCCCAGATTGCTACAAGCGGATATTCGCATTTTGCAACACCCTTTAGGTTGATAATCGTTGCGATAGTTACAAAGCTGTGATATCACTTGATTATCAAGGACCGTAAGGGGCGTGTATCGTTACGAGAGATTGGCACGATAAATGCATCCTTTAAGTATAACCTTAACAATGGAGTGATAGGCCCAATGAAACACCCAGTAGATGTACATGTTGGAAAACGCGTTCGCCACCGTCGTTGGATGGTGGGCATGACCCAGCAACAGCTCGGCGAAGCCGTAGGCATCAAGTTTCAACAAATCCAGAAATATGAAACCGGCATGAACCGCGTCAGCGCCTCCCGCCTTTGGGATATTGCCAAAGCCATGGATGTGGATGTGCGCTTCTTCTTTGAAGGTATCGAAGAAGGCGTGACCGATTCCGCACCGGAAGACATTAAAACCGAAAGCCCAAAAATGCAGGGCGATCTGTTGGCGGATAAAGAGGCCCTCGAATTGGTGCGCTCTTATTATTCCATTCCGGAAAACCAGCGCCGCCGCTTGTTTGACCTTGCACGGGCTTTGACCGACGTTGGCTAAAACCACGCATTGACGTGTAACCAAGAATATGAAACCTCCGTCTGGTAACAGGCGGAGGTTTTTTTATGGAATTCAGCACCCCAGAGCAGCAAGCGCTGCGCGATGTGGCCGAGGAAATGGCCGAGGCCGCGCGGGAGGTGACCCTACGCTATTTCCGCACCGACATAGCGGTGGACAACAAAGAAGCAGGCGGCTTTGACCCGGTAACCGCCGCTGACCGTGAGGCCGAGCAAGCCATGCGCGCCGTGCTGGCCAAGCGCCGCCCCGATGACGCGATTTATGGCGAGGAATTCGGCAAATCCGCTGGCACCTCCGGCCTAACTTGGGTGCTGGACCCGATTGACGGCACGCGGGCCTTCATCAGCGGTGCCCCAAGCTGGGGTGTGCTCATCGGGCTTGATGCAGGGCAGGGGCCGGTGCTCGGGGTGGTTGACCAGCCCTTTATCGGCGAGCGGTTTATCGGTGGCTTTGGCAAGGCTGACTGGGCGCGGAATGATGAGCGTAGAGAGATTAGTGTTCGGGCATGCTCTGGGCTGGAAAATGCGACTTTAATGACGACATTTCCCGAGATCGGCACCCTTCAGGAGCGCAACGCCTTCATGGCGGTTTCCGACACGTGTAAACTTACGCGCTATGGTATGGATTGCTACGCTTACGCCCTGCTGGCCATGGGCCAAATAGACCTTGTAATAGAAGCAGGCCTGAATGCTTATGACGTGCAAGGCCCGATCGGCGTGGTGCAAGGCGCGGGCGGCATTGTGACGGATTGGCAAGGCAACCCTGCCCATAATGGCGGGCAAATTATCGCGGCGGGGGATGCGCGGGTGCATGCTGCGGCGTTGGAAATACTGAACAGCTAGGGCGCGCGCCTCCTCGGCGACCCTTCGGGCCACCTCGTCGGCGCGGGCTGTGTAAACACAGCCGGTCTTTGGCTAGAACGTTGCTTTCAGGAATACGTCAATCGCGGCCCAGCTTTGGGCTTGGCGCTCGGGGGTTTCCATCCAGATTTCATGGCGGGCACCGTCGATTTCGACCAGTTTTCCGTTGGTAAAGCGCTGGCTATGCCTGCGAATGGCGGGCGGGCTGACAACGCTTTCATCGCCACCGACAAACATGAGGGTAGGGGTATTTGGCATTTCGACGCTGTCAAAATACTTAAACTCGCCAAGCGCGCCTTTGAGCCACTTGAAGGAGGGCGTGCCAAGGCCGAGCGCGGGGTATTTCACCACCTGTTCACGCATATAATCCCAATGGGCGCGGTCATGGGTCAGGTTGTTGCCCTCAAACGGTTCGCGGGTCAAATAGAAGCCCTTGGGCTGGCCGATGAGGGTTTTTTTGCCCAAGCCAAGGGCGGTGCCGACATTGGCCAGAATGGGCGCAAGGAATTTGTTAGGACCGGGCAGGTTTAGGCCCCACATAGGAGCGGAGAAAACCGCCGCGCTAAAGGTGTTGCTCGTAAGCAAGGCCCGCAACCCGATGCCGCCGCCCATGGAATGAGCAAACAGCGTGCGGGGGCCGTTTATGGCCGCCACTTCGGGGTGGGTAAGCACGGCTTTAAGGTCGGCTTGATAGTCGCCAAAATCATCGACATGGCCAACGGTGGTACTATTATTAAGGCGGTCCGAAAGGCCTTGGCCGCGCCAGTCAATCACCGCAACTGCAAAGCCGCGCTCCAAAAGCTTGCCCGCCACGTGGCCATATTTCTCCAAGCATTCGGTGCGGCCGGGCATAACCACGGCGAGGCCTTTACTGCCCCCGCCCCACAAGGCGAAGCGGATGCGGGTGCCATCGGCTGTGCGCACATAAAATGCGCGCCCGCCAATAGGTGCCTCGGCTACGTCCTCATAAAGCGGGGCATTTTCCATTATGTCAGCAGCGAGCCGAGCTTCATCGCCATGCCCATGTCGCCATCAATGCTGATTTTGCCGGACATAAAAGCGCTGGTCGGGTTCAGGTTGCCCGAGAGCAGGTCTTGGAAGATGTCAGCGGCGGCGGTGATGGTGCAATCGGCCTCAGAATCATCCAAGCTCGCGCCGTTTTCGTCAATACGAATGGCACCGGTATCTTCGATCTCGAACTTGATCGAGCCTTCAATGCCATCGCCTCCGAGCTTGTCTGAAAGGGCTTTTACGGCGGCGTCTAGAATTTCGCTCATGGGGGTCTCCATTGGTTACGTTTACGTCATGCTAGGGTATTCGCGGGCAAATCAAAACTGTTTCTTGCACTTGCCCTCGCGTCAGAGGCGGGTATTTGCGCAAGGGTTGTCCTTTGGGCTTGGGTTTTGCGCTGATAACGCTTAGGTTTTATGTATGAAACGCTTGATGATGATAATTTCGTTCCTGCTCGCCAGCCCCGCCCTTGCGGTGCAGCCCGGCCTTGGCTTTGGCGAAAATGAACGCTTAGACACGCTGTTTGCCCAAATGCAAAGCGTAGAAGGCGCCGAGGCCGCCAGTGCTGAGCGCGAGGCCATTCGCATTTTCCGGCAATCCGGCTCAGCGGCGATGGACCTGTTATTGGACCGTGGCCTAAAGGCGCTGGAGGCGGAGGATTACCCAATGGCGGTGTGGCATTTCTCAGCGCTGATCGACCACGCGCCGGATTTTGCCGAGGCGCATAACGCCCGCGCCTCGGCGTTTTTCCTGATGGGCAAATATGGCGAGGCAATGGTAGATATTGAGGTGGCGCTGGCGCTCAACCCCCGCCATTTTGGCGCTCTGGGCGGCTTGGGCGTGATCCAAGAGCAGCTAGAGCACCCAGAAAATGCTTTGCGCGCCTATAAGGCTGCGCTGGCGCTCAACCCGCACTCCGCAGATTTTATCGAGGCGGTGAAGCGGGTTGAAGACCAGCTGTTTATGGTGCATTAGAGCGCAACTTTCCCCGAGGCTGAGATGCGCGAAATTACGGCCGTTTTAGGCCCCACGAATACCGGAAAAACCCATTATGCCATTGAGCGGATGCTCGGGCATAGCTCCGGCATTATCGGCCTGCCGCTGCGGCTGCTGGCGCGGGAAGTCTATGAAAAAGTGGTAGATTTGCGCGGGCTTGGTTCGGTGGCGCTGCTGACGGGCGAGGAGCGGATTGTGCCGCCCCGCGCCCGCTATTACATATGCACCGTGGAGGCGATGCCGCTCGGCATGGCGGCTGATTTTGTGGCGGTAGATGAGATCCAGCTCTGCGCCGACCCGGATCGTGGCCACATCTTCACCCAGCGCCTGCTGCACAGCCGTGGCCGCGCGGAAACCTTGTTTATGGGCGCGGCCTCAATGCGCGCGCGGATCGAGAGCTTGGTGCCAGACGCGCGATTTGTCTACCGTGAGCGCTTTTCTGAGCTGACATATAGTGGGCCAAAGAAGATTAGCCGGATGCCCCCGAGGGCGGCGATTGTGGCATTTTCAGTCGAGAACGTTTACCAGATCGCCGAGCTTATTCGCCGCCAAAAGGGCGGGGCGGCGGTGGTGATGGGGGCGCTTAGCCCGCGCACCCGCAATGCGCAGGTGGAGATGTATCAGAACGGGGAGGTGGATTACCTCGTGGCGACGGATGCGATTGGCATGGGGTTGAACCTCGATATTTCCCATGTGGCTTTTGCGGGGCTGTCCAAATTTGATGGCCGCCGGATGCGCTATCTTATGCCCAACGAGCTGGCCCAAATCGCGGGCAGGGCGGGGCGCTATATGGAGAACGGCACCTTTGGGGTCACTGGCGAGGCGCATGACCTTGAGCCGGATTGGGTGGAGGCGATTGAAAACCACCGGTTTTCATCCATCCAAAAGCTGGAATGGCGCAATCCGAAGCTTGATTTCGGGTCCATGAAGGGGCTGGTGGCCTCTCTGGAGCGCTCCCCCGATGACCGTGAGCTTCTGCGGGCGCGCGAGGCCGATGACCTGCGCAGCCTTAAGGGGCTGGCATCGCTGCCCGATGTGATCGACCAAGTGCGCTTTGCGCCCGAGGTGCGGCGGCTGTGGGAAGTGTGCCAGATTCCGGATTTCAGGAAGCTTTCTGGTGGCGAGCATGTGGCTCTGCTGGCCAAAGTTCATGCGCAGTTGAGCGAAGGGTATATTTCCGAGGACTGGCTTTCCCAACAGGTTAAATCCATTGATCGCACCGATGGCGGCATTGACCAGCTCTCAAAACGATTGGCGTTTATCCGCACATGGACATATGTTGCCCAGCGCAAAGACTGGTTGCGCGATGTTTCTTATTGGCGTAGCGCCACCCGCAAGGTAGAAGATAATTTGTCAGACGCGCTGCATGCACGCCTGACTCAGCGATTCGTTGATCGCCGCACTAGTGTTTTGATGCGGCGGTTGAAGCAAAAGGAGAGGCTCTTGGCCCAAGTAAGTGAAAACGGCGATGTGACCGTTGAAGACCAGTTTATCGGCAAGCTGGATGGTTTCCGGTTTATTTTGGACCCGAAGGCCAGTGACCAAGAGGCCAAAACATTGCGCGCCACGGCGCTGGCGGCCTTGCAGCCGGTGTTTAATCTGCGCTCAGATAAAATGTATAACGCGCCGGATACGGAATTTGATTTTACCGAGCAGGGTGGTCTGATGTGGGGCGACAGTGCTGTTGGTAAGCTGGTCGCGGGCGCTGATGCGCTGAGTCCGCAGATCGAGGTTTTCGTGGATGACGAGGCTGGGCCGGAGGTGGCCGAGAAGGTCCGCCGCCGCTTGGGCCACTGGATGGAGCGCAAAACTGCGGCGCTGTTTGAGCCACTGTTGGCGATCAAGAATGACGAGACCCTGATGGGGCTGGCGCGGGGCGTTGGCTTTCAGATCGTTGAAGCGCTTGGCATTATCCCACGTAGCGAAATCGCCAAAGATATCAAAGAGCTGGACCAAGATGCGCGGGCAACGCTGCGCAAGCACGGCGTCCGCTTTGGCCAGTTTACCATCTTCCAACACCTAATGTTAAAGCCCGCGCCTACGCGCTTGCGGCTGGTGCTGTGGTCCCTGCAAAAGGGCCTGCAAGAATTTCCCGAAGCGCCGCCTGCGGGGCTGGTAACCGTGCCAGCACTGCCCGATGCACCCGAGGGCTATTACGCCCGTGCGGGCTATCGTCTGGCTGGTGAGCGCTCGATTCGCATCGATATGCTGGAGCGGCTGGCGGATATGCTGCGCGGCATGGATAGCCGTGGCGGCTTTGAAGCCAACGCCGATATGCTCTCGATTACAGGGCTAACGCTGGAGCAATTCGCCAACCTGATGGTCGGACTAGGCTATGCGGCTGAGCGCGGCGAGCGCCCGAAGGTGAAGCCTGTTGCCGAGGTTGCCGAGCCGCAACCGAAAGCCGAGGAAAAGGCTGAGGGTGCAGAAGAAGCGCCAAAGGCCGAAGACGCGCCCAAAGCGGAAGAGGCTTCCGAATCAGTGCCCGAGGAAGAGGTGGAAGTGTTCTACACTTTCCGCTGGGCCATGAAGCCGCGCGCCCAAGGGCAGCGGCAAAGCAAAGGCGAGCCTCGGGGCAAAAAGCCCAAGGGCAAGCGCGGGAAGCCGCAAGGCAAGCAAGCGCAATCGGCCCGTCCGCCGCGCAAAGACAAGCCCTTTGACCCCGACAACCCCTTCGCGGCCCTCGCGGCGCTTAAGGCCAAAGATTGAGCGAAACCCTGCGGATAGACAAATGGCTCTGGCATGCGCGGTTCTTCAAAACCCGCACGCTGGCGGCCAAGGTCGTGTCGGCAGGGCATGTGCGGGTGAATGCGGTGCGGGTAAAAAAGCCCTCAACCAATATCAAAGCGGGCGATGGCCTGAGCTTTATGCAAGGCCGCACCCTTCGGATCGTCCGAATCGCCGCGCTGGGGGATAGGCGCGGGCCTGCCGCAGAGGCGCAATTGCTTTATACCGACCTTACGCCTGAGCCGGAAGCCCGCGCTCTGCCCATTGAGCGGGTTGGCATTCGCCCGACCAAAAAGGACCGCCGCGCCATGGATGCTATGCGCCATACGGAATCTTGAGCCTCCCCCCTTGAAACCCGCCCAAACGGGGCCTAATAAGCCCTAAGCTTTTATTCAGGTTTTGGCGCTATTCCAAAGCCGCAGCAACGAGGCAAGGACATGACCTATATCGTCAACGATGCGTGTATCGCATGCAAATATACCGACTGCGTGGAGGTCTGCCCTGTGGACTGCTTCTATGAAGGCGAAAACATGCTAGTGATTCACCCTGACGAGTGTATTGATTGCGGCGTTTGCGAGCCCGAATGCCCCGCCGATGCCATTCGCCCCGATACCGAGCCGGATGCGGAAAAATGGGTTGAATTTAACCGGAAGTATTCCGAACTGTGGCCGGTGATTATTGAGCAGAAAGACCCGCTGCCAGAGGCAGAAGCCCGTGATGGCGAAGATGGCAAGCTTGATAAGTATTTCTCGGAAAAGCCCGGCGAGGGCAGCTAAAATACTTTCCCGCCGCCCTTCTTTTTGCCTTAATTTTGTGTTATGTTAGAGCTGTAATAATTAAGCCTGTCACAAGGAGCACGCTGCGCAAAGCGCAGAATGAGGGATTTCAGAACAACTGAATTTGCTGGCCGGGCAAGAATATGCCCTGTGTGCATCCGTGTGATATTGGCCAAACCAGACAAGGAATACGCCTGAATGAGTAAGTCAAAGAACCAGCTAGATTTTGTAACCGGCCAATTTGTGGTCTACCCGTCGCACGGGGTTGGCAAAATTTCCGAGGTGGAAACCCAA
>Ga0256845_1003615_pt1 | contig 10383 bp, 9 predicted proteins | sample RiftiametaG_FD_189101 | JGI IMG/M metagenome (GOLD analysis project Ga0256845, IMG submission 189101) | Tube worm associated microbial communities from hydrothermal vent at the East Pacific Rise, Pacific Ocean - Riftia | ecosystem: Host-associated > Annelida > Integument > Unclassified ... | reverse complement strand
GACCGCATCATGGGTTCCGGCCATGACGATATTCACGTCGCACTCCTTGATTTGCTCCAATTCAGGGTTGACGACAAATTTTCCGTCTATCCGGCCAACACGCACAGCGCCAATCGGTTCTAAAAACGGAATATCCGAAATGGTTAAAGCCGTTGATGCGCCAATCATGGCTAATACGTCAGGGCTGTTGACCTGATCGACAGAAAGGATCGTCGCGATGACCTGGACTTCATTGATGTATCCTTCGGCAAAGAGGGGACGAATCGGTCGGTCGATCAAACGTGCGACCAGGACTTCATGGTCGCCCGGCTTCCCTTCACGTTTAAAGAAGCCCCCCGGAATTTTCCCGGCGGCATAGGCTTTCTCTCGATATTCAACCATGAGAGGAAAAAAATCAATCCCGTGCCGTGGACTTTTCGACGCGACGGCTGTCACCAGAACAACGGTCTCTCCACAACGTACCAAAACGGCTCCATTAGCCTGTTTGGCAAGCTTTCCCGTTTCAATTGTTATTGTCTTCCCGCCTAAATTAACATTGGCTATTTCTGCTTTCTGCATAATAATACGATACCTTTCCCTAACATAAGACAGGGGCAATACCTGTTGAAAACGAACAAGCGATCACCCCCGATCAGAAATCTGTAGGGCTAAAAGGCCATACTCCTGATTATACCGGAAGAGCTTACTTCCGTAAGCCTAACTCGCTGATAAGGCGTTGATACCGCTCGACGCTTTTCCCTTTCAGGTATTGCAGCAGACGTCGGCGTTTTCCAACCATTTTCAGTAAGCCTCGGCGGGAGTGATGGTCTTTTTTGTGAACTTTAAAGTGTTCGGTTAACTGATTAATTCGTTCGGTCAGGAGGGCAATTTGAATCTCCGGTGAGCCTGTATCACTGTCATGAGTACGATGTTGTTCAATAATGTCCCGTTTTTGATCTTTCGTCACGGACATAGGGGTCTCCTCCACAGTTGTGCTCTGATAACAGTGGACGCGCCATCGTAGAAACGCGTACCGTAGTCAGAGAATCACAATAGATTTCACAAAATACGACAAGTCACGGGATACCAGACTCAGGAGACGTGTAATTGTAAAGAAAAAAATGACATTGTCATGTTTTTTTGTGGCGTGATGCCATGCGTTGCCTTGTTGACAGGCGTTCTGCCGACTATCTGGCAAAGACCCGCACGGGTCGAAATTGTTGATACACTCCATCTTCCTGCTGAATAAGAGTTCTTTGAGCCAGAGCGATGAATGTTCCGGATGAGTCGTACACCCGAACCAGTTGGGCTTCAGGTTCGGGTTGTTTTCCGGCGATGCTCCCGGATGTCGCTCGTTCATAAATCTGAACTCCATGAGCTAGTCGGGTTGACGCTGCATCGTCTAAGATGGCTTCAGGGAAAAAAGACAAGGCTTTGTCGAGAGGAATGAGAACGCCGGGGGCAAGGGCCTGCGCTGAAAGCTGCTCCAGATGACACGCATCAGCAAGACGAAATTCTCCGATTCGGGTTCGTTGCAGTTGAGTGAGATGCGCTCCACATCCGAGAGTTTTCCCCATATCATGGGCCAGCGTTCGGATATATGTGCCTTTTGAGCACACAACCTGGAAATGGATAAAGGGAAGAGAGATGTCAAGAATGTGCAGACGTTCTATATGAACGCGCTGTGCCTGGCGTTCGACGACTTTTCCTTGACGGGCAAGTTCATATAACCGTTTTCCTTGTACGCGCCGTGCTGAATACATCGGGGGTGTTTGCGCAATGTCTCCTTGAAATTGTGAGAACACGCCGGCAATATCGGTTTGAGAAAAATCAGGAACCGGAACACGCTGCACGATCTGGCCCGTGACATCCTGTGTGCCAGTCTCTTCGCCCACCTTCATGACGGCGAGATATTCTTTTTCGCAATTGCTCAGATAGCGGGAAATTTTCGTCGCATCGCCCAGGCAAAGAAGGAGCAAACCAGTCGCAAAAGGATCGAGGGTTCCGGCATGACCGACCTTCCTGGTGTGGAATTGTTTTCGTACCGCAACGACCACATCGTGAGAGGTGATGTCCGGTGGTTTATTGATTGATAAGACTCCGTGCATGGGATTCCTGGGCCTCTGATTCGGATTCAAATATTTTACCGGTTCGCTGTAAGGCGATGCGATTTCCGTGCAGACAGCCCCCCTCGTCAGGCCCATCGAGAATGCAGTCTGCTTCCGGGCCGTATTTCATGGACGGATAAACCTGGCAAGGTTTTTATAACATTTTTTTTGGTGAGGTTCGTGTATTCACGTGAGATCGGGAGGAGGCTGAGAGCAATCGTTTTCTCTTGAAACACGAACAGACGACTGACATTGGTACTCAAAATAAGCGTCTGGGAACCGGAACAATCCTGTTCTGTCCAGCAAGAAATTCTTTGAAGCTTTTGATGAATAGCTTGACGAAATTGTCTTGTCTGGACAAAGTTGCTTTCTCTTTAACAATGCCGATGTATCGTGCAAAATCAAAAAAAATTTTATAAAAAACTTGTTTTCAGGGCGGAATATGCGTACATAACAATACAGAGTCTCATGTGGTTCCATAAGGTCTCTTCATTGAGTTGTCCACCTGTTAATGATTTATGAATACCACTGCTTTGCGTCTCTGCGGTGAACTCATTGTTCAGGATAAGCAGCAACGAGAGGATGCGTGTATGAAAATAACACTGATATCTCCCGATTTACAGTCAACACACTTTAAATTCACCCCAAAAGAAGTGAAATCTTTTTGGTTTGCGAAGCTGACGCTTCCCCATTTGGCGGCCCTCACCCCGGCAGGCATCGAGGTGCGGTTGATTGATGAAGCGGTCGAACCGATCAACTTTGATGAACCAACCGATTTTGTTGGTATTACCGTTAATACTTATCTTGCGCCCAGAGCGTACGAAATATCAGCTGAGTTTCGGAAACGGGGAGTCCCGGTGATCCTCGGCGGTGTTCATCCGTCGCTGTTCCCTGAAGAATCCCGGCAACACGCGGATTCTGTGGCAATCGGTGAAGCTGAAACGATCTGGGAACCGATTTTACGGGATGTCGAAAATGGCCGATTACAGCCGATCTATCGGGCGACAGAGTTTGCGTCTTTACAAGGTTTACCATTACCCCGGTGGGATTTATTAAAACAGGATGCGTATCTGACCACCAATACAATTCAGACCACTCGCGGCTGCCCCTATCATTGCGATTTTTGTTCTGTCACCGATTTTTTCGGACACACCTATCGTTGTCGACCGCTGCCGGAGGTGATTCGAGAAATTGAGACCTTGAATTTCAAGCGTCCGATGGTGTTTGTCGATGATAACGTGATCGGACGTCCTCACTATGCTCTGGAACTCTTCAATGCCATCAAATCCTATAAAATGCGTTGGGGGAGTCAGTGCAGCATAAATCTGGCGAAACATTCAGAACTCATGAAGGCCGCGAAGGAGAGCGGGTGTGTCGCTATGTTTATCGGCATTGAATCAATTTCCCAGGAGAATATTAATGACGTGCACAAAGGGATCAACCATGTCAATAAGTATTATGATGCCATCCAGCGAATTCACGATCATGGCATCTCGATCAATGCCGGGATGATCCTGGGGATGGATTATGATGATGAAAGTGTCTTTGAGCGAACCCTGGAATTTTTAGAAAAAACACGCATTGAATATGCGACATTTCATATTCTTACCCCTGTACCGGGGACAGTGTTGTATAAGCGTATGGAGCAGGAAGGGCGCATTATCGACCGGGATTGGTCGAAATATAATGGTGGCTACACAGTGTTTCGACCGAAGCTCATGTCGCCGGAAGCGTTAGAAGAAGGTTACTATTGGACCTATCGACAATTTTACTCCATGCGCTCGATTTTTAAACGGATTGCGGAACCGGGCGTGGAAATGTTTTACAAATTGGCATTGAATTTGGCGTATAAACGGATGATTAAACGCTTTCCCAAAGGGGAACTCCCCGAAATGGCAAAGGTGTTGCACACAATGAATGGCGAAATCCATGCCATGCCTTCTGTGAACAAAACAGGCTTGATCCCGCGTACCATCGAAGTCACCCAGCAAACAATGCGGAGCATGGGAGACACTGTTGACCGTTTTCTCAAAATTCGCGTTCGCCAGCAACATGCCTTACAGGCCCTGCTTGTTGATTTAACCGGAGTGTTGAACGGCATTTCCGCCCGTCGGCTGCGGGAACGAATTGCGTATGCTCTCCAGAAAACTCGCTGGGATATTATTCTGAACTTTGAGCATGTACAGTTTGCCACGTTAAAGGGGCTGAAGAGTTTTCTCCCGCCTTACGATCGGCGGACACAAACGACGATTAAGTGTCTCCACGTTCCCTCGCATTTTCGGGAGTATCTGGAACATTTTCATAAAGGACTGCAATTTATTGAGGGTGAGGATGAAACGTAGAACGCTTTTGGCGATCTGTTCGGGATAAAAACACCCGGAAAGTCTATCGAATGTGATATCCGCGAGTTCCGGCAGTGTGGTTATGTGGGGTTTCTGGTATTTTTTTCTGGACAAATTTCCCCCTCATAATATTCCATTTTCACCTGATACATCTCATGGAAGGAATCCCTATCTGAGCAATTCGTCTCAGTGAGGGCTGTCACTCAACGTGTCAGCACTTTTATCGGCATTCGGTTTCTACCCGCAGTATAGCTTCAGTTGACAGGCATGAAAAGGAGAATATTATGATACCACAAAAATGGAAAAAACGGCTCATTCTTTTCTGGAGAGGATGGGGATGGAGTATTCTGGTGGCGGTGCTCGTGGCGACCTCTTTTCGCTCGGCAATTGCCGACTGGAATGACGTGCCGACAGGTTCGATGAAACCGACAATTCTGGAAGGTGACCGAATTTTCGTGAATAAACTGGCCTATGATCTGAAAGTGCCTTACACCACTTGGCATCTGGCACAATGGAGCGATCCGAAACACGGGGATATTGTTGTCTTTTTCTCTCCGGCAGACGGCAAACGCTTAGTGAAAAGGGTGATCGGAATTCCTGGCGATGAAATTGCGATGGTCAGAAACCGACTCTTTCTCAACGGGCAGCCTCTGGAATATAGCCCTCTTGACGAGGACACGATCGCACAACTTGCTCCCGAACAACAAACCCAGCATCGCTTTTTTAATGAGCGGTTGACAACAACAATTCATGCGGTGATGTTTTCCCTTACGCGCCCGTCATTGCGCACTTTCCCCCCGATACGCATTCCGGAGCATCACTACTTCATGATGGGCGATAACCGGGATAACAGTGCTGATTCCCGGTTCTTCGGGTTTGTAGAACGCCAGCGGATTGTGGGCAGAGCAAGTACGGTTGTGCTTTCACTCGATTATGACCATCATTACCTTCCCCGCTGGAATCGATTTTTCTCGAAATTACTATAGCGTGAAATTCTGACAAAGAGAGTCGCACATTCCCCCCAGCAAAGGGAATGTGCGACTCTCTTTCAGAGACGGCGTGAGAGAATTCCTGAATATGGACGATGCCTCTCCGACATTCATGTCTTTTTCATAATATGGTTGTTAATGATACTGATGAGATAGCCCCAGCGTACCGGCTTGCTCAGGTAGGCATCGGCTCCGGCCTCTAAGCACATCTCCTTCTCATCAGGCAGCACGAAGGCTGTTAATGCGATGATAGGGATGTCGCGTAACGTGGCTTCAGCTTTCACGCGGCGAATCACTTCAAGCCCGTCCATCTTCGGAATTTGAATATCCATAAAAATTATATCCGGATAGTTTTTCCGTGCCATCTCGAAGGCTTCAATGCCATCAGAGGCATGGATGATACGATACCCATACAACTCCAGAGCATGGGTCATGGTCATGGTATTTAACGCGTCATCTTCCACGAGAAGAACAAGAATGTCGGACGAATGAGGCGACGATGCTGTTATATGTTCTGACATGGGTTTTCCTCTGTCAACTGAATGTAAGCCGCTCTGAAGCACATGTAATCCCCCGTTTGAACCTTGCCAGAGTTTTATCCCCTGACAAAGACAGGAGAGCATAACACTGGATGTGGTGTTTAGTATAACCAGACACGTAATAATGACAGCAACCTGTCGATATCAACAGGACTTGATAAATATTCACTGGCTCCATTCTGGAGGTAACGCCAACGGTCTCCCCTGATTCCGTTGGCTTTCATCGCGATAATCGGGAGCCGTTTGAATTGTCGGAAATTTCGGATTCGCCGCAGAAATTGACAGGCGTCCAGGTCTGGGATATTTACATTCAGGAGCAAAAGAGTGATGTTTTGCAAAGACCGCAAATGTGTCAATATCTCGTCTTTATTTTCCGCAACAATGATTTCTGCTCCCCGTTCTTCGAGTTCATTCGAGAGAGTAAATACGTTTCGTATATCATGATCGGCGATTAAGATTCGCTTCCCTGTCAGATTGACCTGTTCAGGGTGAAGATATTCCAGTATTTTTTGTTGAGCATCTGGCAAATCATTTTTTGCCAGATGTAAAAATAATGAGACTTCGTCGAATAACCGTTCCTGTGTATACACATGTTTCAACGGATAGTGGTCTTCAAACACTTTAAACCGCTGTTCCTGGTCTGACAGCGTGTTTTCATCGTGAAACACAAGCACCGGAAGTCTTGAGGGGCGATTACGATGTTGTTGGGTTTCCAGGTAGGTAATTCCTGGTCCGGGTTCCTGATCCCCATGGATGATGAGGCAATGCAACCCGTGGGAGGTGGGGAACACGTCATTCTGCGCGTTCCGTCCAATCGACGTGATGTGCACGTTGCCTCCGGAGAGCCAGCGGGCCATCTTGTGAGCGAGTTCTCCTTCCCGTTCTATAATGATCAGCGTTTTTTGAGGACGGGAGTGCAACGCCCGAATGCGCTGAAATACTTCTGTCAGCATTTCGGTTTGCAGGGGGATCTGCAAAGAGCCGAGCGCTCCCATTTTCATGACATCATGCAGAATATTCTGTGTGGAGAGAAAAAAGACCGGCAGATGTCGGGTGTCAAAGTTGTCTTTCAGATGTTCCATCACTTTCCAGCCATTAAAGCGTGATGACAATCCGGCAGAGACAAAGATGGCGTCAGGGGTATAATGATTGGCCAGGAGTAACCCGGCCTCCCCATCACCGGCAATCAAACATTTCATTCGAACGGTATGGGCTTGATGATAGATGGTTTTTGTCGTTTCCGGCTCATCGGTAATAATAAGCAGGGTAACATCATCCCGGTTCAGACGATGCCGGTCGTCACGAATATTGGTGATCTCAATCAGCCGTTTTTCTATTTCAGGGGGGAGTGGGTAACGAGAGTATTCAGGAACCGACGTAGGCACGCCGAGAATTTCTGGTAAATAGATTGTAAACGTACTGCCCTGCCGGGTTTCACTCGTCACGTGAATTTCTCCGCCGAGCAACCGTACCAATCGTTCTGTCACTGTGAGCCCAAGCCCAGCTCCTTCATATCGTCTGGTCGAGCCGCTGTCAAGTTGGTGGAACGCTTCAAAAATTTGGCTGTATTTGTCGTGAGGAATGCCGATCCCCGTATCAATAATTGAAAAAGCCACTGTTTGGGCGGCCTGCAATTCCGTCAGTTTTATATCAGTTTCTGGACGGTGAACTCTCAAGCGAATGTCCCCGCTTTCAGTAAATTTTATGGCATTTGCCAGGCAATATTTCAGCACCTGGTACAGTCGTCCGAAATCTGTTCCAATTGATCGCGGAAGATTATCTTCCATGGTGACAGAAAATTGTAACCCTTTCGCTTCAATGTGTTGGCGGAAGTTTTGCTCAACCTCTGCGATCAAATCTTTCAACACAACTTCTTCCGGATAGATGACAACCTTGTTCGCTTCGAGCGCCGCAAAATCCAATGCCTCATTCACAAGTTCTGAAAGGGCAAGGCTTGAGGCATGAATGGTTTTGGCGAGTTCAACATGCTTTTCACCAAAAAGACCGTCACGATTGTCACAAAAGACTTCAGATAGAATGAGAATACTGTTCAGGGGAGTTCGTAACTCATGAGAAATGTGTATTAAAAATTCCGACCGGTAACGCTGGAGAGTTAAAATTTCCTGTTCTCTCAGGTGAAGGAGCTGTTTTAATTTTGTTATCTCCTCTTGTTTGCGTCGAATCATTTCTTGCTGCTGCTCTACCATCTCCCGAAGCATGGCATCTTGTTCGTGATTATTTTGAACCGATTCTTCTAACATAATTTCCCCATTGTTGGTTCATTAGCGATTGATGTAATCAATAATAGGAATATGGTCTATAACATGAACTTTTGTTACGCTGCCAAAATCTACGGTCAGGCGGAAGGCATTTGTCAGTGGAAGCTCGAGGATAAAGGTCAGAAAGGCCCGAATAACCCCGCCATGTGTGACGATAAAGACGTGCGTATGTGATGTTTCTGCAAGATACTGCCAGAAACCTGCGACTCGATTGAATTGCTCGCGAAAGGACTCACCATCAGGGCATCGCATGTCAACGATGTTGGCGGTCCATTTTTTAAGCAGGTCTGCGTCAAGTTCGTCCCAGCGTTGCAGTTCCCATGCGCCGAAGTTAAGCTCCTGAAGCCGGGCATCAAATTGCACATTTCGCGATTGAAGACGTTCTGCCAACACCCGGCAGCGGCTCAACGGGCTGGAATAGATTTCCCCTGTCCATGATTCCGGCAATTTGGCGCGAAGTTGGTCGTATTCTGTCTCAAATGAGTTGGCAACCGGAACATCTGTTTGACCATAACAAATTCCAGGCTCAAGGGCTACCTGTGTATGTCGGATGAGATAAATCTCCATAAATGTCTTTTTTACAACATGGCCACTAAGGTGAGATAAAAAACGACTTCTGCCAGTTGTTGCAGCGCTCCCAGACAATCTCCTGTGTATCCCTGGATTTTCGCAGTAAGATAGCGTCCAAATATCCACCGCAAACATCCGGCAACCAATAATTCTATCCCCAACAGCCACCATTGCGACGTCATCAGACACAAGACACCAAACGGAAGAATCCCTGTTATCGCAACAAACAGGAATTCTTTGCGTGTCATGCGTTTGACAACCATTCGTGACTTGCCCGATGGGTCATCCCGAACGTAATCATGTGTGAACAACAGCGAAATCGAGACAAAACGACTGAGACTATGCCCGCTAATGAGCGCTATCGGCAGGATGGCTGCCGGGAGTGAGGTAAGGACGAGCATTTTCATGCCTAATATCAGAAACAGCCCGATCACCCCAAAGACTCCGATATAGGAATCCTTCATAATCTCCAGAATGCGCTCTTTGGTCCATCCTCCTCCAAACCCGTCACAGAAATCGGCAAACCCATCTTCGTGAAGCGCCCCTGTTGCAAGAATTGTCGCCGTCATGCTGAGGAGAATTGCCAGGGAGGGGGGGAACAAAAGAGTTCCCCCTGCCAGCACTCCGGCCCCGATCATTCCGATAACCCATCCAATAAAAGGGAAATACCGCGACGCATGACGTAATGATTCCCTGGGGTCAGCCCCCCGGAGATTCCCCGGAATCCTGGTAAAGAAAATCAGTGACGCCTGAAGCGTGTGAATCTCGTGTCGGATCATGACGCCGTACTCACGCCTGCGGACTCGAAAGAGGCCATATCATTAAGAAAGTAAAGGGCTGATTCTACCAGCGGATAGGCTAATGCTGCCCCGGTTCCTTCTCCTAACCGCATATTCAGCCTGAGCAGCGGAACACCTTCGAGCAGTTCCAACATGTTTCGATGGCCGGGTTCTTCGGAAAGATGACCAAAAATACAATAGTCCAGTACTGCCGGATACAATCGGGCGGCAACCAGGAGGGCAGAGCTGCTGATAAACCCATCCACCAGAATAATCATCTTCTTTGCTGCGGCTTGTAAGTATGCGCCGCAGATCATGGCGATCTCGAATCCTCCAAAGGTTGTCAGGACAGTCAGGGGTTCTGGTTGAATGGCATGATGGCGGATTGCATCGCGTAAGACTTCGATTTTATGGGAAACTGCCGGATTTTCAAGCCCGGCCCCCGGTCCAACGCACGTTTCAACCGGAAGATTGCCCAGGAGACTCAATATGACCGACGCCGACGACGTGTTCCCTATTCCCATCTCGCCACAGGTGAGGATATTACAGCCGCTTTCGTGGATTTGCGTGACCACATCCGCGCCCTGACTGATTGCCTGCCCGCATTGTTCAGGCGTCATGGCAGAGACATGGCGAAAATTTTGGGTGCCAAACGCAATTTTTTTTGAAACGAGTTGGGGATGTTCTGGCAATTCAGCATTCACTCCGGCATCGATCACAAACAATTCCATCTGATGTTGACGTGCAAACACACTAATTGCAGCGCCGCCTGCCAAAAAATTTGCCACCATTTGCTGC
>Ga0256845_1003614_pt1 | contig 10383 bp, 19 predicted proteins | sample RiftiametaG_FD_189101 | JGI IMG/M metagenome (GOLD analysis project Ga0256845, IMG submission 189101) | Tube worm associated microbial communities from hydrothermal vent at the East Pacific Rise, Pacific Ocean - Riftia | ecosystem: Host-associated > Annelida > Integument > Unclassified ... | reverse complement strand
GCCCACGACCGCGGGCTGCTTACGCTGACCGACGAGCCCGGCCAGGAGGCGTAGTGCCATCGACATTGGACCGAGTCTGCATCAGGTTTTGACCAAGTAGGTGGAGGCGGTCCGTAGGGTGCTTACATTGGAGCGGCTCCGGCTCGAGGCTTCAATGGGGCCGCCTCACGATGGAGGCGGAGAGTCGCCAGTGGGGTGGTAGAGCGTGACAGCTTCGTTGCTTCAATGGGGCCGCCTCACGATGGAGGCGGAGAGCAGACAAGATGGATTCGACGAGGTCCTGAGGCAGCAGCTTCAATGGGGCCGCCTCACGATGGAGGCGGAGAGCTGCCCATGATTTTCGGTCCTCTTCTCGATCTCCGAGCTTCAATGGGGCCGCCTCACGATGGAGGCGGAGAGCGCCTACGGCTGATGGGTATTATCCTGTCGATGTCGCTTCAATGGGGCCGCCTCACGATGGAGGCGGAGAGAGTCCGAGGGGCTGCGCGACGAACGCTATGTGCTCCGCTTCAATGGGGCCGCCTCACGATGGAGGCGGAGAGCCGTTCAAGGTCCGCCAGCGCCGCCTCAAGTGGTGCGCTTCAATGGGGCCGCCTCACGATGGAGGCGGAGAGGTGGCGGCTTGCGTCGAGGCGGCTCAGCTAGGACTGCTTCAATGGGGCCGCCTCACGATGGAGGCGGAGAGTGAGAAGAGAGACTGCCATGGATTGGCACCGAGTAGCTTCAATGGGGCCGCCTCACGATGGAGGCGGAGAGACCTCAAGGGACATTAGCCCTAGTTGATACTACGGGCTTCAATGGGGCCGCCTCACGATGGAGGCGGAGAGTGATTCCGGCAAAAATCACAGACATCGAGATGGCAAGCTTCAATGGGGCCGCCTCACGATGGAGGCGGAGAGATTTCGCGCAAAAACTAAATTGGAGAATCGTCAGCAGCTTCAATGGGGCCGCCTCACGATGGAGGCGGAGAGGTGGAGGTCTCACGCATACTATGCCGACCCTCCAGCTTCAATGGGGCCGCCTCACGATGGAGGCGGAGAGACCGGTCCCCCGTCGAGCCATGCATCACGCGAGTTGTCAGCTTCAATGGGGCCGCCTCACGATGGAGGCGGAGAGCGGATCGAGGGTGATCACCTCACGATCTATGATTTGCTTCAATGGGGCCGCCTCACGATGGAGGCGGAGAGCGCCATTATTTTTGTGATCTTCAAACCGGCGTCGAGGCTTCAATGGGGCCGCCTCACGATGGAGGCGGAGAGTCCACGATGATCCGGCGGCACGGATCCTTAGTCGAGCTGCTTCAATGGGGCCGCCTCACGATGGAGGCGGAGAGACTATTACGCATAGGCAGATTACCCGTACCGGGCTAGCCGCTTCAATGGGGCCGCCTCACGATGGAGGCGGAGAGTTGAATTTGAATCCGATGTGCGGGCCGTCGTCCCTGCTTCAATGGGGCCGCCTCACGATGGAGGCGGAGAGTGGTGGACAGGCCTCCGATATAGGGCTCGCGCGATCTGCTTCAATGGGGCCGCCTCACGATGGAGGCGGAGAGTACGTTGCATCGTGTGTAACTGATATGACTCATCTCTGGCTTCAATGGGGCCGCCTCACGATGGAGGCGGAGAGGCGCGACGAACGGGACACAAAAACCGTCCGGCGTTCTGCTTCAATGGGGCCGCCTCACGATGGAGGCGGAGAGGCGTCTGCTGCCGCCAGTGCTGGCGCGACGTTGGAGGGCTTCAATGGGGCCGCCTCACGATGGAGGCGGAGAGATGCTCAATCCTCGCTAGACGAGCCTCAGCCTGTCCGAGCTTCAATGGGGCCGCCTCACGATGGAGGCGGAGAGACGCGATGGCACCACTGTGGGAGGCCCAGGCGAGAATGCTTCAATGGGGCCGCCTCACGATGGAGGCGGAGAGTTACAAACGAGTTGAGCATCCTCAGCTTTCGGGCTCGCTTCAATGGGGCCGCCTCACGATGGAGGCGGAGAGCGCACATAGTGGATAAAGCCCATCGATACATACTGCGCTTCAATGGGGCCGCCTCACGATGGAGGCGGAGAGCCAGGCTGAGGCTCGGCTCGCTCGGATTGAGCATGGCGCTTCAATGGGGCCGCCTCACGATGGAGGCGGAGAGAGGGGCCCTGCTGCTTGCACGAGCCGATGTCTATCCGCTTCAATGGGGCCGCCTCACGATGGAGGCGGAGAGGGGAGGCGAAATCATGATTGGGAATGAACATCTATCGCTTCAATGGGGCCGCCTCACGATGGAGGCGGAGAGGTCGCGCGACGGTTTACGCTCGATGTATATCGACTCGCTTCAATGGGGCCGCCTCACGATGGAGGCGGAGAGAGGATTTTCGAGAGGATGCTTTTGCCGCGCTCTGATGCTTCAATGGGGCCGCCTCACGATGGAGGCGGAGAGAGGATCCGAAGTTTTGCTATCGTCTTCGCCACGTCCTGCTTCAATGGGGCCGCCTCACGATGGAGGCGGAGAGGCATGAAGCGTGAGAGATGATGAGGTCGAATGCTTTGCTTCAATGGGGCCGCCTCACGATGGAGGCGGAGAGAGCCTGTTCTGTATGGCCAACGCCTGTCGTATGGCCGCTTCAATGGGGCCGCCTCACGATGGAGGCGGAGAGCGCGGATGTCGGAGAGATGTTGGGGTTTTTCCACCGAGCTTCAATGGGGCCGCCTCACGATGGAGGCGGAGAGCTTGTGTGACGGAGCCTTCGCCATGCGGCGGCCCTTCGCTTCAATGGGGCCGCCTCACGATGGAGGCGGAGAGTCACGGAGCACCTGGTGGACTGCATCGAGACGACTGGCTTCAATGGGGCCGCCTCACGATGGAGGCGGAGAGTTTTTGATGATATTCATGATTTTTCCTTTGTCTCTGCTTCAATGGGGCCGCCTCACGATGGAGGCGGAGAGACTAAGACGGGCGCCCGTGTAGCGGGTCGTCTGATGCTTCAATGGGGCCGCCTCACGATGGAGGCGGAGAGGAGAGCACGATCTAGGCACTGTGCTATTCGACGGCGCTTCAATGGGGCCGCCTCACGATGGAGGCGGAGAGGCAGGTCAAAACATTTCATGGCCATCGCCTCGCTGCTTCAATGGGGCCGCCTCACGATGGAGGCGGAGAGCACAATATCGGCGGGAGCGGGGCTCACAGGAGGCGGGCTTCAATGGGGCCGCCTCACGATGGAGGCGGAGAGACTGGAGCGAAGAGAGGGAGGAACCATGATGGACAAGCTTCAATGGGGCCGCCTCACGATGGAGGCGGAGAGATTTGCCACATGGTCGACAAGAGTGGTCTCCAGCGCCTGCTTCAATGGGGCCGCCTCACGATGGAGGCGGAGAGGACTTTGATGAGGCCGGTAAAAATGACCCGGGTATTGCTTCAATGGGGCCGCCTCACGATGGAGGCGGAGAGCGAACATGTATATGATACAAAAAGATAAGGCCCAAGGCGCTTCAATGGGGCCGCCTCACGATGGAGGCGGAGAGGTCTAGCGAGGATTGAGCATGGCGAAGATGTGGAGGATCCGCTTCAATGGGGCCGCCTCACGATGGAGGCGGAGAGTAGTGACTCTAGGCTTCTCAATGGATAAGCTAGCTCGCTTCAATGGGGCCGCCTCACGATGGAGGCGGAGAGATGCCCGTCGGTGTTTATGCCGACGCTGAAGGAAGTGCTTCAATGGGGCCGCCTCACGATGGAGGCGGAGAGCAAACAAGCAAAGGTGCTTATACGATCTGGGCTTGACGCTTCAATGGGGCCGCCTCACGATGGAGGCGGAGAGCAAGAGGCTCACGCCGGCCGCGGTCCGCGCCAAGAAGCTTCAATGGGGCCGCCTCACGATGGAGGCGGAGAGTGTCGGATCGACATTGGACTTTGACGCCCGGATGACGCTTCAATGGGGCCGCCTCACGATGGAGGCGGAGAGGCGCTCATGGCCTATCCCTGTGCTCTTGATTGACGAGGCTTCAATGGGGCCGCCTCACGATGGAGGCGGAGAGCACGAGCCCAAACCGGCACATAGATCGATGCCAGAGGCTTCAATGGGGCCGCCTCACGATGGAGGCGGAGAGGGATCAACGCAAGTACTACGTGCCTTGCCGTAACTGGCTTCAATGGGGCCGCCTCACGATGGAGGCGGAGAGATATCGACTGCGAGTCGATAGTTGGTGACTCGCGCGAGCTTCAATGGGGCCGCCTCACGATGGAGGCGGAGAGTCTGCACAGATTTTCCAGTTCGGAAAGCTGGACCTGCTTCAATGGGGCCGCCTCACGATGGAGGCGGAGAGATAATTGCGACCGCGGCCGTCCGAATATGTGGTCTCGCTTCAATGGGGCCGCCTCACGATGGAGGCGGAGAGCCGGCTACGCGGCCGCAGAGGTGATCGACGGCACGGCCGCTTCAATGGGGCCGCCTCACGATGGAGGCGGAGAGCTCCGATTCCGGCGCATCCTTGTGCGACGTGGTCGAAGGCTTCAATGGGGCCGCCTCACGATGGAGGCGGAGAGCGTCGTGACGAGCATTGTTCCGCCAGGGATATGTAGAGCTTCAATGGGGCCGCCTCACGATGGAGGCGGAGAGCAAGAGCCCCCAAATGTGGAGAGCGGGGCGAGTCTGCGCTTCAATGGGGCCGCCTCACGATGGAGGCGGAGAGCCGGTAGCGTCGGTAGCGGAGTGTCGTCTTCGCTCGCTTCAATGGGGCCGCCTCACGATGGAGGCGGAGAGCTCCTACGCTGGCGGTGCCTCTGATGTGTGTGGATTCGCTTCAATGGGGCCGCCTCACGATGGAGGCGGAGAGCTGGTCAATGTGGGCTCAAAGTTCAACGTTCAACTTGCTTCAATGGGGCCGCCTCACGATGGAGGCGGAGAGTCGCTCGGGTCGGTGCGTATGGCCCAGGGTCGCATCGGCTTCAATGGGGCCGCCTCACGATGGAGGCGGAGAGTCGATACTTGGCAGGCTCTTGCCCGACTCCCAGTTGCTTCAATGGGGCCGCCTCACGATGGAGGCGGAGAGGTGCTCAAGGAGTACTTAGACGTTTGCGCAAGCACTGGTATGCTTCAATGGGGCCGCCTCACGATGGAGGCGGAGAGCAGTAGGGTCGGGGTCTTTACTCGTGCGCTCGACCTGGCTTCAATGGGGCCGCCTCACGATGGAGGCGGAGAGTAATCAAAGAGGACTGACGACATGGAAAATCACACGCAAGCTTCAATGGGGCCGCCTCACGATGGAGGCGGAGAGACGAGATTGCGGACGCGGATGCGGATGAGGGCGGCACAGCTTCAATGGGGCCGCCTCACGATGGAGGCGGAGAGGAGCCAAAAAGCATTCGGTCGATGACGCGCTGGGTCGCTTCAATGGGGCCGCCTCACGATGGAGGCGGAGAGCTCGAGACATCTTCTCACGGCATACTCCCGAGGTAATCTAGCTTCAATGGGGCCGCCTCACGATGGAGGCGGAGAGGAACCGGGAAAAATCGTGGCCGCCTATGCTATTGCGCTTCAATGGGGCCGCCTCACGATGGAGGCGGAGAGAGGGCAAAGCGGCCGCGGTCATCCGGCTTCAACCGGGCTTCAATGGGGCCGCCTCACGATGGAGGCGGAGAGGTTTGATGTTGCCAGCGGTATGCAGACGCACTCCAGCTTCAATGGGGCCGCCTCACGATGGAGGCGGAGAGTGCCTCCATCGCATCCTCGATGTCCGTGCCATCATCAAGTGCTTCAATGGGGCCGCCTCACGATGGAGGCGGAGAGTTCTATGTTCGCCAAACTGAATACCTGCCTGCCTGCTTCAATGGGGCCGCCTCACGATGGAGGCGGAGAGCTCTGGAATGGAAACGGCTTCATTTGGATCTCAAATAGCTTCAATGGGGCCGCCTCACGATGGAGGCGGAGAGACGGTCATTACAAGGATCCCGTCACCGGGGCGATCAGGCTTCAATGGGGCCGCCTCACGATGGAGGCGGAGAGACGAAAGCTGATCCAACAATGAGAATCACCCTAACATTCGCTTCAATGGGGCCGCCTCACGATGGAGGCGGAGAGTATAGACTGCGAGAGTCTATCGGGGGACTCGCACGAGCTTCAATGGGGCCGCCTCACGATGGAGGCGGAGAGCGCTGGACAGCATGGAAAAGAAATAGAAAGGCTAGAGCTTCAATGGGGCCGCCTCACGATGGAGGCGGAGAGATAGGGACCCGTTATCTAGGCTGCAGTTGTCCCCGATGGCTTCAATGGGGCCGCCTCACGATGGAGGCGGAGAGATCCCCAACCCTAGTGCTATCAGACAAAACTGGAATTGCTTCAATGGGGCCGCCTCACGATGGAGGCGGAGAGCCGAAAATGTGGAGACCCGTCCCGGATTGCGAGACTTGCTTCAATGGGGCCGCCTCACGATGGAGGCGGAGAGTATCGACTGCGAGTCGATATCGGGGGACTCGAGAGAGCTTCAATGGGGCCGCCTCACGATGGAGGCGGAGAGTGCAGGGCCGTCGGTCGCTGAGGTCACGGCGATCGGCTTCAATGGGGCCGCCTCACGATGGAGGCGGAGAGGTCCCAGCTGACCGCGTCGATCACGTCCTCTCCGCCGCTTCAATGGGGCCGCCTCACGATGGAGGCGGAGAGACGTATTTGATGGGTTTTTCTGCTTGACACCCGCCCGCTTCAATGGGGCCGCCTCACGATGGAGGCGGAGAGTTGATAGCCCAACGGGAAGAAGGCGAGAAGTGGAATAGCTTCAATGGGGCCGCCTCACGATGGAGGCGGAGAGCTCTCGTGTGGTGCGAGGCTAATCGTGAGGGAGATCGCTTCAATGGGGCCGCCTCACGATGGAGGCGGAGAGATGAGATACGCGCAACCCGCGGCTGCGCATGGACCGCCGCTTCAATGGGGCCGCCTCACGATGGAGGCGGAGAGGGCGTGCCTTGCGCGGGTGAATCAGCGGTGTGGATGCTTCAATGGGGCCGCCTCACGATGGAGGCGGAGAGAACGTAGGGATGCGGCGCGTACCCGCCGCGATGCTAGCTTCAATGGGGCCGCCTCACGATGGAGGCGGAGAGACGCGCAACGAGCGCCTCACAGGCCTGGATCGCTGGCTTCAATGGGGCCGCCTCACGATGGAGGCGGAGAGCGACAGCACCGTGTCTGGCGTGTCCATTGGCGGCTCGCTTCAATGGGGCCGCCTCACGATGGAGGCGGAGAGGTCCGATCTGCGCATCGAGTAGCTACCGAGATCGCCGCTTCAATGGGGCCGCCTCACGATGGAGGCGGAGAGCGTGGGCGTGCGCGCCAAGTCCGCGGCCGTCCGCCCGCTTCAATGGGGCCGCCTCACGATGGAGGCGGAGAGTATGGAGGCGAGATCATGATTAGGTACATTGGCAGCGCTTCAATGGGGCCGCCTCACGATGGAGGCGGAGAGATTCACCTCGACGTAGCCGCCGAGGAAATTGCCAAGCTTCAATGGGGCCGCCTCACGATGGAGGCGGAGAGATGCGCAGTGCGGCCCACTGCAGAACGATGTATCCGGTGCTTCAATGGGGCCGCCTCACGATGGAGGCGGAGAGCTGCTCCCCGTCGGCGGCATCGTCGCATCCGTTCAGGCTTCAATGGGGCCGCCTCACGATGGAGGCGGAGAGAAGCGGAGATCGCGCGATGAACACTAAATTTACTTGCTTCAATGGGGCCGCCTCACGATGGAGGCGGAGAGTCGTACTGCGTGGGGTAACCGCGAGACAGACCTAAGCTTCAATGGGGCCGCCTCACGATGGAGGCGGAGAGACACCGACACCACTCCCGCTTCCCCGTGCAAACTGGCTTCAATGGGGCCGCCTCACGATGGAGGCGGAGAGTACTCGACCGCCGCAGCGGTCGGGTTTCCGGGCGCCGCTTCAATGGGGCCGCCTCACGATGGAGGCGGAGAGAGCTATAGGGCCGCCACTGTGCTTTTCGGCCCCAAAGCTTCAATGGGGCCGCCTCACGATGGAGGCGGAGAGGGGGTAGTCCTCCGCAGCAAGTGATGCGAACACTCGCTTCAATGGGGCCGCCTCACGATGGAGGCGGAGAGAGTCAGCAATACGTGCGGATTGCAGCGGAGTTATTTGCTTCAATGGGGCCGCCTCACGATGGAGGCGGAGAGACGAACGGCAACACGGAGTTTCGGATCAAGAGCACGCAGCTTCAATGGGGCCGCCTCACGATGGAGGCGGAGAGAGGGTACCACCCCTGCCCATCGCTCCGCGCGATCGGCTTCAATGGGGCCGCCTCACGATGGAGGCGGAGAGGTCCACCGAAATACGATACTCTCGTACTCCCGCGGAGCTTCAATGGGGCCGCCTCACGATGGAGGCGGAGAGCCCGCAGAGCAACTCGTAGCCGCGCTCACCGCAGCGCTGCTTCAATGGGGCCGCCTCACGATGGAGGCGGAGAGACGGCGCCCGCTGGCGCTGACCGCAACCAGGTGATCGCTTCAATGGGGCCGCCTCACGATGGAGGCGGAGAGACGCCAAGGAGTTTGGCATCGCAGAAATAATCGATGCTTCAATGGGGCCGCCTCACGATGGAGGCGGAGAGAAGGTGATCAATGGCCGACAATAGCAGAGGAAACATGCTTCAATGGGGCCGCCTCACGATGGAGGCGGAGAGACAAGCATTTTGGTGATGACCGAAGACGGAGAGTTTGGCTTCAATGGGGCCGCCTCACGATGGAGGCGGAGAGGATGCGGCCTACATTAGCTATGCTTCGGATCTTGTCGAGCTTCAATGGGGCCGCCTCACGATGGAGGCGGAGAGATGCCCTCGCCGGAAGAAAGACCAATCACCTTGAACGAGCTTCAATGGGGCCGCCTCACGATGGAGGCGGAGAGTTACACGACTCGCTAATTCTATTTTGAGGCATCTTAGCTTCAATGGGGCCGCCTCACGATGGAGGCGGAGAGATCTAAGCTCGAATTTGTCGGTGTCGCGCTCGAGCTGCTTCAATGGGGCCGCCTCACGATGGAGGCGGAGAGCGACAAACTCTCCGTAGAAGTTACCGCCTTGAGGCGTTGCTTCAATGGGGCCGCCTCACGATGGAGGCGGAGAGTCGCGCAACCTGCTACGTGCACGGGCTGCAAGCGGAGCTTCAATGGGGCCGCCTCACGATGGAGGCGGAGAGACACCCGTGTGCCAAATCGTCCAAGGCCACCCCATGCTTCAATGGGGCCGCCTCACGATGGAGGCGGAGAGCATATAGGGGAACGCCGGGAGATGGTCGAGTCGTTGGCTTCAATGGGGCCGCCTCACGATGGAGGCGGAGAGGCGCGCGGAGTCCGGATCGCTGCGCACGCGCACCTCGCTTCAATGGGGCCGCCTCACGATGGAGGCGGAGAGGCCACCAGTCGACATTCGTGCTGTCGTACAGTGCCGAGCTTCAATGGGGCCGCCTCACGATGGAGGCGGAGAGATTCCAGCGCGACAATCGACAACCCTAACTTCGCTTGGCTTCAATGGGGCCGCCTCACGATGGAGGCGGAGAGTCAGCATGTCGATCGACGGAGGCTTGAACTTCGGCTTCGCTTCAATGGGGCCGCCTCACGATGGAGGCGGAGAGGCGAGCCCCTAATCGCGCAAGAGAGAGACAATGGCAATGCTTCAATGGGGCCGCCTCACGATGGAGGCGGAGAGACCGAGTTGCACACGAATGGCACCCAGATCGTGGCTAGCTTCAATGGGGCCGCCTCACGATGGAGGCGGAGAGTAGCTGCCATCGTGGAGAAGCGTCAAGATCACGGCGCTTCAATGGGGCCGCCTCACGATGGAGGCGGAGAGCTGAGAATCCGCCAGGAATCCGTTGTACTTTTCGGAGCTTCAATGGGGCCGCCTCACGATGGAGGCGGAGAGATAGCGTCGAAGCGGATCTACAAATCGGGGGCGAATGCTTCAATGGGGCCGCCTCACGATGGAGGCGGAGAGCTCCCCCATATAACATAGACCGCCATGAGATACATCGCTTCAATGGGGCCGCCTCACGATGGAGGCGGAGAGGCGCGACGAACGGGACACAAAAACCGGGCGGCGTCCTGCTTCAATGGGGCCGCCTCACGATGGAGGCGGAGAGAAATGAAAAAAATGGAACAAGAAAAAACAATCAGGGCTTCAATGGGGCCGCCTCACGATGGAGGCGGAGAGCTTGCTCGCGGGCGCCGTCAGGCGGATCGATTGCTCGCTTCAATGGGGCCGCCTCACGATGGAGGCGGAGAGTCGTAGTGGGCGCGGCAATGGCCGGATGGGCGTTCGGCTTCAATGGGGCCGCCTCACGATGGAGGCGGAGAGGGCCCCCCTCCAAGTGCTTGAAAACCAAATGATATTTGGAGGGATAAGCACGGGGGGCAATT
>Ga0256845_1003613_pt1 | contig 10384 bp, 7 predicted proteins | sample RiftiametaG_FD_189101 | JGI IMG/M metagenome (GOLD analysis project Ga0256845, IMG submission 189101) | Tube worm associated microbial communities from hydrothermal vent at the East Pacific Rise, Pacific Ocean - Riftia | ecosystem: Host-associated > Annelida > Integument > Unclassified ... | reverse complement strand
TCAGGGCATGCGTCATCCACGCAGTAAATTTTTGATATCTCAGGTCCGATTTGAGCCAGTACGTTCTCTATTTGTTGCGAAACTTTGTAGCATGGAATTACCACGCCTACCTGTGGTGTGTTTCTTTCGGTTTTATCGCCCGAGTTTGATAAGGGTGCTTTATTAATCATTTTACAATCTTAACCGATGTTAATAAAAGTGTTTTCTTGCCAAAGGATACATCAACCAGTTTAGGCACTCAAACATAATACATGTGCGACAACTTGGTTGGCAATGGTGAAATGGAGGTTTCTGGTTACTTCTTTGGCTTGCAGCGCAACACGCAAGGATACATAATGATGGCAACAAAAAGCGAGGTTGAATATGAAACCACTAAATGACGGAGCCAGAAGCGTTGGAAGCAGATATGCCAACAAGACAATCGCTATACTCGTGGGTGGTGGCCCGGCCCCCGGAATTAACGGTGTAATAAGATCTGTTACCATTGAATCAATAAATTCGGGGTTGCGCGTTATAGGAATATACGACGGTTACAAGTGGCTTTCCAAAGGTTCCACGAGGCATATTGAGCGGTTGACTATAGATCACGTCTCACGAATTCACTATCGCGGCGGTTCAGTACTGCGCACTTCTCGAATAAATCCAGTTAATAGCCCTGAGATGATGGATAATGTTCTTGGTGTTTTAACTGAGCTGGAGGTGGATTATTTGGTCAGTATCGGAGGTGATGACACGGCCTTTACGGCATTCAACATCGATCAGATAACCGGTGAGCAGATGCAGGTTGTGCATGTTCCAAAGACAATCGACAACGATCTTCCACTTCCAGGTCAGATGCTTACTTTTGGATATCAGACAGCCAGGGAGATGGGGGCGCAGCTGGTCAAAAACATAATGGAAGATGCTTTTACCACCAACCGTTGGTACTTTATGGTGACAATGGGTAGAAAAGCAGGCCATCTCGCGCTTGGTATCGGTTCTGCTGCCGGAGCGACCCTGACCGTTATCGGTGAAGAATTTGACAAGAAACCTATCCGGTTGACTCATCTGTGCGATATCCTGGAAGGATCGATTATAAAGCGAAAGCTGCTGGGTAAAGATTACGGAGTGGCTATGCTCTCCGAGGGGTTGATTGCCTCCATTCCAACAGAAGATTTAGCCGACCTTGATGACGTGGAAGTGGATGATCACGGTAATATTCGCTACGCGGAAATTTCCCTTGCTCAGATAGTCAAAGATCAGGTGCGCAAGCGCTTGCAGGCGAGAAATATAGAAACCACAATCGTCAACAAAAACATTGGTTATGAGCTTCGTTCCATTCCGGCCAATTCCTTTGATTTGGAGTACACGCAGAATCTCGGTTACTCGGCGGTTCGGTTTTTGCTAAATGGTGGCACCAACGCTATGATATCCATTCGGGACGGCGGCCCCCTCATTATTCCTCTTGGCAATCTGATAGATAAAAAGACAGGGCGCATTGCCACTCGCTTGGTGGATATGGATAACCCCTACTACAAGATGTGTCGCGACTACATGATAAGATTGGAAAAGAGCGACTTTGATGATCACAAGCGTCTATCGAGGTTGGCTCGACTGGCAAACTGCACCCCCGAAGAGTTCCGTTCTCAGTTCAGCTACCTTGCCCTCGATTGATTGCTTCGAAATAGGGTTAGGATGCTTTCTTTTTATTCTTGGTTCCATCCCCTGATTTTTCAGAGGCAGTGCTTTTATCAGCGCTTTTACTAGGGCTCTTGCCAGAAGAACTCTTGCTGTTGCTTTGATGACCGGTGTTCTTTCTGTTTCCGTAGTCTGTTGCATACCATCCGGTGCCCTTGAGCACAAAAGTGGTTTTAGAGATCATTCTCTTGGCTTTCAGGCGACCGCATTTTTCGCACTTGCGTATGGGTTTTTCTGAAATTTTTTGGATCACATCAAACTCGTGTCCACATTCACTGCATTGGTACTCGTAAATAGGCATATTGAACCTCATATTGCCGTAAGGTTAAAAACGGCACGAGGAAGCTAATCCCTAACGTGTAAAAGTCAAGGTAGCATTTGACTTGGGCGCATTCTCTCGACAACTTTTTCTATTTCGTTTTTGCTTGTTACTCCGGCAAAAATGGTTACCACCCTGCCATCGCTGTCCAGTGCATAGGTGGAAGGAACTACGGGAATTATTCCAAGCTCGCTTTGTCCGCTGGCGACTGACCAATCGGATGTTCCTATGGAGAAAGGTAGTTTGTTAAATTTTATATATTGAGCGAGTAAAGGCATCTCATACGGCGCGATGGATAACACCAGAAATCTAGTTGTACCAGCCGAACTATTAAACGCTTTTACAATTTCATCCATGTAAAGTTCTGAAGTAAGCTCGCTTATTCTAACGAGAAAAAGCATTACCGGTCGCCCCCTGTACTCGCGTAAGGTATGAATTTCTTCATTCATTTGAAATGAAAAGTTTACAGGGTTTTTTCCGTACGGAACATGCGATCGTCCGCCGCAGCTGCTTACTGCAAAGATAATCACAATCGTTGCTAAACGTAACAACGACATTGTCAATCCTCAAGTTGTGTCATTATTTTAAGCTTATTGATTGTGTTAAGGATGTTGTCATGGATATGAGTGTTGGATACTATTATGCCTCTGTTTTGGGCTAGGGTGCGGCCGCAGGTGAAGTCCAGTGGTTTACCTGTAATGTCAGTTACGAGCCCACCAGCCTCAGTCACGACTAATACTCCGCCTGCGTGATCCCATATTTTTTCACGATAGACTTTATCGCGGGGAAGGCGAAGATAGGCTTCGGCTTCACCTCTTGCCACTACGGCGTACTTGGTTTGGCTATCTAATCTCACCGGTTTAGTGGCTATTTGCAGGTCGGTTGCAATACGGGCAGCATCTCCATGAGATGAATGGGCTTTTTCGACTGATTCGCAAAAGCGAATTTGTGTTGGGTCGGTTTGAGAACTTACGTTGAGCCTGGTGGGTTTGCCGTTTTCTTTTAGTGAAACCTGGTATGCACCTTCGCCTTTTACCGCAATAAACGCAGCTCCAATTTCGCTGGGATTAGTTGGGTCAATTGCCAGGTTTGGGCAGGCTAGTGCGCCGAGAACTATTTCTCCTTTTACAATGAGTGCCAGAGAAACGGCGTATTGCTCCTTGCGCAAGAAACCTTTGGTGCCGTCGATGGGATCGAGGGTCCAGAAGCGATCAGAGTATTCACCGGCTCCGCCACGATCAATCCAATTGCATATATCAACAGAGGTTGCATCTTTGAGCGTGTTTTGTACGTACTGCGTAAGTTTTGAAAGAAGCTGTGAGTTTTCTTTCTTTTTGAGGTCGGCGGCGTCTTCTTCGCCGATTATCGGATCGTCGGGGAATCGTTCTTCGACCAGTTTACAAATAAGCGCCTGACTGCCAAAATCGGCCACTGTAACCGGACTTCGATCCTTCTTTTCCATTACCTCCGGTGAGATAGCTGCTTGCACCGATTGGCACAGCGCTGCTGCTTGTCTGATTGCTTTAAGAGCGATATCTTTTTCTTGTTCAAACATGTTCATTCCTTTTTATGGTGCCGCTTCATACATTGGAATTATGATTTTCGATTACGATAGCGCAGGCAAGACCTTCGCGGGAGATAAATGCGCCTAGGATTATATCGCCTTCTAAGCAGTGATCAAGGAGATAGGTCAGATTGAAAAGGGGCAAAGATGCTTCGGCGAAACCTATACGGTCTGACAGACAAAATGGCTTGAGTTCAGATAGCATGGGATTATCCGGGCCTTCTATGGAAACAGCAGTGATTTGTCCAGCGTTGATGCCAGCATGTTCAATAGCTTGATCAATAACTCTAAAGAGAGTTTCTGCCTTATCGGTTGTTCTTGGATCGCTGCTGTCTGTTGCAAGAGAATATCCCAGCAGACGTGCTTTTATGTCTGCTCCTCGCGCAATTGCGGAGTTCTCCTTTTCCAATAACCATGCTGCGGCACCTTCTGCGGGGTTGATGGGAGTGCCAGGACCGCACAGACCTACTTTAAAGTTGTCGGCTACGCTACGTTTTGTTAGCTGGTCTGACGCAACTGCTAAAATTGTATTTGCGTGTCCAAGGGAAACCGCTGTCGCTGCTGAGACAATAGCGCCTAGACCTGCTCCTTGTCCGGTGGCGAGCACAGTGCTGTAGCCTTTGAGTAAAAATGATCTCGCCACATGGCCTGCCACCTCGTTTGGTACCACGTATGGAAATGCGCCCAGGCGGTTGAGCTTAAAGTTATTTTCAAACACTGCCTTTAAATGCTCGGCCTCACCCTCGCCAGGACCGTCGGCTATTCCCAGTACCAGTCCTATGTTTTCCATAGTACGTGGGCGAGGTTTGATTTTTGCGTCGTTGAGCGCAAGTTTTGTCGCCATGACGGCAAATTTTGAGCATAGGTCCATTCCCTTGAGATCCATGCGTCGATCAATCTCTTTAGGGTTTATCTCGGGCACTATCCCTGCGACAAATGGCGTAACGGGTGTGGGGAAGCGATCAATATTGGTAAGATGAGATGTTTCGTTTTTAAGTGGAGCTACGCCGATTCCGGCAGGGGTAATTATACCTGTTCCGCAGATAACGATTGATTCTGGCTGACTTTTGGGTCTCGGTTTGAATGGGTACTCAAGTGATGGAGCCGTATCCAAGGCCAGGCATGCGTTATTTCCTGCGAAACCAAAACTGTTGGAGATTACAATTCTACCGGTAAAACGTCGTCCAAGGTCGGGTACGTAGTCGAGATCGCAACCTTCTCGACGTTCGTTGAATCCGGCGGTGGGAGGGATGAATCCCTCCCTTGTTGCGAGAATACACGCGGAGGCTTCGAGGGCACCGGAGCCCCCTAGACAGTGGCCAATCATAGATTTGGTAGAGCTTACGGGGACATCCCCGGCTCGTGCCCCCAGTAGTTTGCCTATGGCTCTGGTTTCGGTCGGATCATTGGCTCTTGTGCCGGTGCCATGGGCGTTTATGTAGTCGATATCTGTTGCGTCTATTCCTGCGTCTTTAAGAGCGGCCTCAATGGCTTTTAGCTGTCCACGTGCGCTGGGATCCGGGGCTGTTGGGTGATAGGCGTCGTTTGAAAGTCCGCACCCGAGTAATTCGCAGAGTATTTTGGCACCGCGTTTATTAGCGTTCTCCATCCGCTCCAAAACAAGAAAAGCCGCACCTTCGCCCAAATTTAGCCCCACTGGGTTAGAAAACGGCGCGCATGTTCCTTCGCAGGTGGCTTTTAAAGCATCAAACCCCACCAGTGTGGAGAGTGCGAAGGTGTCGGCCCCGCCTGCGAGGACGATGTCTGCCATGCCGGAACGAATGAAATCGGCCGCTTGAACAATGGCTCCTGTACCAGCTGCGCAGGCGGTGACCACTGTTGTAACCGGTCCGCGTGCTCCAGCGGCCCAGGCCAGCACCTTGGCTGTTGTGTAATATTTTTTAGAGAAAAGCAGATCTTTGTTTATTGGATTCTTTCCTTGCGCAAGGGCTTTGTAATGTTGCTCAATGCTTTGCATCCCGCCGGAGCATGTTCCAAGGACAATTCCGCCTCTGTCACCGAGGGGAATCGAGGAGAGGCCGGCACAGCTTAGTGCCTCTCGAAGTGCGGCGAGGGCTAAATGAACATTGCGGTCGAGTATCCTGACTGCGGGCGGATCATCATTATTAAAAGAGAGATCCTCTATAAGTCCTGCGTGGGTTGCTCTGAGTCCCTCGGGGCGCTTGTCTTTGAGTAGAGAAAATCCACGTTTGCCCTTTAAAAGTGCCGTAATAAATTCATCAGTGTTTTGGGAAACCGACGAGAGTGTTCCCACCCCGGTCACTGCTATTCTCGCTCTCACCTGTCTGCTCCTTCGAATGGGCTCAGAGCCAGGGCCAGGTTGAATCCAAGCTCGCTGGTTGCCAAAACTAGAGTTTTGACAGGTTTGCCAGGGAGCACTCGATTATCTATCCCAGGATCGCCAGTGATCTGCGGCCAGAGTCCGTTACCCATTGACCAGGCTTTCATTAACGCTGCAAGAGTAATCGTTCCGCAGGCAGCCTCGGAGAAGCCAGTATTAAATACCGAGGTTACCATGGGAATAGTTGCGGCATTTTCTTTGCACACGGTTTTCAAAGCAGTGAGTGTTTTATTATCATTAGAGTTGCCCTGAGGTGACCACAAAATCAGCCCTGGTTCATTGTAGGACCAGCCTGCCGATTTAATGGCAGCCTCCATTGCCGCGATCAATCCATCCGGGTTGTTGTTTGGTTTTAAAAATTCTTTACTGTCTGTAGTTTGACCATAGCCAGCTACAGTTGCAAGAATCTGTGCGCCGCGTTCTTTTGCCATAACCATATTTTCTATCGCCAGATAAGCTGCGCCTTCTGCAATAACCCGCCGGTCGGGAATGTCAGGTCTCAAGCCGTAGTCAATCTCATCTGAGCCTGTGTGAAGAAGATCGAGCTCATCGCAATTCCGGTAATATCTTGAGTAAAGTTCGTCCGCTGCTCCGACCATCAAGCGACTGGCTGAGCGGCTCTTTATAGCCAGGTGGCCAAAGAGCAACGCAAATAATCCAGCGTCTATTCCCTGGGCGACGGTGCATGAGTAACCTTTTAGGGCCAGTGCGTTAGATACCCAACCTCCTGTGGAGTTGGCAACCATACTTGGAAAGCTGGAGAGATCAACTTGGGCACCGTTTGAACGGGTAAAGGCCCACATGTAATTCTCTTCGCTCGATCCAACGCAGACGCCGTTGATTACACCTGTTATTTTACCCTCTTTTGGGCTTACCCGAACTCCAGCATCTTCAAGACACAATCTGGTTGCGGCTGTGGCATAGCGACTAAGAGAGTTCATTTGACGAAAGTCCAGTCGTCGATCCACGTCTTTGGCGTTAAACTTTGGAATTAAACCTCCAAGACATGATTTAGTTGGCGCGTCCACCAGATTTTTAACTGGAACAAGACCACGTCGTTGTTCTTTCAGCGCGGCCAGGAGGGTTCCTGCGCCCAGGCCCAAAGAGGTAATTGCACCCGCGCCGATGATAACCGTCTGTGCGGTTGGATCTGGGCCATCGGCTGGTGGCTCATTTGAAAGATAATCGCCTATCACCACGCTGGCGTTATGACCTCCAAAGGCGTAATTCGATGAGAGAAATCTGTTGTACTTGGCCTTCCTTGGATTGTTAGGCACATAGTCAAGACGACAACCAGGACGGGGTTCGGAGTAATTTATGGTGGCAGGAATAAAACCTTCTCGCATGGACAGCAAACCTGCGGTGGCCTCCAAAATACCCGCTGCGCCCAGGCAGTGCCCAACCTGTGATTTAAAAGAGTAGGTTGGTACAGGTTTGTCGCCTGTTATCTTTTCTACAGCTTTTGACTCAATGCGATCATTGGCTTCGGTGCCGGTCCCGTGAAGATTGATACATCCCAGCGATGAGATTTCAATGCCAGCTCTTTGTGCGGCGGTGAGCATTGTTCTCACAGCGCCTTCGCCACGAGGATCTGGAGCGGTGGGATGATGAGCATCTGCGGTAAAAGCATAGCTTAGAAGCTCGCCCAATATTTGAGCGTTTCTGCGTGTTGCGATCCTGGCGTCTTCTAAAATCCAAAACGCGGCACCTTCGCCTAGGTTCAGTCCCGCAGGGGTTGAGAATGGGGCGATTCGTCCTGTTGAGGTGGCTTTTATCGTGTCAAATCCGGCCATGGTTGCCTGGCAGAGTGCATCCGCGCCGCCCACCAGCACGATGTCTGCCATATCTTGTGTGATAACTTCCATGGCGAGCCCCAATGCGGCAGTTGACGAGGAGCAGGCGGTTGAAACAACCCATGACGGACCTGTTATTCCCAGGCTGTGGGTCAGTGCCTTGCCCAGCGTGTGATATCTAATGAGCAAGTTGCCCTGCCTGTCCAGTTTTGCAGACTTGCGGCCATTAAAAATAGAGTATTGCTTTTGTGCGCTGAGGAGTCCTCCGTTACAGGTGCCTACAACCAACCCTGCTCGTGGGCCGGGTCCCAAAACGGAGGACCACTCCATTGCGGCGTCACGCAGTGTCTGGCGAGCGGCAGCCACAGCAAGTTGAATATATCTGTCAGAATACATTGAGCATTCTGCGTCGCTTAGATGATCTTTAGGGTCAAAGTCGCGCACTTCGCCGCCATAGGAAGTTCGGTACGATGAAGGATCAAAAGACTCAATGTGACGAATACCGGAAACACCACTTTGCACTGCTTTGATAAAACTTGTGCGATCATTGCCGATGGGGCTCAGTACGCCAATTCCTGTTACAACTGCACGTCTGATATGAGAGCCGTTTTTTTTAGCTGGCTCAGTCAACACAATCCTTCTTTCCTATTTTTAATCTTCGTCGCAAAACATTTTCATCAGAGGTGTCCGGCTCCAGTTTTTCTATAACTTTGTCGCTTTGTCGCCCGGCGTAAAACTCTCGCCATAGCCGCACAAACATATCATAAAGATCGCTTGGATCCATATTCAATGGGCGCGATACCACATGGGCACCGTTATACTTTCGCCAATCTCGATGGAGGATTCTGCCTTGACGATTGAGGCGATCCCAGTGGGGCGATCCCGGGTACGGACAAAACAAAAAGAATTCGGCAGTGTAAATACCTGCATCGTTGCATAAATCGAGGATTGAATCGGCCAAATCGGGACCGTCCCAATCCCTGCCGATACCAAAGGAGGCAAAAAAACTGATATTACGTTCTGTCAACTTTGCTACAAGTTTTGCAAGATCCTGCCTGGCAGCGTCGTCTCCGCCGATGGCCCGGACAGATTTGGGATCCACATTAAGGGTGCAGTAAAACGATTTTACGCCCGCGTCTGCTATCATATCGAGTAACGCATCATCTGTCTTTAAAGTCATGGATGACGTTACAAAAAACTTCTTTTTTAACGGTACCAACGCTAAAAGAAGTTCCCTGCACCACTGTTCAATGCGTCTCCCGGGGAAAAACAAGATGTCATCTGCGAGGTAAACACTATCGTTTTTGAGGGTTTTAATCTCTTTTACAATGTGATCCACCGGGCGAAGCCGCAGGCGATGTCCCGCGTGCTGCGGGATGGCGCACATGGAACAGGAATACGTGCAACCGCGTGCAACTTGAACCAAATCCTCGTTCCAGTCGTAGTTGCCCTTGTCATAAAAAATATTTCGATTGGGGATAGGCAGTTTGGCGAGATCGTAACGGGTGCCACCCTTGTATTTTCTTTTAAGGGTTCTGTTAGCTGCATCTGATAAAATGTTTGGCCATGTTGGTTCCCCGTCTCCGATGTTGATCGCGTCGCAGTGTTCGAGAGCCTCCGACGGCATGGTCGACGGCCAGAAACCACCCATGATTACCTGCTTACCCGCTAAGCGGTATCCATCTGCTAATTCCATGGCGCGTGTAGCCTGAGGTGTAAAACAATTGATGGCTACCAGATCGGCCTCAGCATCAAAATTCACAAAATCGCCATTGTTGTCGTCAATCAACTCCATTTTCCATTCGGGTGGAGTGAGCGCTGCAAGAATGGGTATTCCCAGCGATGGCGGCGTAGTGTAGTTGCCAAGAAAATGATCCACTAGTTCCCTGTTTAATTCGGGAATACTCTCCAAAAACTTTTCAAACTTGGGATATACAAAAATTACCTTCATAAGCACCTGACGTTGCTAAGACGAATACAGTATTTTGCACATATTTGAGGATAAAAAAATAGCGATCTGTTTTAATTTTGGAGTTATACAAAACATTCAAACAGGAAATGCCTGTGGTTTGTATCACAAAATATTGTAAATGGTTAAGTTGAAAAAAATGTAAAGTCTTTCATGTGTCTTGAATTAAAGAAAAAATATAAAAAATAGATTATGTTACGATTGTAATTGCAGGAACAAAGTTATTTAGTTAAAATACTAAGTAGTGGAAATTGCAGTATTAACTAACGTAAGGAGAATTAAATGAGCATTTCTAGGTTTCTTGTAATTTGGATTTGCCTGCTCGCGGCGCTTTTAATAGTGCCATCGTGCGGTGATGACGATGATTTTTCCAGTTCCGACGGCGACTCCGACGGTGACTCCGACGGCGACTCCGACGGCGATTCCGATAGCGATTCCGATAGCGATTCCGATAGCGATTCCGATAGTGACTCGGACAGCGACTCTGATAGTGACTCCGATAGTGATTCCGATAGTGATTCCGATAGTGACTCGGACAGCGACTCTGATAGTGACTCCGATAGTGATTCCGATAGTGACTCGGACAGCGACTCTGATAGTGACTCCGATAGTGATTCCGACTCGGATAGTGATTCCGACTCGGACGGAGATTGCACGGCGGCCCTTTGTGATTCATCAAGTGCAGCACCGGGTTCCTCCC
>Ga0256845_1003612_pt1 | contig 10387 bp, 4 predicted proteins | sample RiftiametaG_FD_189101 | JGI IMG/M metagenome (GOLD analysis project Ga0256845, IMG submission 189101) | Tube worm associated microbial communities from hydrothermal vent at the East Pacific Rise, Pacific Ocean - Riftia | ecosystem: Host-associated > Annelida > Integument > Unclassified ... | reverse complement strand
AAGAAAGGAGAACTGTCTCTAGTTACAAAAGAAATGATTTTAAAAGGTGGTGAAAATGGCGCTATTATCCATAAAAATGACGCAAGTACGAGCCCTCTTTATACTTCATCTTTTCTGCCAATGTCTGATGATAATCATATGCCGCCAGAAGGGAAACCTCAACTAACTAAAGATGAACTTTGGATCCTCAAATATTGGATAAATCATAACTTGAATTTTACTTCAAAAGTTTCGGAATTTCAAAAAAACGACACTTTACAAAAAAAACTAAAAAAATACCTCATCCTAGATAAAACATATATCCCTGCAGCTTCGATTTCAGCCATCAAAAGTGTAGAAGAGGCTGGATTTAGCGTAAGACGATTAATTCCCAATGAGGCTGGGTTAAGTGTAAAACTAACCAAACAGACTTTAAGTAAGAGTACTATAAAATCGTTGTCAAGTTTAAAAGAACAAATAATTGAATTGGATTTAAGCAATTCTAATTTGAACGATAAAATGACGGGGACATTAAGAAAACTTAAAAATATTAAAAAATTACGATTGGATAACACACGTATTTCTGACAAATCACTAGAAAATTTAAAAGGATTACAGAATCTTGAAGTTCTTAACTTATACAACACAACCATTTCAAATAAAGGCTTAGAAAAACTATTAAGTTCTATAAGTCCAAAAAATATTTACATCTGGAATACGAAGGTCTCAAATTCCTTTGCTAAGGAACTTGCAAAAAAATACAACTCAAATATTAGCGCTGGGGTTTTTAAAGGATTCATAGTGAAAACAGCCTTAAAAAAACCTACGTTAATAACCTCAAAAACATTATTTACAGATACTATTTCGGTTAAATTATCAATAGATATGAAAAGTGTTGAAATACGATATACTACAAATGGTGATGAGCCCGATTCTACTTCGACAGTTTACAATAAACCGATTTTTCTTAATTCATCTACAGAAATAAAGGCGAAATCATTCAAAAAAGATTGGTTCGATAGTGAAACTTTAACTAACAATTTTGTGAAAATTAAATATGAAATTTTAAATTACACCATTGTAAATGAGCCCGAAATTAGATATCCGAAATCGAGCAAACTATTTGATTTAGTTGAAGGGAGCTCCTCTTTTAAAGATGGTAATTGGACAGGGTTCTTAGGAGATGATATTAATACAACTATTAATTTAGGAGGCATTGAAACTATAGATAAAATTTCAGTTAACTGCTTAGAAAATTTTGGAAGTTACATTCTTTATCCAAAAAAAATAATACTCTATGCTTCTAAATCTAAAAAAACTAGTTTTAAAAAAATTGGAGAGTTAAAAATTAATAGAAAAGGTAATCTTACAGATCCTTTAGTAAATAGTTTTATATTAAATGTACCAAATACAAAAGCACAATATTTTAAAGTGATTGTTGAAAACAGAAAAAAACTTCCAAAAAACCATCCAGCTGCGGGCGAACCCTCATGGATGTTTGTTAGTGAAATAATACTATGGTAAAAAAAATGAAAATAACTAATATTAAAATAGCAACATTAATTGCTTTAACATTTTGTTTTTCGTGTAAAAAAGAGGGAAACAATAACGAAATAGAAAAAAAAATTGAGCAATCTCTTGTCGATTATGTAAATCCATTAATGGGAACAGATTCCAGTTTCAATTTATCGAACGGAAATACCTATCCAGCCATTGCCACACCTTGGGCAATGAATTTTTGGACGCCAATGACCTCTAAAATGGGCGATGGATGGACGTATAAATATGATGAACATAAAATTAGAGGAATTAAGCAAACCCATCAACCAAGTCCATGGATTAATGATTACGCTGCTTTTTCTTTGATGGCGGTAACGGGAGATTTAAAATACAAAGAAGATGAACGAGAATCTTGGTTTTCACATAAAGCTGAAACGGTAAAGCCACACCACTATAAGGTCTATTTAGCCGATTATGATGTTGTTGCTGAAGTTTCGCCTACCGAAAGAGCTGCGCATTTTAAATTTACTTTTCCAGAATCAGAAAATTCCTATATAATGCTCGATGCTTTTTTTAAAGGTTCTATGGTGAAAATAATTCCTGAAGAACGAAAAATTATTGGCTATTGTAGAAACAATAGCGGTGGTGTTCCTGACAATTTTCACAATTATTTTGTCGCAGAGTTCGACAAAGATTTTGAATTGAATCACACTTGGGGAGACGAATGGAAACTCATAGAGAATTCGACTGATAACGAAGGAGAACACGTGGGCGCAATTATTGGTTTTAAAACCAAAAAAGGAGAAACTATTCATGTAAAAGTTGCTTCTTCATTTATTAGTCCTGAACAGGCTGAAATTAATTTGAATCGCGAAATTGGAACAGATACTTTTGAGCAAACCAAAGAAAAAGCCAAACAAGCTTGGGAAAAAGAACTGGGTAGAATTCAAATTGAAGATGATAATATAGATAATATTAAAACATTTTATTCCTGTTTATATCGCGTATTGCTATTTCCAAGAAAATTCTATGAATTTGACGCTGATAATAAAGTAGTTCATTACAGCCCTTATAATGGAGAAGTTTTACCAGGATATATGTTTACCGACAATGGATTTTGGGATACGTTTAGAGCGGTTTTTCCATTTTTTAACATGATGTATCCTGATTTAAATTCAGAAATTATGGCAGGTCTTGCCAATACGTACAAAGAATCTGGTTGGCTTCCAGAATGGGCTAGCCCTGGACATCGTGATTGTATGATTGGCTCAAACTCTGCACCAATAATTTCTGATGCCTTTTTAAAAGGAATAGAAAATATGGATGCTGATATTTTGCTAGAAGCAATGCTTAAAAACGCCACAGTTTCTGACGGACGACCAGTAAATTCTGTTGGAAGAGCCGGTTTAGAATATTATAATGATTTGGGATATATTCCTTATGATATTGGTATAAATGAAAATGCCGCTAGAACTTTAGAGTATGCATTCGCTGATTTTACTATTGCTCAGATGGCAAACAAAATGGGCAAAAAAGAATTAGCTAATGAATATTATAAGAAATCTCTAAATTATAAAAAACTTTTTGACCCCTCAACCAATTTAATGCGAGGTAAAAATAATGATGGTAATTTTCAGACACCTTTTAATCCATTAAAATGGGGCGATGCTTTTACCGAAGGAAATAGTTTGCACTATACCTGGTCTGTTTTTCATGACACCCAAGGTCTTATTGATTTAATGGGTGGAAATGATGACTTTGTAGCAAAACTCGATGAAGTATTTACAATGCCACCGGATTTTGACGCTTCGTATTACGGCTTTACAATTCATGAAATTAGGGAAATGCAAATCGTAAATATGGGAAATTATGCGCATGGAAATCAACCCGTTCAACATATGATTTACTTGTATAATTATGCACAAAAACCATACAAAACACAAGAAAAAGTCAGAGATGTACTAAGCAAATTATATTCTGCAACACCTGATGGTTATTGTGGTGATGAAGATAATGGACAAACATCAGCATGGTATGTGTTTAGTTCTTTAGGTTTTTATCCGGTAACTTCAGGTGTTGATCAATATGTAATTGGAAGTCCGCTGTTTAAAAAAGCAACATTGAACCTCCAAAATGGAAATACCTTTACGATTCATGCAAAAAACAATTCAAAAAATAATTTCTACATTCAATCTACACATTTGAACGGTAAAGTTTACAATAACAATTATATAGATTTTGATGCCATTCAAAACGGTGGAGAATTCAATTTTGAGATGAGAAGCACACCAAATAAAAAATGGGCAAGTAAACCCGAAAATGTTCCTTATTCATTAAGCAATAATAAACCAGTTCTTAATTAAGAACAACCCTTAAAACTTTAAAAATGAAAAGACCACTATTCCTACTTTTATTCTTAATAACAATTCATGTTGGTGCTCAAGCCATTTATGAAGACGAACGCTATGTACCTGAAACTGACCCTTTAGTTTTAGAAAAATTGGATGAGTGGCAAGACAAAAAATTTGGCTTATTAATGCATTGGGGGTCATATAGCCAATGGGGGATTGTAGAATCTTGGTCTTTATGCCCCGAAGATTACGGCTGGTGTGAACGCAAAAAAGGAGGAAATCCTCAAAACTATTATGAATATAAAGCCGAATATGAAGGCTTAAAGAAAACATTTAATCCAACAAAATTTAATCCTGAAAAATGGTCGAAGGCGGCTAAAAATGCAGGAATGAAATACATGGTATTTACGACAAAACACCATGATGGATTTAGTATGTTTGACAGTAAATACACAGACTACAAGGTCACAGATTCTGAATGTGCATTTAGTGAAAACCCAAGAGCAAATATTACCAAAGAAATTTTTAATGCATTTAGAAACGATGATATGTGGGTTGGCGCATATTTTTCAAAACCCGATTGGAATAATGAAAACTACTGGGATCCTTATTTCCCTCCTTTTGATAGAAATGTAAATTACGATCCGAAATTACATCCTGAAAAATGGGAGAAATACACTCAATTTACACACAATCAAATTTTAGAATTACTTTCAGATTATGGTAAGGTTGATATTCTTTGGCTTGATGGTGGTTGGGTTAAAAAAAGAGATCAACTAAATATCACAGAAAATTATGACGAAAAATTTAGTGAAGATAAAAAGGAGTCTGGTTTTATTAAACATCGCGTAATAAGTCAAGATATCAGAATGGATGAACTGGTAATAAAAGCGCGTAAAAAACAACCTGGTTTGATTGTTGTTGATAGAGCCGTTCACGGTAAAAATCAAAATTATTTAACGCCTGAAAACCGTGTTCCAGAAAAAACCCTACCATACCCTTGGGAATCATGCATAATTTCTGGCGGAGGCTGGTCTTATACTCCTGATGCCAAATATATGAATGGACGTAAAGGAATTCAAATGTTAGTAGATGTCGTAGCAAAAGGTGGGAACTTGTTGCTAAATATTGCTCCTGGACCAGATGGGACATGGCAACAAGGCGCTTATAATCTTTTAGAAGAATATGGTACTTGGATGAAAATTAATAGTTCAGCCATTTATGCCACCAAACCAATTGCACCATTTAAGGAAAACAATATTTGCATGACTCAGAACAAAGCAGGTAATGTGTTTTTGTTTTATTTAACAGAAGATGGTGAAACCAAAATACCTGCAGAGATTACTATAAATGCTATTAATCCTTCAAAAAACGCCAAGGTTAAAATGTTAGGTTCAAAACACAATTTAAAATGGCAAGCCTTAAAAACAGGTGGTTTTAAAATTTTTATTCCTAAAAAATTAAGAAATAATCCACCTTCAAATTATGCGTGGACATTTAAAGTTTCAAAAATAAAATAATGAAACAACGAATTTTAATTGTAGATGCGATTCGTGGATTTGCGCTCTTTGGAATTTTAATTATTCATTCTATTGAGCAATTTGACTTGGCAAACTACCCCGAGTCATTAGGTATTTTATCATGGTTAGATCCTATGGTAAAACAGGTCGTATTTTTTATATTCGCGAGCAAATCTTACTCTATTTTCTCTATAATGTTTGGATTTAGTTTTTATATCCAAATGAAAAATAAAGAAGAGCAAGGAATAGATTTTTCCTTCCGATTTATTTGGCGTTTAATTTTGTTATTTATTATAGGGTACTTGTATTCCTTATTTTACATAGGAGAAGTTTTAACCATATTCGCTTTATTGGGATTGATTTTAGTGCCGATGTATAAACTCAATACCAAATGGTTAATTTTTATTGGAATTTTATTTCTCATCCAACTACCTCTTTTATATGGTTTGGGCAAATCAATTATAAGTCCAACTTATGAATATACCGAGAGTTGGCATTATTGGGATTCGATTTCTCATACATTTATAAATGGTTCTTTTTTAGATGTAATTAAAATAAATTCTTTTCAAAGTCATCTAGCAAAATGGCAATATATGCATAATACTGGGCGCTATATACAAATGATTGGGCTTTTTATAATCGGATTACTGGCAGGGCGAAATCAGTATTTTACAAACATTATATCTCATAAAAATGTTACTTTAAAAATTATGGTTACGAGTGCAATGTTATTTGGTTGCCTCTACTATTTTCCATTGCTTTTAGATAACAATAGTTTTACTAGCACCCAAAACAGACTATTACTATTACTTTCACAATCATATTTGAGCCTTGCATTTACCATTTTCTTAATCACTTTATTTATCCTGATATACCTTTTTGTCCAAAACAGATTTAAATTAAATTATTTAAGTTATTATGGTAGAATGAGTTTAACAAATTATGTAACACAAGCCGTTTTTGGAACGATATTTTTCTATGGATATGGCTTTGGAATGTATCGCTATTTTGGCATCACTTTTTGCTTACTATACGGCTTAGTTTTTTTTATAATTCAAGTGCAAGTTAGTAAAATATGGCTTTCAAATTTTTATTATGGCCCGTTGGAATGGTTATGGCGAGCACTCACTTTTTCTGATTTCAGATTAAAATTTAAAAAGAAAAACTAGAATTAACATCAATAAAATATGACTAAAAATAAAACTTACAAGCACTTCAAAAAATGTGGCCTCTTACTCCTTTCGTGTATTTCAATTACTGTTTTTGCTCAAAAACCAGCGAGTTTTGTAAATCCGTTTATTGGAACTTCTAATTTTGGAACCACAAACCCAGGGCCAATTGCACCTCGTGGCATGGCTAATATTACTCCTTTTAATGTATCAGGAAAACAAAATAACTTTGACAAAGACAGCCGATGGTTTTCTACTCCTTATGAACATACAAATAGTTTTCTAACGGGTTTTAGTCATGTTAATTTAAGCGGTGTTGGCTGTCCAGACTTGGGTGTTATTTTATTAATGCCAACTACTGGAGATGTCGAAACAAATCATTTAAAATATGGCTCAACGTATAAAAACGAAATTTCTAAAATTGGATATTACAGTCTTGAAATTGACAAATACAATATCAAAGTTGAGTTAACTGCTTCTAAAAGAGTTGGGGTTAGCCGCTATACTTTTCCATCAGGAAAATCGAATATCTTATTAAATTTAGGATTGGGATTAACCAACGAAACAGGAGCCATGGTTCAAATTATTTCTTCTACAGAAATTGAAGGGATGCGTTCCGTTGGATCGTTTTGTTACAATAGCCCTGAAGATGCGTATCCTGTATATTTTGTGGCAAAATTTTCTAAACCTGCGGATGAATTTGGTGCTTGGAAAAAACCAACAAAATATAAAGGTGTAGAATCACAATGGATGGGTTATAACGGAAAAACACGCATCTTAAAAAACAATACTAAAATGATTGTAGGCGACAGTATTGGTACTTATTTTAGATATAATTTCAAAGAAAAAACACATGTTGAAGTCCATGTTGGTATTTCATATGTAAGTATTGAAAATGCAAGAGAAAATTTAGAAAAAGAAATAGGAAATAAAACATTTAATCAGGTTCGTAAAGAAACCTATGATGAATGGAATTCTGTACTATCTAAAATAAAAGTAGAAGGCGGTACAAAAGAAGACAAAATATTATTTTATACAGCATTATATCATACCCAAATTCATCCAAATACTTTTAATGATTTCAATGGTGAATATCAAGAAATAAAAACGGGAAAAGTAAGCAAAACAAGCGGAACTCGATATACTGTTTTCTCGTTGTGGGACACCTATCGAAACCTACATCAACTGATGTCTTTAGTGTATCCAAAACAACAATCAGACATGATAAAAACCATGTTGAATATGTATGACGAAAATGGTTGGTTACCAAAATGGGAATTGAATTCGACCGAAACATTTACCATGGTTGGTGATCCTGCTACAGTTGTAATTGCTGATACTTATTTAAAAGGAATCCGCGATTTTGATATAGATAAAGCCTATGAGGCTATGCTGAAAAGCGCAGATCAAACTGAAAATAATCCAGTTCGAATTGGTTTAAATGAATACTTAAAAAAAGGCTATTTAACAACCGAAACAATAAACAGTGGAAATGTATCGGTAACGCAAGAATATAATATTGCCGATTTTGCTATCGCTCAATTGGCAAAAGAATTAGGTAAAACAGCCGATTACAATCGTTTTACAAAACGATCTATCACTTACAGAAAATTGTTCGATCCTAATTTTAATTTATTAAGACCTCGAAATCCTGATGGTTCTTGGCATGAACCATTTAGCCCAGATACTGGAGCAAACTTCATCAAAAACATTGCATTCATTGAAGGTAATTCTTGGCAGTATACTTTTATGGTTGCGCATGACACCAAACATTTAATTAAAATGATGGGTGGTAAAAAACAGTTTGTAAATCAATTAGAAAAAGTATTTGACAACAAACAATTTGATATGGCTAATGAACCAGATATCGCATACCCCTATTTCTTTAATCATATAAAAGGAGAAGAATGGAGAACTCAAAAGCGAGTAAGTGAATTAATTGCAACATACTTCAAAAATCAATCGGATGGATTGCCCGGAAATGATGATACCGGAACCATGTCGGCTTGGTTGGTTTTTAGTATGATGGGAATTTACCCACATTCGCCAGGAGAACCTATTTACACAATAACTAAACCTGTGTTTGATAAAATAACCATTGAACTTGATAACAGCTATTATACAAATAAACAGTTAGTTATCGAAAAAGAGAAAAACAAATCAGGAACTATTCAAAAAATACTTTTAAATGGTAAAAAGCATAAAAGTTATTTCATTTCTCATGATGATTTGATTAATAGTAATCGTTTAAAAATTATTTTAAACTAAAAACCTATCAATAATAAAATTAAATCATTGGTTTGTATCGATACATATTGCTTACAAAAAGCAACCTATTAAAATTAGTCATATCACAAATAAAGAGTTAAATATTTTCATTTAATCAATTTATTGTCTTCTAACCTATTATTATTCATTATTCGTTATGTTAAGTTTGACGATTCTTCAAATATATTATATATTTATTGTCACAATAGTTAAATCAAAATATGAAAATTAAACTACTATTTCTACTTGCTGCAATCCTAACATTTTCGGTAAGTTGTAAAAAACAAGAAACACCTAAAGAAATTAAACCTAATATAATTTATATCCTTGCTGATGATCTTGGCTATGGGGAATTAGGTGTTTATGGACAAGAAAAAATTCAAACTCCAAATATTGATGCTCTAGCAACATCTGGTATGCTTTTCACACAACATTATGCAGGCGCACCTGTTTGTGCACCATCAAGATATATGCTTTTAACGGGTAAGCATCCTGGTCATGCTCGTATTAGAGGAAATGATGAATGGGCTTCGAGAGGAGATGTGTGGAATTTTGAAAAAGCAATAAATGATCCAAATTTAGAAGGGCAACGTCCAATATTGACTAGTACAGTTACTCTTGGTGAAATATTACAGGATGCGGGTTATAAAACAGGCATCGTTGGCAAATGGGGGTTAGGTGCTCCATTAACTGATGGAATTCCAAATAAAAACGGTTTCGATTTCTTTTATGGATATAATTGTCAACGTCAAGCACATCAACTTTATCCAAAACATCTATGGAAAAATGAAGAGAAAGATTGGCTCGATAATGATATCGTTGCTCCCGGAACAAAATTGGATAAAGGTGCAGATATATTTGCCCTTGAGAGTTATAAAAAATATGATCAAAAGGATTATGCTCCTGCAAAAATGCAAACCGAAGTATTACAATTTATAGAAGACAATAAAGACGAGCCTTTCTTTATGTACTACGCTTCTCCTCTACCTCATTTACCACTTCAAGTGCCTCAAAAATATGTAGATAAATATCTCAAAATTTTTGGTGAAGAAAAACCATATGTAGGAGATAAAGGATATTTTCCAAACCGATATCCTAACGCTGCTTATGCTGGTATGATTACTTATTTAGATGATCAAGTTGGAGAGATTGTTACGAAATTAAAAGAATTGGGAATATATGATAATACGCTAATTATATTTACAAGTGATAACGGCCCAACGTATATTGGAGGTGTAGATGCAGAATATTTTAATAGCGCAAGACCTTTTCCAAACAATTATGGGAGAACTAAAGGGTTTACTTATGAAGGCGGCATTCGAGTTCCGATGATTGCTAGTTGGCCAAATCATATTAAAGCGGGCTCAACTACAGATCATATTTCTGCCTTTTGGGATGTTTTACCAACGTTTAGCGAATTAACAGAAATTAAAAATCCAAAAAATATTGATGGTATTAGTTTTTTACCAACCCTTTTGGGGACAAAAAAACAAGTGGAACATGAATTTTTATATTGGGAATTTCCTAGTTATCAAGGACAACAAGCTGTAAGAATGGGAGATTGGAAAGGTGTTCGAAAAAATATTTTTAAAGGAAATAT
>Ga0256845_1003611_pt1 | contig 10387 bp, 8 predicted proteins | sample RiftiametaG_FD_189101 | JGI IMG/M metagenome (GOLD analysis project Ga0256845, IMG submission 189101) | Tube worm associated microbial communities from hydrothermal vent at the East Pacific Rise, Pacific Ocean - Riftia | ecosystem: Host-associated > Annelida > Integument > Unclassified ... | reverse complement strand
TTCTATCCAATGCCCAAGGAGATGGACACAGCCTTCTACGACCGCATCCACGCCTATATCCCGGGCTGGGAGTTCCAGAAAACCTCTGACGCGGCATACACGAGCCACTTCGGTCTCGTGACGGACTACCTGGCCGAGGTATTCCGCGAGCTGCGCAAGCGAAGCTACGGTGACTTCGCCGAACGCCATTTCCGATTTGGCAGCCACCTCGGCGGTCGCGATCAGAAGGCGGTACGCAAGATCGTCTCGGGTCTCATCAAGTTACTGCATCCAGATGGCGAGGTGACGAAGGACGAAACCGAGGAGTACCTGGCCTACGCCATGGAGATGCGACGTCGGGTCAAGGAACAACTCAAGAAGATGGGCGGGCTCGAGTACTGGGATACGAGCTTCTCCTACATCGACCGAGAGTCCGGTCAGGAGTCATTTGTGCCGGTTCCCGAGTCCGGTGGCGGTGCGATCATCGCTGAGGGTGGTCTCCCACCGGGGAGCGTCTATACCATCGGGACCGACGCCAATGACAACCGTCTTGCACTCTTTCTGTTGCAGACGCAGATGAACCGAGGCTCGGGCCGCATCATCCCGCTCGGCAACCTGTCGTCAAAGATGAAGGAAGCGATCAAGACGGCTGACGCTTACCTGAAAGCGAATCTCCGCGACCTCGGAATTAACCACGACCTAAAGGGCTACGACTTCAACATCCAGGCCATTAACCTCAACCAGGCCAAGGAGGGCTCAGAAACCGCGGTGGCTTTCTTCGTTTCTCTCGTCTCCGCCATCCTCGGTAAGCCAGTGCAAGACCAAACAGTCGTTCTGGGCGAGATGAGCATCCAGGGCATGCTGCTCAAGGTCGCCTCACTACCAGAGCGCATGCAACTAGCAGTTGAGGCTGGAGCCAAGCGCATCCTTATCCCGAGTGAAAACAAACGAGATGTCGCTGACGTTCCAGATGCAATACTAACAGCCATCCAGTGGCAGTTTTACGATAGCCCGACCAAGGCCGGGATCATGGCGATGGGGATGGGATGACACAAGAGAATGAAAAAAGAAGTGAATCAATGACGAGCAGCATCACATTCGTACATCTGTCTGACATTCACTTCACCGGTCAATCCGGTACCACCATTCACGACCTCGATGCAGATGTTCGTAACGAACTGGCCAGAGATGCATCGAGTGTTCTTGCTGACTTATCTTCACCCGCAGGAGTGCTCGTAACGGGGGACATCGCTTTCTCTGGCTTGCAAGCCGAATACGAGCGAGCAGCGGAGTGGCTTGAAACCTTCTGTTCGGCAATTGGCTGTCCTCAAGAAAATGTCTGGGTGGTGCCTGGAAATCACGATGTGGATCGTCGCGTTACGGCTGCGAGCAAAATTACTCGGACACTTCAAAAAACACTCCGCGATGCTTCAGCCAAAGACGTGGACGCAGAACTTTGTGAAATATCTTGTGACCAGCAGAGTGCAAACGCTCTTCTATCACCGCTGGCAGATTACAACTCGTTTGCTGCGCGCTATCAATGTTCGCTTTCCGCTGAAAAGCCATTCTGGGAACGAGACGTCTCCTTGGCTTGTGGGACACTTATTCGTCTTCGCGGACTCTGTAGCGTCATGGTCTCTGGCGCAGATGATGCGAAGGCAAACCTGGTACTTGGCGTTGCACAGGTGAGTGTCCCGAGAACGACCGGTGTCGAATACCTAACGCTCTGCCATCACCCACCCGACTGGCTGATCGATCAAGACACTGTAGTGGACCATTTGGAGTCCAAGGTGCGAGTGCAGCTTTTTGGTCACAAACATTCGCAGCGCATCAAGTCGATCAACGAAACGGTGCGATTGACCGCAGGGGCGATGCACCCCGAGCGTGGTGATGCATGGGAACCAATGTATAACATCATTGAGTTAGGGCGTTACGATGCCAACACAATAGGTATACGAGTTTTTCAGAGGCGCTGGAATAAAGGCAATTGTCAATTTGTCGCAGAACCAGATCCGAATTCTAATCGCGATTACTACGAACACGTCTGGCATGACTGCCCTACGCCTGCGTTTTCTGACAGCGACCCAAACTCTCAAGAAACGTCGCGAGAAAGGACTGAGGCTGTGCCGTTTAATACTGAGCCGAAGGCTGCTTCCCAGACAGTGTCTCAAGTCAAGTCAATCAAATCGACTGCTGTTCCGGTAACGAACTACGAACGCCGATTAACATATAGATTCTTAACGCTTCCGTTTCGCCACCAAATCGCAATTGCGCAGAGGCTAGACGTCTTAACAGATGATGATCGCGCTCTCGCGGGCGAATCGCTTTATCGTATATTGTTCAAAAGAGCCGTTACAGAAGGTAAGCTTGAACTTCTCTGGAAGAAAACAGAAGAATATCACAAAGACCCGGGTTCTGAAAACCCGTTTGCCGGAAGATAGCTGGCAGCGAGCGAGGATAAAAATGCACAAGGATTTTGGAGAATGGTACCGTCTGGTTAATCTTGAGCCAGTCGATGAGACAATGAGGAAGCGTTGGGCTGCCATCGAGGACTGGCAGCAGTCGTCAGCCAGGAACATCGACCACGTTCTTGAACTCGTGCGGATGTTTCGTGATCGCCCTGTGTACGATTCCGATGCTCGTGAAAGTTTTCTTTCGCTCCTGTTGAAGCACGATGCCGCCTTCCCGAAGCGGAACGAGCTCGAACTCCGAGTCCTCGCCGGTGCGGCCCTCGTTCAGTGCATCATCCTAGGAAAAGATGAAGAGAATGACACTCCGGGTGTCATTGCTGCGATGGCTCTGGCAACCAGCATGCTTCGGGGTATTTCGAAGCCCAGCCGACTACGCGACATCGAGAATATCGCCGCAACATTGCAGTGTGAAATAGCGGATGACAGGCGACGCCGACAACGAACTGAGGACGCATTGATCGATCCATCGGTTGGCAAGGCTATTGAGCAGCTTACCTCTACCGCAACGCCCGACCACAACCAGCTGAAGAATCAATTACTCCCAGTTTTTCAGGAGTTTCTCAAGGCTCTCGAGCGCGCTGAGGTCGCTCTTGACGCCGCCGACCACGACAGTCGCTGTGCAGACGAAGAATGTAACATGCTTTGGTGGCTCGAAGGCGGGTGCAGCCGCGACCTTCGAACGCCGTGGACAGAACTTTCCAATTCCGCTGTCTCGATTGTTGCTGGAAAGGAACTCGCCGACCTGACGAGTCAGCTACCGGGCCCTGACCAGGCGGAGGCACTTCTCCACAAGGTCCTCAGTGCAACAAGGTGCCCTGAGGCTACGTTGGAAGACGCTGTAAATTCAGTACCAAGAGAGTGGCTCCCGGAAGCAGCAGATCGAGAGATCAGTGCTGCGGCCTCCGATTTGGTCCCTGTTTGCCTTGCGCTCTCGCAGCGAGCGGCGTCTGGTGATTCCGGCTGGCAGACCTTTTTCAAAGAGACGACCGACTTGAGTCTTAGCCAGAAGATAGCGCCGGTGGTTCTTGCACAGCAAATGTACGCAGAACGACTACTCCTGAGGGCAATCTCTGAAGGTGAGGATTAGAATGGCAGATCCAACGTCGCCAGACCCATCAAACGTGGAGTCTGAAAATGACGGTGCTGATGAAACCGTCGCGGATGAGCAGCAGCCTGAGCCCACCTTTGTGGACTTGTACGCAGGACTGGCGTTGGACGCCGATGAAGCATTGGCAGTGACGCTCCGATACCCCGCTCACCTAGTTGTGTTTGCTGGGGGCGAAGGGAGTGGCAAGACAACCATCCTGGCGACCATCTACGAGAACCTTGTCCAGGGGCCGTTTGCCGGATTCCGATTCGCTGGGTCGCGATCACTCTCAGGATTCGAGCAGATTTGCCACCACAATCGCATCGCATCTGGGAACGCGAAACCAGAGACCGCTCGAACACACGCATCAGAAACACGAACGTTTTATCATCTGGCGCTCGCCCGTGAAGACGAGGCCTCCGGGGCAACGCATCGTCACATTCTACTCGCAGCTGTCTCGGGCGAGCGGTTTCGCCTTGCTCGAGATTCTGCAGAAGATTGCGCTATGCTCTCCTTCATACCGCGGGCTGACGTTGTAGTCGTTCTCGTCGATGGCGAAAAGCTTGCCGGACAGCAAACCAGGGAAAATGCGCTCGCAGATGCGGCTGGTATCCTCGATAGCTTCGTTGACGACGGCGTACTGGGCTGTTCTACCCGTGTTGAGATTGCGTTTTCTAAACATGATTGTATCGAGGCAGACGGCCGCGTCGCTGAGGAGTTCCTTCAGAAGGCGGAGAAACGGCTTCGAAGTCGGTTCTCCTCGCGTCTCCCCGATCTCTCGTTTCGGAAGATAGCGGCCCGTCCCGAAGTTGCACCAGCGGAATGTGACAAGGGGTTCCTCGACGCTTTTAATTCCTGGATCGCAACGTCGCCGGAGTCGTCATCAAGTCTGGCCCCCGATGCTTGGGAGAGCGTCGGAGAGCGGGAATTCTCCGACTTCCGGCGCAGATACGAATTGGTGCAACGGAGGGTTGAAAATGGCTAACTCCGAACGCACGCACCGTGTCCTCATGGTTGGATTGCCCCGGTCCGGCAAGACCACCTTTCTAGCAGCGCTCTGGCACGTCTTGGAGGAACGCGGCAGTTCCACACAGCTGCGCCTTGACCGGTTCAGTGGAGATCGAGCCTACCTGAACCGAATTTGCGAATCATGGCGATCATGCTCACCCATCGAGCGAACGAGATTGGAGGCCAACGAACGGGTCACGCTGCATCTACTGGATGAGGAGGACAGCGGGCTGGAGCTAACGATCCCCGACCTGTCCGGCGAAGCGTACGGACTCCAGTTGACGGAGCGAAGGTGGACCAAAGAGTACGACGAGTTGGTCTCCAGTGTAGATGGCGTTCTCCTTTTTGTTCATCCGGACGTCGAGAAGGGCGCACGGATCGACACGGCTAGTGCGTTGGAGGAGGCGCTGCACGAAGACGCTCAAAATGTGGAGGGGACGATTCCTGCAGCGAAGCAAGAGTATCGAGCAGACAAGCACGGTTCCGCCGCGACTTCCTGGTCTCAAGAGCAGGTACCGACTCAAGTGCAGCTCGTCGAATTGCTGCAGTTCATTCTTGAGCGCCGAGATGATGGTTGCCGCGTCGTCGTCGCCATGTCTGCGTGGGATCTTCTGCTGGGACTAAAGCAGGACCCAGCCAAAGTCATCGAGGAGCAAATGCCGCTCCTTTGGCAATTTCTGAAGTCGAATTCCGGACTCCTAGATCACACGATTGTGGGCATCAGTGCTCAAGGAGGTGATCTGACTGACGATCGAAATATGCTATTGGAGCAAGCCTCACCGATCGACAGAATCAAGGTCGTTGGGTCGGATACCCACTCAGACGACATCACGAGCCCAATCGCATGGCTCCTGAGATGACCCGGGGTTGCGCATGAAGACGGTTATGGTCAACCAAGCGGTTCACGGATATCGAGACGGCCATCGGCTTCTCCAGAGTTCCACGCCACTCGCCACGGATGCTGCCCGCTCGCTACTTGTACTAAGCGACATGTCTGGGCCTTCCCTTCAGTCTGGTTTCGATGAGTACCTCACAGGTTACCCTCTCCCAGAGACCGATGTCTATGTCCTCGCTCGCACGTGGTACGCGGATGAGATGAGGAGGCCTGGTTGCGTATGGACGCACTCAATCCTGGTTGATAGACCCGATTTGGCGGCGCTTTCACCAGGTTCAATTATCAGTGCTTTTCGGCGACCAAGTCGTAGCGAATCTTACGCGTCCTATGGCGAGGCGCTGGAGCTATCATGCGCCAAAAACGACTCTACGTTTAATGAGATCGGCGATCTCAACCTTCGTAAGAGGATTATTGATGCGGTGTTTCGGAGTCTGCAGCCAACCATCGTGCAGGGTGAAAGTGCCGCAGCTCTAGAATCGTTCATACTCGCGCTATGGATGCTGCAATGGCCTGGAGCGCGTGCACTATTCTCGTTTTGTACCGGCGCGCTAATGCCGCGGATCCACGCAGGTGCGTTACTGGATCTTCAAGTCGTACCGCGGGCCGTACCGTCGTCGCACTTCCGAAAGATCGCCGCATCAGCAACGGTTCTTGATGGACATGGTGATACGGAGTCGATAGCGACTTGGGTCGAGATTGTTGTTGATGACCTCGTCGGAGCTGAGAAGCCATTCCGCACATGGCTTGCGAATATGACTGCACCAGAAGCGAAGCGAAATATGATGCCAGCCCTTGCTCAAATTTTTCACGTTTGGTCAAAGCCGTCTGTAAATGTGGCGTCGATGGTCAACGCTTTGGCAGCTGAAAGAAATCTCGACGCTAGAACTATTGAAAATTTATTGGAGGACCTATTTGCGCGAGTGGAACAGGAGTTAGGTATTAGTGGAGAACTGGAACTCCTTGAGTTACTCGGAACCAACCCTGAAGCTGAAATATTCCTTCCAGCAGCGGTTGCCGTTGAAAATCGTTTGACGGCGTTGTTTGCGCAATCTCGGAAGGATACGGTTCAACTGCTCGATGCCCTACTTGGAATGAGTCCTAACACCTTGGGTGAGCGAGTTCTTCGTGAAGGATGTAGATCGCTGAATGTCAGTGAGGTAGTAGCTCTTTCGGCGGCACACCCCGAATTTCTGTTGACTGTGGTTCGCGCAAATCCTCAAATAGCAACCTCGCCAGACCTGTGGCGCGGCATCAGAAGTCGAGGACGCGAGATCCTCGGTGCTGTTGGCGATGCGAACCCACCGGAAGATGTCATGGCCACCATCGTTGATGCTGTTGTTAAGACCAATATTGAGGGTGTGGCAGAAGAACTTGTGAGAATTGCGGGTGATGTTGCGGTAGTAGCTGCGCTTGACGCCATGCTAAAAGGAAGTCTCCACGATGACTGGCATTGGCGCTCTGCGTTGACGAAACGAGCGGGGGCCGTTCTAAAGTGGGCGGTGGATCGTCAAGAAGATATGGGTGACGTTCTTGCAGTAGTTGCCTCGCTTTTGAGTCCTGCAGACAGAACTTTTCGGAAGAAATATGTCGAACTCTGGCAGAGCCGTTTAAATAGTAGGAATGCCGTCTCAGACAGCCCCCGCGTTGCGGCGTTTGGCCTGGCAATCGCACTGTCTGAGCGTGGCCATGCAGACTTGCTGGCAAGTTCTTTTCAAATCATTTTCGACACGCTAGCATTGGGACACCTCGACCATGACGCATGGGAATGGCTACGTTACCTGGTACCACCAACGTCATGGTGGAGAAAATGGGACAAATGTGAGCGTGTTGCAGTCGCGGTGGCCAGAAACCTTTCGGAAGAGGAAGCATCACTATCAACGGTTTTCAAAACAGCTCGCAGTTCGAGCGCTCTTCGAAAAGTGGTATCGGCTTTGGATACCGATTGGAATCAAAGACGCTACCTAAGGTCACTACGAGAGATCTGCAGTAACGATAGTTCGATTGGCACTCAAGAGCAGCGAAAGATATTTCTTGAAAACGCTTGGTAGCCATCGCAAAGGCGATTTATCCATAATTCAAAAGTGTTGCAGACTTCTGTTTATATTCCATTGCTGGTCAGAGCCCAAATCGCCCTCTGCCTCCCCCAATCCATACTTTGGAGAACCTTCCGAATTTCTGGGGAGTGTCCCTATCTCACCCGTTCTTGACGCAACTGCGCTTTGCAGCCTACCATTGCTTGATAGGGTTAATCTCTGGCGAGGGTAAACGAAAGCAAGCATGAAAAAACGTACCACTATGATCCGCAATAGCACGGCCGAGTTTCTGATGTTTACCGGGCAGGCCGGGGAGCAGAGTATCGAGGCTCAGTATGAGGACGAGACCGTGTGGCTCTCTCAGAAGTTGATGGCGACTTTGTTCAATGTGGAGGTGCCCACTATCAACGAGCACCTGAAAACATCTATGATTCAGGCGAGTTGAGCCGTGAGCCAACTATTAGGAAATTCCGAATAGTTCAAACCGAAGGCAAACGGGAGGTCACGCGGAACGTCGATTTCTACAACCTCGACGCCATCATCTCCGTGGGCTATCGCGTGAACTCCAAACGGGCGACGCAGTTTCGCCAGTGGGCCACGCAGGTGCTCAAGGAGTTTGCCATCAAGGGGTACGTGCTGGACCGAAAGCGACTGGAGAACGGCACGTTTCTCGGAGAAGACTATTTCGAACGGCTGCTGGAAGAGATCAGGGAGATTCGGCTCAGCGAGCGGCGATTTTACCAGAAGATCACCGACATCTACGCAACCGCGCTGGACTACAACAAGGACGCCCCGACCACCCGCGAGTTCTTCGCCAAAGTGCAAAACAAGTTGCACTACGCCATTCATGGCCATACCGCCGCCGAGTTGATCTCCGAGCGGGCAGATAGCGAGAAGCCCCACATGGGGCTCACCAGTTGGGAAAAGGCTCCTGCCGGAAAGATTCTCAAGTCCGACGTCTCGACTGCCAAAAACTACCTGGCCAAAGAAGAATTGGAGTCTCTGGGGAGTATCGTTACCGCTTACCTGGAGCTAGCCGAGCAACGGGCGAAGAGGCGTATCCCGATGACCATGGAGGATTGGGCCAAGCGACTGGATGCTTTTTTAGAATTCGATGAACGGAAAATCCTGCAAGACAGTGGCAAGATCAACGCGATGCTGGCCAGGGAGCACGCCGAGTCCGAGTTTGAAAAGTACCGCATCGTTCAAGACCGACTCTTTGAAAGCGACTTCGACAAAGAACTCACTCAGCTGGAAAACCAAATCGAAGAGAGTGAAGAAAACCGAAATCGATAAAATATAATAAATACAGCCAAATACAGAGGCTGCGCATTTCGGACCATTGTGATCGCTGATATCGGTTTATTGTGATCACTGATATCGGCATTGTGATCACTGATATCGGCATTGTGATCACCGATATCGGGGCATTGTGATCGCTGATATCGGGCATTGTGATCACTTGGTGGGTAGAGTGCTTCCACAACCGGGAGATGAAGCTGTATGGTAAGAGCCGTCGGGAGCTCTTTGAGAGCCTCGACAGGCCCGCGATGAAGGCGTTACCAGCTCGGCGTTTTGTGTTTGGCGAGTGGAAGATCGATGCGGGTGTGAACATCGATTATCACATTCAGCTCGACCATCGCTTTTACTCGGTGCCCTATCAGCTAGTCGGCGAGCGGGTGGACGCGTGGACCTCCGCGATGACCGTAGAGATCTTTTTCAAAGGTCGCCGCGTAGCCTCTCACGCCCGCAGTTTTCGTCGAGGCTCGTACACCACCTTGCCAGAGCACATGCCCAAATCGCACCGCTCCCACGCCGAGTGGTCGCCTTCGAGATTTATTAATTGGGCGGGAAAGATCGGAGAAAATACGCAGCGTCTGGTGAGAGCCATCTTGGAAGATCGTCCCCTGCCGCTGACCCACGTCAACTTGCGCGGAGCGGACTACTACAAGGAAGAGAGGAATGAAAAATGCTGACAGAGCAGACTATAGAGATCATGAGAACCCTGAGGCTCCACGGCATGCTCGAAGCCTTCGAGGACCAGCAGCGCACCGTCAAAATCAACGAGCTCTCCTTTGACGAACGGCTCGGCCTGCTCGTGGACGCCGAGCACAGTTATCGCGAAAACAAGCGGCTCGTCCGTTATCAGAAGGCCGCTAAATTCAGATACCCTGGAGCCTGCCTTGAAGACCTGAGCTACTCTCCGAGGAGGAAGCTCGACAAGGCCGTCATCATGCAGCTCGCGAGCTGCCGATGGATCCGCGAACACCAAAATGTCATCATCAACGGTGCCACCGGAGTAGGCAAATCCTACCTGGCCTGTGCCCTCGGAGTCCAAGCCTGTCGCAGAGGCTACAGGACCATCTATCGACGAGCCCCGCGCCTCTTTCACGAACTTACCCTGTCTCACGTGGACGGCACCTTCAGCAAGCTGCTGAACCAATTTGCCAAAGCCGACCTGCTGATAATCGATGACTTCGCCATGTCTCCACTCAAGGCCGCCGACCGCCGAGATCTTTTGGAAATTATAGAAGACAGGGACAACACCCGATCAACCATCATCGCGGGGCAGCTCCCCTATGACGAATGGCACGACTACCTGAACGAACCTACGACTACCGATGCTATCTGTGATCGCCTGATACACAACGCACATAAAATTGCTCTCAAAGGCCCCTCAAAGAGAAAGGAACTTGCACTGAAAACAAAGACGAAATAATAACAAAAAATCCAGCGTCGCTTCGCTCCGACTCAAGGCCCCATGCCAAGAGTGATCACAATGAGCGAAATACGCACGTCGAACCCCCAAAGGTGACTGGCACCTTTTTCAAGGTCAGATTTGTGCATTACGGAAAGATATTAGGACCGTCCCACTGTGTTTAAGTCTTCTCCGCCCAAAAATGCTAGTTATTTT
>Ga0256845_1003610_pt1 | contig 10387 bp, 14 predicted proteins | sample RiftiametaG_FD_189101 | JGI IMG/M metagenome (GOLD analysis project Ga0256845, IMG submission 189101) | Tube worm associated microbial communities from hydrothermal vent at the East Pacific Rise, Pacific Ocean - Riftia | ecosystem: Host-associated > Annelida > Integument > Unclassified ... | reverse complement strand
ATAAAAATATGTTAGATATATCTTTCTAAGATACTGAAAATCAATGCTTTATCATAATGTTTTAACGTTTAATCTGTTGATTTTCAATAGATTGTATTTTTGTCATGTACTAAAATAGTCCTCTTATATAATTCTTTACTTCTTTTATCGGTGTTTTGATGTCCATGGTAGTCTTTACCATACAGATAATCGAAAAAAAAGCTTTCCACATCGATTAATTCCACAATTTTTTTTAATATTTGATTTGTTGATGCACATCAACTTATAGAGTACCCAAGCTCTAATGGCTTTCCTACTTACAAATAGAACATTATATGAAAATGAGATTGCACTATGCTGTCCTTGTTTTATTTGTATTTACTTTTTGCTCTTGTACAACAGAGCCCTTGGATAATACAAGTAAAGTAATCTTAGAAGCCGAAAATGTTACAGCAATAGAGTCCAAGTTATTGGCCATTGTAAATAATCACAGGAATTCTCTAGACCAAAATTCATTGAGTTTTAGTCAAGTGGCATACGAGTATGCCAATTTGCATACAGATTATATGATATCTATTGGCAGCATTAACCATGATAATTTTAATTCCAGAGCTACAAAAATTTCTTCTAAAGTAAGCGCCGTATTTGTTGCCGAAAATGTCGCCAAAAATTATGCCACAGCATTGGAAGCTTTTGAAAATTGGCTGAACAGTTCTGCCCACCGTGAAACTATGGAGGGAGAATTTACTCATACAGGGGTTAGTGTAAAGAAAGATGCCAATGGAAAGCTATACTTTACACAATTGTTCTACAGATAAAAAGAGTATTCAAAGACATTTTCTTTTCTTAAATTTGATAGATTGGTCATTGCATCAACACTGCCATCAAAGCAAAAGAAAACATTATGCCCATACAAGCCCCTTTTAATTTAAACAAATGGATTGAAGAAAACAGGGATACATTAAAACCTCCTGTTGGAAATAAAAACCTCTACAAAGATGCCGGGGATTATATTGTTATGATAGTTGCAGGTCCCAATGCAAGAAAAGATTACCACTATAATGAAACTGAAGAATTGTTCTACCAACTAGAGGGAAACATTGAAATACATATACAAGAAGATCGCACAAAAAAAACCATGGAATTGGGTCCTGGAGACATGTATCTACATCCTGCGGGTGTACCACATTCTCCTGTTAGATATGAAGGTTCCATAGGTTTGGTCATAGAAAGAAAGCGCATAAACCTAGATGCCAAAGACGGCTTACTTTGGTTCTGTGACAATTGTAATAACCTATTGCACGAAGTCTATTTTCCTTTAATTGATATTGAAAAAGACTTTTTGAGTCATTTTAAAGATTTTTATAATTCAGAAAAATTAAGAACTTGTAAAGATTGTGGAACAATAATGTCCACGGATAAACGGTTTACCGCTGAAGATTAAACACATCATATATGGATATACTTATTAAAATATTAATCGGTTTTGTTGCTTTGTTACATCTTTATTTTCTTTGGCTGGAAATGTTTGCGTGGACCACAAGAGGAAGAAAAGTCTTTAAAAGCTTTCCTGCAGAATTGTTTGAGCCTACCAAGAGCCTTGCTGCCAATCAAGGGCTGTACAATGGTTTCTTAGCTGCCGGACTTATTTGGACATTTTTTATTGAAAATCCCGTTTGGAAAACTAACGTATCCCTCTTTTTTTTAATATGCGTTTCCATTGCCGGAATATATGGAGCCATCACTGCTGACAAAAAAATATTCTTTGTACAGGCATTACCAGCTTTGATCGCACTTTTATTACTGTTTCTCTAATACAAACATTTGAGTATGTTCTTCAATCTAAAAACCACAATTAATTTGTAATTTTGTCATAATCATAACAATTGTCACATTAAAAGTTATAAAATGAATATTTCTATAGTCGATTTTGGAATACAACAAGCCCTAAAGCAATTAGGGGTACATGATATAAATAATGGAACTTCAACAGGGTCCAACAATTTTGGTTCAGGTGAGGTTCTTGAATCTTATTCCCCTGTAGACGGTACTTTAATAGGTAAGGTTAAGACGACTTCCAAGGCCGATTATGAAAAAACCATGGATACAGCGACTGAAGCGTTCAAGTCTTGGAAAACAAAACCGGCTCCATTAAGAGGTGAAATTGTACGCCAATTTGGAGAAAAATTACGGGAAAATAAAGAAGCTCTAGGGAAATTGGTTTCCTATGAAATGGGAAAATCTTACCAAGAAGGGTTAGGAGAAGTTCAGGAAATGATAGATATCTGTGATTTTGCCGTGGGTTTATCCAGACAACTTCATGGTTTAACAATGCATTCTGAAAGACAAGGGCACCGTATGTATGAACAATACCATGCACTAGGTGTTGTAGGCATTATATCTGCCTTTAACTTCCCTGTTGCCGTTTGGGCTTGGAATACAGCGTTGGCATGGATTTGTGGTGATGTCTGTATCTGGAAACCCTCTGAAAAAGCTCCTCTTTGTGGAATAGCTTGTCAAAATATTATTGCTCAAGTTTTAAAAGAAAATGATTTACCAGAAGGAATTTCTTGTTTGATCAATGGCGATTATAAAGTGGGCGAGTTAATGACCAATGATAAACGTATTCCATTGGTTTCTGCTACAGGATCCATTAGAATGGGCAAAATTGTCGCCCAAGCTGTTGCTGCTCGTTTAGGAAAATCTTTACTGGAACTGGGTGGAAACAATGCCATCATAGTTACTCCAGACGCAGATATAAAAATGACCATCATAGGAGCCGTATTTGGTGCTGTGGGAACGGCAGGCCAACGCTGCACCTCAACCAGAAGATTGATTATTCATGAATCTTTGTATGATAAAGTAAAAAATACATTGGTGGATGCCTACAAACAATTACGTATTGGAAACCCATTGGATGAGAACAACCATGTAGGACCTTTAATAGATAAACAAGCTGTAGAAATGTACCAAATAGCTCTTAAAAAAGTTGTTGAAGAAGGTGGTAAATTGATTGTTGAAGGTGGTGTTCTTTCTGGAGAAGGGTATGAAAGTGGTTGTTATGTAAAGCCTGCCATAGCAGAAGCAAAACCTGAATTTGAAATTGTACAACATGAGACTTTTGCGCCAGTATTGTATTTGTTAAAATATTCTGGTGGTGTAGAAAATGCGATTGCCATTCAAAATGATGTGGTACAAGGACTTTCCTCTGCAATCATGACCAACAATCTACGTGAAGCTGAACTGTTTTTATCGGTTTTAGGTAGTGATTGTGGTATTGCCAATGTAAATATTGGAACAAGTGGTGCAGAAATAGGAGGAGCATTTGGTGGTGAAAAAGAAACAGGAGGTGGTAGAGAGTCTGGCTCTGATGCTTGGAAAGTATATATGCGCAGACAAACAAATACCATAAATTACACCACAGAATTGCCATTGGCCCAAGGCATAAAGTTTGATTTGTAATGAAAAAAAAAGACCTGTTATAATATAACAGGTCTAAACCGACTACTATTTCCGATTAAAAACCGGCTCCTTACTCTATTAGTTTTTCAATTTCCAATTTTTTAAGATAGACCCAAAGTTCTTCAGGTTCCATTTGCCAACCTTTGGCTTCCACCAATAACCTATTGTTTATTAAGTAATTAAATTGCGAACGATTATTATATTCTGGGTTAGAATATTTAACTAATATTTTTTGACCATCAAATGTTTCTGTACGTTCGTAACCTGTTTGGTCTTCACTATCTATATCTGCATTTTGCACCATAATAAATACGGAAATAAAAGAAGCACCGTTACCAGCACCATCCGTAATACTAACATCTACTTTTTTATAAGTGTCGTCTTCCTTAAATTCCAAACTCAGGTTGCTTACTTGCGCAAAACCCATTTGTTTTCCAATTCCGTACTTAGTACGCTTTAAATTATCTAATTCTGTAGGCATCCATGCTTTAATAATTTCTTTGCTTACAGGGGTCAATTCTGCCAATTTTTCTACATTCTCTTGTAGGTCTTCTGCTTCTTTGACCATTTCGTTTATGTTCCCTAACCCTTGCTTTACTTCTTTTGCTTTATCAGTAACTTCTTTAAGTTTGTTTAAAGGGTTGTTTTCTTCTTTACATGCTACTACAGTCAATAATAGCATTGCAATGGTTAATAGTTTTTTCATCTTTTTGTAGTTTTAATTATTCTATTACCTCAACATAGTAATTGTTATTTCCTTCTACTGTTAATCTGTTTTTATCTCTAATTTTTGCATAAACTTTCACTCTTTTCCCAATGACTTTATTATCTTTTGAAAATCGAATTCCAGTAACCAATCCACGATCTTTAGGTATCCTACTTGGGTCTCTTTTCCCATAGATAATTGCAACCCACCAGTTGTTGTTCACCTCAATGCTACAAGTGCCATCTGCCCAACAATCGTTTTTAGCATTGGTAACAATTCCTGTAAACTTTACTGTTGTGGAATCATTGTTATATGCAATTTTATATAAATCTTCTTTTTTAGTTATCCTATGCTTTTTACAAGCAATAACAACTAGTAAAAGCATTATTATTGTGATTGTTTTTTTCATTCTGTGTTTTAAAAGTATTTGTAAAAATCTAAGAACCAAGGGTTTTATATTCGCTCAAGTCTACAGTAAAAGATAGTTTTGTTATTTCTTTAACTCTCATTTTTGAATCAATTACAGAAGGGTTATTCTCATTGCTTTTAAATTCACTCTCCATCATTAATCCATTTTCTAACTCTTCTATTGTAGCTGCATCTATACCTTTTCCTTTTAAACTCACTTTTGAGGTTGAACCAAACCCTCTATTAAAACCAAAAGAGGCATCCTGAGTTATATATAATGTATTTGTACCGTCATTGGTGCTAATTTTGTATCCTTGGCAGGCATACCCCAATATGTTTTTGGTGTTTGTTCTTACAATACTTATATGTTGATTGGCATCTTCTTTTACTTCGGGTATGTCTATAACACGCAATACTTTGTTGTCCTTTCTATTTATCAAGGTAATGGACTTATTTCTCCCTATATCCATAATGGTAATGGAGTTTTTGATAAAATCTTTTTTACTGAGTACCATGACCATTCCAAAATAAGTAGCTTTTGGTTTTACCATATAATGAATGTCTATTTTTTCTCCATTGGCTTCCGCTTCTTCTGTTATTTTATATTCAAAAGCATATTTGCTTGGTGTTTTAGAATTTATTTCTTCTTGTTTTTTTGTAATCTGGGTTTGGCTTCCTTTTACGATACCCAACGCTTCCTTATTTGTTTGTGACTTAACTTCTTTACAGGCCATAGTCGCTACTAGTAGCGCTGCCAATACGATGTATTTTTTCATAATAAATTAGTATAAGGGTATACTTTAAATTAATATTTAACCAATATTTTTAAACCACTCTTCAAACTTTTTACCCACTATTGGCAACGGTTTTTCTTTAGCCCCAATTGCATTTATAAGCCCCATAATCCATAAGTAAAGAATTATAAAAAACCCTAAAAAACTTATAAGCCAACCTAAAAATGGAATAATATTAATCATAGCTAATGCTAAAGCACATAAAGCCAGCCCTAAAGACTGTTGTATATGATACCTTGCAAAAGAGTTCTTTTTTTCATTGTTCATTACAAAAGCAATGATGAGACCAATAAAGGTTATATAAGCAATGATTGCTATCGTTTTTCCTTCATTAGCAACTGCTGATTCTTGTGGTGTATTTATCTCCATAATTAATTTATTATTTAATACTAGATGCGATGTTTAAATTAAGAATCTATTCTCACCTTAAATTTGCCATCAGTTATTTGTTTCGTACTATTATTCTCTTTGTTTACACCTGTAAATGAAAACGCACCTATTAAATAACCTCCTTCTTCTTTAAAAGTAATAGTGCCTTCTCCTTTGGTTTTGGCAGCTAACCAATCAACCTTGTTATTCGTATATACCATATTATCTGAATTGGGTATGCCCTTTCCAAAAGGGTAGGTTGACGGGCCTTTGTTATAATTTATATAAATTCTAATTTTTTCAATTTTATCTTTACTTACAGCTGCTAGGCTAATAATATTTTGAGTTGAAAAATATATAGGATCAGCAATATAAAAATTGACTCCATCTACATTTGCTGATAGAAAAGAATCATTTTGAGCCTGATCTATTTTATTGCCACCGCTTATTTTATTTTTTTTCGCATCAGAACAACTAAGTATTACTGCGACTAAAAAGGCTATTGTAATTAGTTTTTTCATTTTTTCAGTAATTTTTCTACATTTAGTTTTTGAGTATAACCCCATAGGTCTTCCGCATTAATATTTACTGCTGATGCCTCAACAACTATTCTGTCTTCAATTTTGTACATTAGTTGTGTGGCTTTTTTTCGTTCACTATATTGGGCTATATAGGGTTTTATATCTTTTTTATCTTTACCATCATTTTCCATTGCATATGAAAAATTCACCATCTCCAAATCAGCAGGATTCCTAGAAAAATCAATTACATAAAGATCTATTTCTTTGTTTTGAGCTTCGTTAGTATAGATTAAATGAATATTATTCTTGTTTTTTCGCCTTTCAGGTAGATTACCATATTTTTTTGTCGTTACTGATAAATCTCCAAGTTTATTTGGTGCCCATTTTTCAAATTGCTCTTTTGTTATAGGTGTTAAATTGTCTAATTTTTTGGCTATTTGTATTTTACCATCATGGGCGATTTGTTTTAAAATCCATTTCACCTTTTTTGATGTTGGAGAACTACTGGTAAACTGTGTGTGTTTTGGTGTAGTGGTCTGAGAATCACCTTGACCAACATTTTGAACCTCCACAAGATTTTCTTCTATAAAGTTCCATCCTTTTTTAAATTGAATGTTCACACCAATAGTAGCCTCAATCTTATCAGAGTCCCTGCCCCAAGAAAAGGCATTAGTGCATTCATCTTTATAAACGATATCTCTGTCAATATATAACCAAAAATATTTAGCATCTTCAGGGAAGACTGCTCTTTGATTTTCATTTCTAGATACTATTTCTTCATTGCTCACAGGATACAATACTGCTACTTTTATTCCATATTTTTTTATGAATATAGGGTCATATTTCTTTGAATAAACATCATCAAAAGGTGTTTCTGCAAAAATATCTCTGTCTTTACAACTACTAGACATAAAAAACCAATCTTGAAGTTTATAATGTTGTAAAGGAATGCTATCATAAAGTGCCTTTATATTAAATTCTGGTAAATTGAAATGAATTGTACCATCTGTATTAATTTTTCCTAAACTAATTTCTTCTCCATTTGCTTTTGTTTGAACGAGTTCTAATGCTTCATGTGTATAATCTAACTCACCTTTAAGATGGTTTTCAACTTTAGCTAATATAGTTTGTATTTGTTGTGCTTTACAGGATAATGCTGTTATAACAACACTAAAAATCAGTAATATTTGTTTTGTTTTAAGTAAATTCATTTTATAAGATTTATCCCACATTGTGGGTTCATTTTTCAATTTCCGTTTTCAAAGACTAGAAAAGCATTGTTTTTTTGTGCTGTGCGACAATTCTTTCCCTATTTCATTACTAGCCCTTGTAAAATCACTTGCTATTTTTTGGTAAGCAATGTTTCAAGCTATTTTATTATTATGGGAGTTGTAATTCGTATTTTTTTTTGGCAGCTTGTATCTTTTCTTCGTCCATTTTTCTTACTATATGCCATATTACATCTTTAGATTCTGGAGAACTTAGGGTGTATTGTATTTTTTTTGGACTGGTATGCTCATTATTTTCACCAAAACTTTGAACCTCCATAAGATTTCTTTTTATAAAATTCCACCCTTTTTTAAATTGTATATCCGCACTCAAGTCAATATCAACACCCTCATCCCATTCTTGTATACAATTATCTTTATAATCAAGGGCTCTGTCTATATAAAACCAATAGTACTTATTACCCGTAATTTTGTCAAAGTTCTTTTTGAGTAACATTTTTTTGTCGGAAACAAGAGATAAATAACCTAAGTACGCACCATATTTTTTTATGTAGATAGATCCATATAATTGCGAGTAAACATCATCGTAAGGCGTTTTAAACTGTGGTCTTCCCATCATGTCAACTTCACCTCCCCCTTTACATTTTAACATATTAAATTGACCTTCAAAATGAGAATTCTGGTGATTTTTACCAAGTGCTCTAATATCATATTCTGTCAAATTGAAATGAATTGCACCCTTTTTATCAATTGTACCTAGTGTAATTTCATCTCCATTACTTTTCCATTGAACAAGTTCAAACCCTCCTTTGGTATAATCTAACTCTCCTTTAATCTGGTTTTCAATTTTAGGTAACGAAGCCGTTTGCGTCTGTTGTACTTTACATGATTGCATTATAATAATTGCAAGTACTAGTATTAATTTAGTTTTCATTATTGTATTTTTTTAGCTTTAAATTTTCCTTCGGTAATCTGTTTTGTGGTATTATCTAAAGGATTAACTCCTGTAAATGAAAAAGTTCCTGCTACATAAGTAGCATTATTTTCGGTTATTGTAATTGTACCAGAACCTCCATCTTCACTTGCTGCCCATACTGCATAAGGGGAGATTTCTTGATAAAATAGTGTTATTGTTTCTCCTACTGCTGGTGTAAATGTCCCTACGGAAATAGGACTGTTTAATGTTAAACCAATAGAAAAGTCCCCACCAACTGCACCGATTGAATAAAAAGCAGTTTCATCTGGCACAACACTTGCCAATACATTTTCTTTTGTAAAATATACGCCATCAATTTTAGCGGTTAAATAGAAATTGCTATCGTTTTCGTTTTCAGGACTGTCGTCTTTAGCGCAACTAATTAGTGTTACTGTTAATAATAAGAATAGTACAGTTTTAGAAAATTTGTATATGCTTTTTGAAAATTTCATTTTTTTGTGTTTAATTCCAGCTTTTCAAAATTAAAAAGCTCATTACCATAAAAGTGAAACCCTATTTTAATTATTTTGGCTTGCCTATATTCCATGTAAAACTGACTATACTTGAATACGAGACGCGAAGAGGGTGCTATATTAATAATGTTTCTTTTTTGCTTTAAATTTACTTTAGAGTCAACCTCTTCGTAGCGAATTATAATACAAGTCTTACATTTTTATAAGCAATAAAGAAGTTTTTAAGTCATATCTTAAACCGAATACCTGCAACAATAACCAGTTGATCAAAAGAGCTAAGGGTGTATTTAAGTTGTGCAAAGGGTGTAATATTACCTTCTAGCTTAAAATCTACACCGCCACCTAAGTTTAGTCCTATTTTAGAAGAAGAAGCACCACCAATTGTTCCGAAGCCTCCAAAATCAATAGAGGGTATGGATACAATTGAAAAGTTAAGACCTCCAAGACCATAGAACTTGGTAGAACCTTCTGTATTAAAATAGTAATTTACATTTGCATTTATCTCGTACCATTTAAAATTAAAACCATCCGTGATTTTTTTAGGAAAATAATATGTAAAATCTGGTGAAATTGCCAATTGGTCACTTATAAAAAACTGCCCGTTAACCATTACTCCCACACTCTCTATTTCTGTACCATACCCAATACCTGCTCCTATTGTTGTTTGTGCCATGGTCTTTTGAGCACATAAAAGGGTTGCAAAAAAGCAAATTGTCAATACAATGTTTTTTGTTTTCATAATCATAATTTGGTTTAAATAATTCATTGTTCTTTAGTTTATTTTATAATGTTAACAGCCAATATCACTTAGTTCTATTCTGGCTTCATCAATAGCTTCATTAAACTCTCCTAAACTAATTTCTGGCACACATTTTTTTATTTTATCAAGGGCGTCTAAATAGTGGGTAACTGCACTTTTATAACTGTTACAATTCGCTGTAGATGGATCTGTATCATATGTTGCTGCTGCTGTTATCCAAGCATTTGTTTCTGCAGATATTTCTTGTATCCATGTGCCTTCAAAACATTGAACGGAAGATGTGCTGTCATCATTTTTACTGCAGCTGGCAAACCCGACTAGGATTATAGCACCATTCATTAAAAGTTTACTTGCTTTCATAATCTTGATTTTCATATTTGTTTTATGTTAACTAATGTTGATTCAAGTTTTAGTCTTTTCATTTTTATGAATGTTAACATTTACCTATAGAACATTTTATAATCTAACTGTAATCGCTTATTTGATATAAAAAAAATCCCCCGATATACACGAGGGATTAGTATTATTCTATGCTGTATTTAGCCTGCATGCACAAAACCATGGCTTTGCATCTGTGAAGTACATTAATTAAAACCTACCATCGTTTCTTGTTTGCTTTAAATTTACCTTCTGTAAGGATTAAGTCTACTTGGTTGCTACTATTTTTCCCTGTAGGGGTAGCAGTAAAAGAAAATGTACCTTCTAGAGCC
>Ga0256845_1003609_pt1 | contig 10389 bp, 14 predicted proteins | sample RiftiametaG_FD_189101 | JGI IMG/M metagenome (GOLD analysis project Ga0256845, IMG submission 189101) | Tube worm associated microbial communities from hydrothermal vent at the East Pacific Rise, Pacific Ocean - Riftia | ecosystem: Host-associated > Annelida > Integument > Unclassified ... | reverse complement strand
TATAAATGGCCTTATTTGAACATTGTCCTCTTGGTCATTTAATATTCCCCTAATTTGTTCGATTGCAATACGTAATGGTGTTGGTCCTGGAGCTTTTCCTGATGACGTAATAATAGCAGCACCTTTTTCTCTGATTTCAGAATAATCAAAGTCAATTGTTGATGTCGATTCACCAAAATATGATTTTAATAACACTTTTATAGCCTCAGCCCATCCTTCAATTGAATCAGGAATTAAATACTTCCTTTTTCGCATTGTAGGCTTCTGTATTGGTGGCAATTTACCTACATGGTGTTCTTGTACACTCATGCCAACACCGCAACCTGAGAGGCTTAGAAACATTATTTCACTAAATGCCCTTATGTTATCTATATGGACAAACGAGCAGTTAAACATCCTGGCGTTATTTACCTCAATTGCTTTGCCACCGAATTGGAGGCTTCGCATGCTAGGAAGCACTTGTTTATTATACACATATTTATAATTCTCCTTAATCAATTCTTTGATTTCAGGATATTTCTTAATATGCATATTCATATTTCTGGTTACTATTTCATGCCAAGTTTCTCTTCTATTCTGTTCTGGGAGAAATCTGGCGTATTTTGAATATACTACGATATTCGATAATACTTCATAATTTGTCATAAAAGTTCGTTGATTGTTTTTGGATTTGTAAAAATAAATAATGGTTCATCTACAAACATACCGTTATCCCAATTAAAATGATTGCCAACTATTCTGTATTTAAATTGATATCCCAACGTACGGTTTATCGTAACTTCTTTACCAGCAAAATTCTGCATTTCAACTACTCCTGTATCAAAATAAGATCGTCCTGGTAATGGGTTTTTAATTAAAACAGTATCACCAGGCTTTTTTATATTGTGTTTATACCTCGATTCTGGAATCAGTTCCAGATTTCTTTTATACGCATATTCCCTATCGCTTGGATCGTCCAATAAAATAATTCTTACGTGTGTAATACCCTTATCATTAAAATATGCTTTACTTGTAACATACCGTTTCTTTTTATATAATACCGGGATATATTCATTTATAAATTTATCACTCATTTAAAATGCCCTCCAATAATATTAAATAATTTACCATATCACCAATCTTTTCATCCACAAGCTCTTTTGTTGGCTTCTTGATACCATTCACTAAGTCCATTACTGATACTAAATGTTTGGATGTCATTCCCCATAAAGCCTGAGCTGGTGTTACACCATTTACTCTTGCTGCTGTTTTAAAATTATGGAATTTATCGTCAGTAGAATATTCTTTTGATTTGTTAGCTAACACTTCTTTGGTTAACGCTAATCGCCTATCTAAAAGTTTATCAAATACTGCTAATTCCATATTTTAAATGTTTTTAAGATTTTGTAAATTCTGCTATTGGTAATAATTTTATACTTTACTCGTAGGAAATCATATTCCGATTGAGTTTCTTTGAGAGTGCTTAATATTGCACTAAATTCAGATTTACATTCTTCATACTCTTCTAATTTAGAATTATATGATTTTATGTATTTATCCATTTCATCAATTGCTATTAATAACTTAGAATTAGCAACATCAATATCTGTTGTATCATATTTAACAGTATTGTATAACTTCTTCATGCTATTAATAATTTTGACAAAATCCTTCTTTTTAATCTTGTTCAATTCCCTTGAACTTAATTGCATTAATTGTGTAATTGTCATAATTCTCTAATTAATTCATAGTTTTCATCAAGTATTTTAACCACAACAAACTTGTTGTCAAAATATCTTAATGTATTATCCCTTAAGGCATATATCAAGTGACTACTAAATGCTGCCTGCAAATATGCTTGATTAATTTCTTTCCCAAGATCTTTTGCATGCTCATTTATTAAATAAATCAAATGATGTGGTTCTCTACCCTGTTTTAAATTTAAGTATTCGTTTCTTGTCATAATAAAATGTTTCGTAAGTTTTGCTAATTTTCAAATTAAAATCATTGTAATTAAAGTGTTGTCTATGGTCTGTATATATATTTTTTAAATTACTTGTTTTTACGTTATTAAATGTATCTTTTAATTCAAATGGAACTTTAAATCCATAAGCTACTTCATTATTATAATCATAAATAAATTCAATAAATCTATGATTACAAAGATACGAATCAAATTTTAAAAATCCAAATGTTTCATAACCTGTTTTAATTAAATTTTCATCATAATTATAAATTAATGTGAAAATATCATCAGACAAATTATTAAATAAGTATGTATTATGTGGTTTGTAAGTTAAATTGACATGTTGTTCAATTAATGGTAAAAATAATCTTTTACTTAAGTTAATCATAAAATTTAATATTTACACTTCCATTTTCATACATTTCTTTTGAATAATCAAATAAATTATTGTCGTAATGCCATATAACATTCTCAGACAGCTCTAACCACCCTCTAGTATACCTTGTGCCATTCTTAGCTGCATCTTCCCATTCTTTATCAAAAGAGAACACTGAAGGTTTGTTAGGTTTGTTCTTGTTAACGTAAATGTACAACATAGGCATTATCTCATAATCAGGATAATATTGCTTTACGTAGCTTTTAATTGCTTCTGTATACAATCCAAACTGTATATCATATCTAAACATACGCCATGATTTCATAAACGAACCATTCTCTCCTGTTTTAAGATCAATCGGAGTAACTTGTTTTAATTTATGATTAATATGAACAATGTCTAATATTCCTACAAATTTGAATTTATCATAATCAAATTTAATCTTCACTTGATATTTAATATCAATATCTTCTGTTTCATTAAGATATATTTGAGTAAATTGATTACTTTTTAATGACTTAACAATTGTTTGTGCTAATGAAAAATCCTCAAAGCTAACTAATATTTTGCCTTTTGATTTAATATAATGGAATAAATAATTTGTAAAATGGTCATTATTCCATTTAGCATTCAATTTATCCACATCCACTATTTTACTCCACAATCCTAAGTTAGCAATTATATTAATTATCTCTGCTTCAATAACAATTAATCTATTACCTTCTACATGAACTACACTTTCATTATCTTTAATGTTGTTTATTAATACTTTTAAAGATGCTGTTGGCTCTTCTACTGTAGATACGTAATATTTATCATTAACTTCATCTGGATTTGTTATCATATCATCAACTAAAGATCCGAAATTCATTGCATTAGTGCTGTCGTATTTAGTTAATAAAGCTGATGGTCCTCCAGAATCAAATTTAGATAATTTTGAATAACTTAATCTCATAATAAAGCATTTATAGTTTCATAATTAACTTCTCTTTTCTTCCAGTATGCTAAAGATTCGTTATTGGTCCCCGTTTTACTTATATTCCATCCGTAATTATATCCAAGATGTGCAAGTCTATGTTGTGCTCCAATAGTCCATGACGGAGCGAATTTATTCATTCCAACAACAATAAACCTCTCCTTACTCCATTGTATATCGTACCTTTTATATATATGTACCTTAGAACCATTATCAGCTTTTGCTGTAAATATTCTGTGAAAATCTTTTTTAATTGACATCTTCATTTCTATTTAAAAGTTGATAAAAGAATGTTAGTGGCATTACTGCGTATTCCCCTTCCTCAATAAATCTTCCTGATTCAGTTCGTTTAGTCACTTTATTAAAAACAACTGTTGGTTTATCATCTGGTAACATATCATTTCTTTCCATATACCATCTATGGTGATTAAAATGTCTTCCATTTGACAATTTGCATTGTACATAACAAGGTAAGGAGGCTCCGAGGAGATCTACTCCCCGAGCATCCATACTTCTGCTTTCACTCCTTGATGTAACAACGTCTGGATATCCTATTTGAATTAACTCTCTACGTTTAGCTCTTTCAAATGAATTTCCACGATTTCTACTGTTGGTTACTTTCATGTTTTAAAACAATTTAATTTTAGGAACGTATTTCTTGTCATTTCTAATAACATTTAAAAACTCAGGACTATGTTCCGATTGTTGGAACCAGGTATATCTTTCCTTTAAATAAGAACTTAACGCATCATACGTTCCTTTCTGAGCGTACTTCTTAAGTATTTTATCTAATGTTATTTGATTAGATCCATAAAAATCTTTATAAATAGTATTAAATGAATTTGATAAAACGTACATTAAAATCGCTTCGTTTATCAATGCCCAATATACTATTTTATATGGATTTAATGTTCCCTCGTGGATTCTTGTCTCAAATGTTCTAGATTCTGAGAATAATAAATTAATAAAATTAACATAATTATATCTAGAATCTATATGCCATTTATGACTACCATTAGGATCATTAGGATGTTTCATTACTTCTCCTTTATAAGAAATAGAGTTTGTTCCCGCTAAATAATTAAGTATTCTATTAAAATACTCATCGGTTTTTGTTGTCGAATAATTACTTAATTTAGCGGTATAATTTCTACGTTTTACGCCAGTAACATCGTTTTTCTTATATGGAGGAAAATAAGAATATATCTCATTTTGAAGTTTATAAAATGTATGATACATTTTTACAACTAATTCCTCGTCAATTTTAAATCCACCAAAATGGATATGCATTGAACAATTATTATTGATACTACATTTACTGTTTACAGCATTAGCAATACCAATAATTTGGTTATAACTTTTAGTTGGAAATGATGTATATTCATATCCATTTATTGAACCATCTCTTAATGGACAAATTCCATACTTTACCAATTCTGGAATCGGAACTCTACCGTCGTTAGTTTCTAATTCTATTCCAATAGTAAATGGAGATTCTAATCCAAATCTACCTGATGTATCAAATTTCCTTCCTACAAAAAATCCATATACCTTACTAAAGTTATATTCTAACTTTGAATAAAATAAAGTTACTTCTTTTGCTAACTCAGCATCATCTTTATCTTTGTAATAAACATCCGTTTTAGCCTCGTAATAAAAATCTTCAACAAGCTCATACGGAGCATACGTTATCTTTCCATCAATAATACAATGTCTGTTTCCATTAGGGATTGTGGTTCCTACAGCATACAGCATCTCACCATCTGCATTTATCCCTCTTACATACATGTTTGCTGGCTCAGTATCTTCTAATAAAATCCACATTTTACGGTCTGTATTATAGACAATACGTGGATCATCAATTCTTCTCCAAAGCCCATTGATTTTAAAACAATGCTTATTTGGCACATAATATTTGCCCTTAATTTTTCTGGCTTGTCGTCTATCGACTTTTTCGCCATTATAACATTTAATTATCATTTTATAGCTCCTTTAATGTTTTAATTGTGTTGTCTAAAATATTTACTATTTGGTCTACCTTTGAAGTATCTGTTAAATATCGTTTATATTCTTCAAATACCATTCCGCTATCTGATAACTGATCCATTAATTCATCAAAATGGTCATCCATTTCTTTTAAATAAATTGTTACTTCTTCATCAGTCATGGAACCAGCTACCTTTTCTGCGTCTTCCTCAGAAGTGTCTTCTTGTGCTTTATAAATAATATCAATTACTCTTTCTTCATTAATTTCTTTATATAATCCGGTTCCTTCAATACAAATTAATAATGTAGATTCTTTACGAACAATAACTTTAGCTGTTGTATTATCATCAAGAGCTATTCTATCGTCATCATTAATTTCGTCAAGTTTATATTTGTATTTAGCAATAAGAACACCCATCATAAATTCATAATTCATTGAATTAACTCCAATTGGTTTATATACAAATGTAGCTGCTCCATTAGGTGCATAAAACGACACGCCAGTCTTGTCTCGTACTGGTAAAAATTGATTTGTATATTGTTTGATAATATTATAATATGCTAATGATCCAAAAAATACTTTATCATTTGCTAATGATTTAATTCTTACATCAACATAATTATAATCTGTCACATTTCGTAACAATATCCCACGTACAAAAGCATATCCAGCTCCTGGCGTATGTTTATCGTCGATTTCCCATTGATTATCAAATTTATAAATTCCATTCAATTCTTGGGTATTTACAAAATATCTTCCTTTATAAAATACCAATTTATCTCGTAAAGGATATCCAACTATAAGTTTTTCTGTGAATATGTCTGCTTCTCCTCTAATGGTGTTAAAGACAACCATTTTATTTCCGTTTGGATTAGCGTGTTGAAATACTCTGTCAATACGTAATAAAGCCCCTATTGACCCTTCTGTATGGCTAGTACTGTCAGTAGTGTTATAATTATTAGACCAAGTATTATGATTAACAACTGCTGGTTTTTCGGGAAATGTAATTTCAGCAATCACCTCCGGGTTGCTGATGTCTGAAGATGAATATTTGAAGACTTTGTTAACATCAATTTCCTTAATGCTATTAGCTTCATCAGGATTGTTTGCAATTAATTTTAGCGCCTGCTCGGTTGATGCGAAGTATACACTTTGATTTAAACACAATGAATATAAAGGCCTTTTCTCGTTATCATTCATTGATTTAAATACATACATTGAGCTCTGATCATTGTCGAAAAACCACATGATGGTTGCTGTCCCTTCTATCGTTGAAAGAACATCATATGGATCTTTGTTTTTCTCAATAATCACATGTTTGTGTATAATCTTCGCAAGAACCTGAGTGTCAGTATCATTCGTTTCAAAAGCTATATCTGAATTATTCTTTTTAAGGTCGGCAGTATTTCTGATTGTTCCATTATGAACAATGCTTATACCACCAGCATGAGCCTTTGACGAAAAATAATATGGCTGCGCGCCTTCTAAACTTCTTACTGTGCCTGCACTTGGTGCTCGATTATGGGCTAATAAGATTTTAGAATTGTTAAATCTATTCCAATCGTTCTGAGTAACAAAGTCTTCAACATCACCCATGATTTTATTTATTTCCGATTCATTGACTATGCCGACAGAGTGTTTACCCCTGTCGGCTAGTTCAATCATCAGTAATTTTATTCTTTGAATATCTACCGTATTCTTTTCACTTAAATATCCTACTATTCCACACATATTTATGTTTTTAAATTAAATTTTTTTATGGCTAGTTTCGCTTGTTCTGTATCGTAGTTATTAATTATGCTTTCAGTTAATAATACCGTGTTGGTATCTAGTTGTCTGTTATTTAAATAGTCGTCTATTGCGTCAGTTACTTGTTCGTAAACTAGTTCTAACTTTTCTTGGCTGAATAAATATTCATTACCAAGTACTCTGTATTCCATTCCCTTATAAACTGTATGTCTAAATTCACCTGCTTTTCCATACATTTGTCTACGTGTTCTGTCACGCTGTAATACCACTGATGGTACTCCAACATGTAAATCAAATAGCAATGATAGTTTAGCGGCTTCCTCAAACGTCATTTTCTTATCTAAAGATACATGCAAATGAAATGATGCTGTCCTTAAATTAGTGTTAGGGTCTGGTGCTTTATAAGCTTCTAATGTCCTAGGATTATATGCTGGAGAACATCCAAACGTTCTATTATTTTCAGATGTTAAATATTTTGCTTCAAAGACACCTGATGTCTCTGTATGCAATCTTAATCTAAATGTGGCTAATAAAGTTTCAATGTATTTCTTCATAAGCAATTGCTCATTTACGAATTCATCTCTATTATCCGCAGGTTTACATACGTATTCAATACATACATTATCCAATAATACTCCTCGTTGATGTGTTCCATCAATATATTCAGGTTCCATTTTATCCCCGAATATTAATCCTTCTAAAGGAAACAGAAAGTCCTGTCCTTTAATTGTTTTTATTGCCAAAAACTCTGTATCGGCTCCAAGTTTAAACATATTATATAAATTTAAAACGTGTCTTTATAAATCTTCTATTTGTTGACGTGTCATCATTTACTATAATTAGTTTCTTATTCTTAGGGTATCCATTTACATCGTATAATTTTCCTTGAGTTAATTTATCTTCCTTATTTTCGTCATTTACACATAAGCAGTGTGAAAATATATTGTCTGGTATTTTTCTAAGATTGTATAATTCTAAATATTTACCTTTAGTATACAAGTTTCTTATTTTACGCATATCTTCCTTTGAGATATTTTCATACAATGATACTTTTGCATTTATTCCGTTTAGAAACTTATTACCTAAACGTTCAATCATTCTTGATTGAGGAATAATATAATGTATCACGCCTTGATCCTTATGCGTTTTTAACACACCCCAATAGTATTCATAATCCTTTTTCAATTCTGCTAATTGCCAGATTTCCCAGTTATCCAAATGTTTTAATTCTGGTAAATCACGTAACATTAAAACATCATCCCAAAGACCACTCATTGTATCTTTCCATAACGCACGTATTAATGCATGTGTTGCTAAGGTCATGTCGCCACTTGTGTATTTATGGGCGTTAATAGTCACAACAAATGCTTGTTTAAACATCCCACTAGATCTTTGTTTAAGCGTCTTTGAAAAATTACAAAAATCCTCTTGCTCCCATTCAATGTCAAATCCCATATCTTTAATAAAGTTTAATACTTTAATAATGTATTCGGGTTTGGTCATATGTTCATACTTAAGATGTTCTTGTAATATAACACTTTGAATAACATCTTTATTTTCTTTTAAGCTATAATGTTTTAAACTCATACAACAACCCATTTCTTCTGTTGCTGCATTACTTGTTTCAATATTACCTGGTTTCACTCGTCTAATATAAGAGTTTCCAGTTGCCTTGTATAATTTATTACGCTTCATTTGTAAAATGATTTAAAAAGTTTGTTAAATTGTTTTCATGTCGATTATCAAATTCAATACCATATCTATTATTATATATTTCTGTATTAAATTCATTACCAGCATATTCTTGAATCGCTTTAATATATCTATAATGTGTTGTTGTTCCTACTTTCATTCCAGGAGCGGTATTTACTTCGCATATAACAGCTGAATCATTTTCACTGTTATATAATAAGTCCACTGCTGCAAAGTCTAACCCTAACACTTCTACTGCCCTTAATGGGATATTATATAAATCTTCTATATACTCTTCGTTAACATTTCTTAAAGTTAAATCTTCTCTTACAAACGAATATCCGTTTTTTAAATTCCTTATTCCTTTTATTACCTTATCTATTTTTAAGCTAGCTCGTCTTTCAGAGCTCATCTTTCTTTTTTGCTGTATATCTATAATTACTCCATTAAATACATGTACTCTGAATTCAATATCATTATCGAATTCTACTGTATATAATGGTGCATCAACTATGTCTTCTAGTTCTTCAGCAATTATTATGCCTTTTCCAGAATGACTATTAATTAATGTCCTACAATAAACCTTTTCTCTAGCTTCAACATATTCTTCTGCTTCACTTCTATCTGTGGTAAATTCTAATGTAGGTATTTCTTCATTATCAAGTAATGTTAAACAACGTATCTTACTTGACGCTAAAGCTACGTTCTCTGGTAAATTAAGCCAATTTACCTCTTCTGGATTAACTGTCGTTACATTCCCTCTAAAGCCCCAATTTATATATGTAAATGAGTCTTTGTGTCTAAATGTTGTGCTATTTGGATTTAATCTGTTTTTACCACGCATAAATCGCGCAACAGCTTTTCCACTTAAACTTGTCCTATCGTAATATATTAACTTTACTCTCCCCATTTAATGAATTTTAAAAGTGTTTTAACATTGATATTTGTAAAATAATTGAATTTCCAAGCCCTGAATTTAGCTTTGAGTTCTAATGCTGAATAAGTTTCTGTTGTATCAATAAAATCAAAACTTTTTGCGCTAAACTTCCTTGCTTGTGTCCATGGTTGTATCCCTATAAACACATTACCATCATTTATAGCTGCTACTCGAAACACATTATCGTGATCAAGAGTCTTAATTCTTCTTTTCCCAAACTCACTTAAAACCGCAAATTCATGTGTGCTCAAATTCTCTTCATTACATTCAAGTCTTGTAAAATTCTCTATACGAATATCGGCTAATATATCACTCAAACTGTTACTATTATTTGTTTTCTTTAACATACTTTGTCCAATCTCCATCTTTAATTATTTTACGGCCTTCTGCTCCAGATACATATTCATAAATTCTAGCTTGCCCTAATGAAGTCTCTACTCCGATTTCATTATAAAACCAATTCTCATTACTTTTAGGACTATATCCTTCTAGAGCTCTTACAGAAGCTAATACATTATCGCTCACCTCATACAATTCAATAACTAACTTATTATCTCCTTTTTCTATACCAGGAAAACCTCCTAGTGAAAATAAGTTAAATCCCTGAATTGTTTCAGTTCCTTTATATTCCCAATCCTCTGTTGGGTATCGTTTAAATAAACGATGATTGCCATGGGCCATTCTTAAACTCCCATATACAGCAATTAGTGTTTTGTTGTCTTTCATT
>Ga0256845_1003608_pt1 | contig 10391 bp, 8 predicted proteins | sample RiftiametaG_FD_189101 | JGI IMG/M metagenome (GOLD analysis project Ga0256845, IMG submission 189101) | Tube worm associated microbial communities from hydrothermal vent at the East Pacific Rise, Pacific Ocean - Riftia | ecosystem: Host-associated > Annelida > Integument > Unclassified ... | reverse complement strand
AGCTGATGATTTCTTCTTCTTTTTTCTCTGTTTTTTGATCAGAAAATCTCTTTTCTTGTCGATATTTTGGTGAAATTGTTAGCTGAATTTCAAGATTGATTAGGTATGCCCGATCTCACTGCTTTTTTGTGGCACTATTAAACAGCCTCTGTTTTTTGATCAGAAAATCTCTTTTCTTGTCGATATTTTGGTGAAATTGTTAGCTGAATTTCAAGATTGATTAGGTATGCCCGATTTCACTGCTTTTTTGTGGCACTATTAAACAGCCTCATGTTTCTGAAAAAAAAGAATACAGACGTTCACATCTGCATATAACCCATGCCCAAAAAGCCATTCGGAGTGCTGTTAAAAGAGCTCAACTGACAAAGCGTGCGACAGCTCATACGTTTCGGCATAGTTTTGCAAGCCACTTACTGGCAGCAAATTATGATATCAAAACAATTCAGGAACTTTTGGGGCATAGTGATATAAGAACCACAATGATTTATACTCATACTGTTAAATCCCGAACCATTAAAGAGGCAAGAAGTCCGCTTGATTTTTAGGGGGTTGCATAGCTCCGCCCTGTCGCTTTTGTTGAGGTATTTGCTAAAAGCAAGTCCTACCTTATTAATTCAGAGTTTTTTTGTCAAGGCTTGTAATTTTTATCAGGCTCCAAGGTAGGCTTTTTTAACATCCGGGTTGGTAAGAAGGCTGCCTGCTTCCCCCTCAAGAACAAATTCTCCATTTTCAATAACATAACCTCGCTGGGCAAATTTCAAAGCCAGGCGGGCATTTTGTTCAACTAGCAGGATGGTTGTCCCAAGCTTGTTTATCTCTTTTAAGGCATCAAACATGTCAAGCATTAATAAGGGGGCAAGTCCCATGGAAGGTTCATCAAGAAGCATGATTTTATGACCGCTCATATATGCTCTTCCCACAGCAAGCATCTGCTGTTCACCACCGCTTAAGGTTCCTGCCAGCTGATCTTTTCTCTCTTCCAGTCTGGGGAAAAGATCAAAAACCCACTTTCTGTCCTTTGTAATCTGATTGCTGTCCTTTCTTGCAAAGGTTGCAAGAATTAAATTCTCTGTAACAGTGAGATTACCAAAAATCCTTCTGCCTTCCGGGACATGGGAGATTCCAAGTTTTGATACAACTTTATCTGCGCTGTATTTAAGGAGGTCTTTGCCATTAAATTCAAGTATTGAGCCTTGTTCAGATGGGATCATCCTTGAGATAGATCTTAAGGTCGTACTTTTTCCCGCACCATTGGCACCGATTATTGTAACTATTTCACCTGCTTCAACGGAAAAGTTAATTCCGTGGAGCGCCTTTATATTTCCATAGGAAACGCGTAAATTTTCAATTTTAAGCTGCATTTATGTTAAATCCTCCTTGCCAAGATAAGCTTCAACAACCTTGGGATTATTCTGGATCTCTTCAGGTTGTCCTTCTGCAATAAGTTCACCAAATACCAGGGTTTGAATATGTTGACACAATTCCATGACAAATTTCATTCTGTGCTCAATCAGGAATATGGCAACTTTGAACTCTTCATGTACCTGTCGTATAATTTTTATCATCTGCTCCAATTCATCGGGAGTCATGCCTGCTGTTGGCTCATCAAGAAAAAGTATTTTCGGATTGGTTGCCATTGCTCTTGCCATTTCTACACGTCTTTGAGCACCATAGGGAAGGTTGGTAACAAGTTGATCAGCATGCTGTTTGATTGCAAATAGCTCAAGTAGTCTGTAAGAGTTTTCTTCTATTTCTGACTCCTGTTTTCTGCATGCAGGGGTATTGAAAAAAGATCCTAGAAGACCATAGGTCAGTTGGGAATAGTGTGCCATTTTAATGTGGTCAAGCACACTCATATGCCGCCACAACGCGAGGTTTTGGAATGTTCGTCCCAGGCCTTTTGCAGCAATTTCATTGGTTGCAAGTCCTTTAATATTTTCATCCTGAAGTGTTATTGAACCTTTAGTTGGTGTATAAACTCCTGTGATCAAGTTGAATATTGTTGTTTTGCCTGCACCATTGGGTCCGATAAGACCTGTGATCTGCTGGGGTTCAATGTTTAAATTGTAATTATGTACAGCTCTAAGACCGCCGAAAAAATGGGTCATATTATTTACATTGAGCAATGCTTTCATGCCTTAACTCCTTGTTCTCTTTATTTGTTTTTAGATCTGAAAAGCTTTTTAACATTAATTTCTTTAAATGAAATAAGACCGTAGGGGCGGTATATCATCACAAAAATTAGTATTAATGGAATGATAATCCATTTAAAGAGCTCAAGTGGTCTTAATGCTTCTCCGAGAACACTAATGCTTACAGCTCCGACAATTGATCCGACTATGGAGTTTAAGCCTCCAAAATAAACCATGGCAAGAATTTCAGCAAGTCTCTGGATGCTGAAGGTACCAGGATTGATAAATCTAAGTACATGGGCAAAAAGACCACCTGCTATGCCTGCCCAGAATGCACCAAACATAAATGCAATTATTTTTGTTTTTTTTGTTTTTACGGTCATGGATTCAGATGCTGCTTCATCATCTCTTACAGCATTTAAGGCTTTGCCCATAATGGAAGTTACAAAATTGTGAACTATCCATATGGTTAATATTGTCCAGCAGAAGATTACAGGCAGACTTGCATAATCAGGCTGACCGCTCATACCCCTTGCTCCGCCTATAAAGTCAATATTCTCGATGGCGCTTTTTACAATGAACATAAATGCAAGGGAGATAATGGCAAGGTAATCTCCCCTGGTTCTAAAGGATGGTATTGCCACAATTAAAGAGCTTAAAGCAGCAACTGCACCTCCGGCAACAAGTATAAACGGAAAAAGCCAGGGTCCAAGTTCCGGTGGCAGCAAAGCTTGCCCGAACATTTTGTCATTTACAAATAAAACCAGAGTGAGAATAGATGCTACATACGCGCCAACAGCCATAAATCCGGGGTGGGAACATGAAAATTCACCCTGATATCCATTAATAACATTTATGCTGATGGTAAGAATGATTGAAATCATTGTAAGTTTTAGAACAAGTATTCTGTAATCGTTAATACCTGCCCATAGGTGCATAATCCCATAAAAGAGCATAAGATGGATAATTGTAGAGAGCCATATTGGTGCTTTTTCTAAACCCCTGGCTATCTTATTTGCAAAAGGGGCAGATAATTTTGCCACTGTTAAAACAGGGATTATATAAACAATGATGTCATATGCCAGAACACTGGGTATCATAATAGGATTTTTCAGCACGATGAGAGTGCCGAAGAGTACGGGAATTTTAGGTAATCCAAACAGATATGATATGTAATCATACCCAAAAAAGTATTCTACCAGTACAGCTGCAAGAATACCTGACAGCCATCCAAACATTGGCACCATTGAAAATTTATTTATTAATTTTCTTGCTATTTCCATGAAACTTTCCTGTATATATCAGTTGTTCAAGTTAAAGTCTTAGTTTTGTACTGTGTTCCATTCCAAAAAATCCCCTGGGTCTGTATGTAAGAATCAGAAGAATTATGGAATAGGCAATCAGGTCTCTGTAAGAAGACGAAACATAAGGAATGAGAGGGACAAATATTTCTATAAAACCCAAAAGATAACCTGCCATGGCTGCTCCTTTTATGGAGCCACGTCCTCCGAGAATAGCTGCAACAAATGCTTTCCAGCCCACGAGAATACCCATATAAGGGTCTAATATCGGGTATGCCTGACCATAGAGAATACCTGCCACAGATGCAAGCCCTGCTCCGATGGCAAATGTAAGAGGTGCAATTATATTAATTGAAACACCCATGAGGGGAACTGCTAAAAAGTCATAGGACATAGCCCTCATAGCCATTCCCCATTTAGTTTTCTGGATGAGGAAATTGAGCGCAATCATCAAGAAGAGTGAAATTACAATCACCATGACTTTAACATTTGTAAAATAAACACCACCTATATTATAGGATACTGATTTCATTAAAGGTGGGAAACTAAGTCTTTTTGCCCCAAGAAAGATCAAAATACCGGTTTCAAAGATAATACCAATCATTAAACCGGTTATGGCAGCCGAGGCGCGGGGGGCTTGCCTTAAAGGTCTGTAGCCTGCAACTTCCACAAACACTCCTACCCATGAAGCCAGGAACATGGTAACAATTACAACCGCAACAAATATTACCCAGGCAGGCAGCATGGAAGAAAAGACTGCGATGAAAAGCGTTGCAATGGCAAACCCGATATAGGTTCCGATCATAAAGATATCACCATGGGCAAAGTTGAAAACCATTAAAACACCGTAAACCATTGAGTATCCAATGGATATAACAGCGTAAAAACTACCCCATTGGAGTGCATTTATCAGGTTTTGTAGAAAATAATCCATTAACCAACTCCTGTTTTTTTATACAAAATAGTTGCTGTGCCTTTTGATGAGCATTTGAAAAGCATAATGCTAACGGCACAGCAACCATTGATTTAATATTGATCTCATTGATCTAAATTCCAGGATCAAATTATCAAATATATACCTCTTGCTTAAACTTTAAGGACAAACTGATTTATAAAATTCATATTTACCTTGATCGTTTATTTTAACGATAACAGCACATTTGATAGGATCACCTTCTTCAGTAAAAGTCATGTTTCCGGTAATTCCAGCAAAGTTTTTAATTTTTGCCAATGCATCACGAACAGCAGTTCTGTCTGTTTCGATTTTTCCAGTAAGCTCTCCTGCATTCTCAATTGCTTGTTGTGCAAGGCGGAGTGCATCCCATGTAAGGGCAGCAACATCATCTGGAACATAACCATGGGCAGCATTGTAACGATCTATAAATTCTTTTGTGGCGCCTTTTGCTCCGGCTGCAGCATAATGTGAAGAAAAGAATAGTCCATAACATGGCTCTCCACAAAGCTCAACAGTTTCAGCAGAACCCCATGAGTCAGATCCAACAATTGGACCTGTCCAGCCAAGATCCTTTGCCTGTTTAACAATCAGGGGAACTTCATTATAATATTGAGGAGTAAAAAGAACTTCAGCTCCAGATGCTTTTATTTTAGTCAGCTGTGATGAAAAATCAGTATCTTTTGTTGTGAAACTCTCATATGCAACTACAGAACCTGCTCCATTTTTTCCTTCCCACGCTTTTTTAAACACTTCTGCAAGACCTTTAGGATAATCAGATGCAACATCATAAAGAACAGCAGCTTTTGTAAAACCAAACTCTTCTGCAATAAAATTTGCTACAACAGGTCCCTGGAAAGGATCAAGGAAACAACCGCGGAAAACATAGGGGCGGTCAAGTGTAGTTGCAGGGTTTGTGGACCATGGGCTTATCATGGTTGTTTTGTAATTATTTGCAACCTCTCCTGCTGGAACTGCCTGGGCAGAAGATTGAGGCCCAATAATTACAAGAACGTCATCCTGGGTTATCATTTTAGTGTTAGCTTTCACAGCAGAATCAGATTTTGACTCATTATCCTCAATAACAAGTTCAACTTTATACTTCTTGCCGCCTACTTCAAGACCACCGGCTTTTTCAATGTCCTCAAGCCACATTTGTGCAGCGTATTTTGAACCTTCACCAACTTTTGGAATGTCACCGGTAAGAGGTGCATTGATTCCAACCTTAATGACAGTTTCCCTGTCACCACATCCACTAAACGCAAACATCATAGCAAAAGTAACAGCTACAATTAATAGAAAAGTAATTTTCCGCATACTACCTCCTTAAAATAATTTTTGGATTTTAACAATATCTCAAAATATTTTTAATATAATTGAAAGATATGTTAATTTTCATATCAATTTTTTTTGATATATTCATAACTTATCAATGTCAATTGCTACCTTAAGTAATTAACATTTCATTAAAACAGAAGTAGAGTAGTACAATTTATTTTATTGTTCAACTCATTTATCATTCAATTTTTTTAATTTTATGGATATCCTGACTCATTGGGATTAATCAATACTTCAACCACTCGCCATGTACGTGAATATTTATTTGACTGTGAAAAGATTATTCGACCCTGTCCTTTATAATATGCAATTACCCTTGATGTATCACCACCATAATAAAATGGTGAAAAAGCTTTACCTGTAACGTGTGATCTTGAGCTGGTTGGATCTCCTGCCAGGTTGTATGCCTCCTGCATGCTCATACCTTTCTGGACAGATGAAATGGATTGTTTGCTGTTACTCCCACTCTGTTTGGCTGCATTTTTTTTGGCGTTTTTCTTTGCTTTTTTTCGGATTTTAGCAAGATTAACACTCCCTTTTTTGTACTGTTTTACTTCTTTTCCACTTAATTTTTTTAGAGAAGAGCCTGCATATTTACGGAGTTTTGCATTGTCAGCCTGCCTTGATACTATTTTTAAAACTGACCGATATCGGGGGTTTTTTGATGCTCCCAGGGTTTTACAAAGCCATGCAGCAGCATCTACCTCTGTTTTACCTGGTTTATTATAATTTTGGAATAGAACTTCTGCTGCTATATCAAGGACTTTTGTGTTGGTTTCTTCTGCACGATACATGCTCTGTGCTGCCTGGCGCTGGCTTGAAGGACCGCCCATGACAAGTTGATTGATATGCTGCCTGTCAACATAGTCAGTCGCATAAACATTTATACTGAAAAGCAGTGTCAATGCCAGAATGGTATTAATTATCCAATATTTCATAAAATACCTCCCTTATTATAATTGTTGATCAATGTTGATTCTATTTAGCTGTCCTAATTTAGCTGTCCTAGGAGAAACTATCATAAATATTTTGACATTACCAGTGTCAGTTTGTTTCCAAACTACTGACCAAAATAAATATTTCTTGACAAAATTACCCCTCTACAATACGGTGACTTTCATAAATAGTATGTTATGAAAGTGGGCTGTTATTTTTCAACCTGATGGTTAGTAATAAATGAATCTGCTTGCTGTTATTTTTCTTAAATCCATTGACTAACATACTTTTTTTGATTTTAATAAAAAACAAGAAATGTTTTATTAATAGTTTTGATTAATTGAACTTAAATTTTGGAGATTAATTTATGCAGTTTAAGAAAGAGTTTGAAACTGGTAAATTTGCCTGTCTTGTTCAAATCGAACCTCCCAAGGGGACAGATGTCTCATCAATAGTAGCAGATGCATTAAGTGTAAAAGGCGAAGTCAGTGCTTTTATTGTCCCTGAAATGGGCAATGCTGTGATGAGAATGAGTTCACTTGGAGCAGCCATGATTTTGAGAGAACAAGGAGTTGATACAATTGTACAGGTGAATTGCCGAGACAGAAACAGGCTTGCGCTTCAAGGTGATATACTTGCTGCGTCAGCTCTGGGGATAGATTCCTTAATGGTTGAAACAGGTGATGATCCCTCCTTGGGAGATCATCATGAAACCAAAGCTGTGAATGATATTTCCCTTGATGAACTCCTTGGAGTTATTAATAAACTGAGTCAGGGAAAAGATATGGCAGGGGTTGGACTTTCAGGTTCCCCGCAGTTTTTAAAAGGGACAACTCTTAATACCTGCCTGCGTGGTGCAGACAGGGAAAAAGAGCTTGACAGGATGAAAAGGTTGATTGACCTTGATGTTAAGTATTTTATTACTCAACCTCTGTTTGAGTTTGAAATGACACACGCTTTTGTCAAAACAGCTCAGAAAAACAATGTTAAAATAATTCCGACGGTTTTACTTTTAAAATCTCTTGGAATGGCACGATATATGGCTCGTAATATGGAATCTGTTAATCTTCCTGACTCCATTGCAGAAAGAATCCAGAAAGCTCCTGATAAAGTCAAAGAGTGCAGCAACATTGCAAAGGAGATGATAAGAGAGGTTAAGGCAAATGATTTTGGCGGCGTGAATGTGTCATGCATGGGCTGGGAAAAGAGATTGCCTGAACTATTAGGAGTTATGTAAGGATTAAAAGGCTAGGAGGTTTACGAGATGGCGGAAAAAGTAACACCCCAGAAGAATCTATCAGGTTCAGTTATGGTTGTTGGTGGTGGAATTGCTGGTATGCAGTCAGCGATAGATTTGGCAAATTCCGGGTACTATGTTTATCTTGTTGAAAAATCATATGCCATTGGTGGAATGATGGCTCAGCTGGATAAGACGTTCCCTACAAATGATTGTACCATGTGAGTTATTTCTCCAAAACTGGTCGAGGTCGGCCGGCATTTAAATATTGAACTTCTAACAAACACAGAGCTTCTTGAACTTGATGGTGAGCAGGGGAATTTTACTGCAAAGATCAGGCAGGAGCCAAGATATATTGATATTGACAAATGTACAAGCTGTGGTGAGTGTGCAAAAGTCTGCCCTGTAGAAGTCTTAAGTGAACATAACCAGGGACTTGCCATGCGCAAAGCAGCTTTTAAACAATATGAGCAGGCAATCCCCGGGGCTTTTGGTATTTCCAAACGTTCAACAGCACCTTGTAAGGTAACCTGTCCTGCCCATGTAAGTATCCAGGGATTTATTGCCCTGATGAATAAGGGACAGCATAGAGAAGCTTTGGAGCTTTTCAAGCAGGAACACCCTTTTCCAGGCTCCTGCGGTAGAGTCTGTCATCACCCTTGTGAGAGTGAGTGTACAAGAAGTGATGTGGATGATCCTCTGGCAATTCAATATCTTCATAGATATCTTTCAGATCTTGATCTTGCTTCAGATGATCCCTTTGTTCCTGAAATTCAGGAAGATAGAGATGAAAAAGTCGCCATAGTGGGATCAGGTCCTGCAGGACTTACAACAGCATACTATCTTGCAATAAAAGGTTATAAAGTTACTGTTTTTGAAAAACTGCCTGTAAAGGGCGGAATGATGGCAGTGGGTATTCCTGAATACAGACTTCCAAAAAAAGAGCTTGAAAAAGAGATTGGCATAATAGAAAAACTTGGTGTGAAGATCAAAACATCGGTTGAGTTTGGCAAAGATATTACCCTTGAAAGTTTGAAAAAAGATGGGTTTAAATCTCTGTTCCTTGCAGCAGGTCTCCATGGAAGCCGAAAGCTTGGTATTGATGGCGAAGATACAAAAGGGGTTCTTCCAGGAGTATCTTTTTTAAGGGATGCAGCACTGGAAAAGATGGATTCCATTGAGGGCAAAGTAGTTGTGATCGGTGGCGGTAATGTTGCCTGCGATGTTGCTTTAACAGCAAGAAGGCTTGGTTCTAAAGATGTCACAATGGTGTGTCTTGAAAACCGTGAAGAGATGCCTGCCTGGGATTATGAGATTGAAGAAGCCCTTGAAGAAGATGTTAAAATAATTAATAGTCTTGGTCCTGCAAAAATTTTGGAAAAAGGCGGTAAGACATCGGGCATTGAGTTTAAAAAATGTACAGCAGTATTTGATGATCAAAAAAGATTTAATCCCCAATATGATGAGAAAGATATAACTGCCCTTGATGCTGACTATGTGATTGTGGCAATTGGTCAGTCCGGAGAGTTTGGATTTTCTGATTCTGAATCCATTGCTGTTACAAACAGAGGCGGGCTTGATGCTGACCCCCTGACCTATCAAACTCCCATTGACTGGGTTTTTGCAGGCGGTGATGCAGTGTATGGTCCAAAATCAGTTGTTGATGCAGTTGCTTGTGGAAAAGAGGCAGCAGAAAGCATCCACAGATTTATTCAAAAAGAGGATTTAACCAAGGACCGAGAAAAAATCTTTGAGTTTGAAAAACCTGATACCCTTGGTGAGCCGCTGTTGGATCGGGCAGTCCCTGATACCATTGCAGTGCAAGACCGGGAAGGCAATTTCAAGGAGATAACCTTTGGTCTTTCTGAAGAGAGAATGCAGGAAGAGGCTGCAAGATGCCTTTCCTGCGGAATCTGTTCAGAATGTTATCAATGTGTTGATGCCTGCCTGGCTGAAGCCATTGATCATGAAGCAACTTTCTCAATAAGAGACCTGAATGTAGGGTCTGTAATTGTGGCATCGGGAAGTAAACCCTTTGATCCTTCCGGCATGGATGACACTTATATGTATAAGAGATCGCCCAATGTAATGACAAGCCTTGAATTTGAAAGAATTCTAAGCGCTGGCGGTCCTACAATGGGACATCTTACAAGACCATCCGATGAAAAAGAACCTGAAAAAATTGCCTGGCTGCAATGTATTGGTTCAAGGGATACAAACAGATGCAATAACGGCTATTGTTCATCTGTCTGCTGTATGTATGCAATAAAGGATGCCATGATTGCAAAAGAGCATTCTGAAAAAGAACTTGATTGCGCTGTATTTAATATGGATATACGAACTTTTGGAAAGGATTATGAGAAATACTACCTAAGAGGTCGTGATGAAAATGGGATCAGGTTCGTAAAATCAAGGATACACACTGTTACTGAAAACATGGAAACAGGAAATCTAATATTAAATTATGCTGATGAGCAGGGAAAAATGTGCTCTGA
>Ga0256845_1003607_pt1 | contig 10393 bp, 7 predicted proteins | sample RiftiametaG_FD_189101 | JGI IMG/M metagenome (GOLD analysis project Ga0256845, IMG submission 189101) | Tube worm associated microbial communities from hydrothermal vent at the East Pacific Rise, Pacific Ocean - Riftia | ecosystem: Host-associated > Annelida > Integument > Unclassified ... | reverse complement strand
CATGGTATCAAAAGTTTCAGTCAAAGAAGCATCAGTCAATACAAAAGTTGCATTCATATTACTTCTATCTTCTTTTGCTACAATACCTTTAAATAAAGGGTTTCTATCGATTTCATTGTATAGTAAATCAGCTTTTTGATTGTTCACTTTTTCAATAAAAAGAATCCCACCTAAATCTTTTAACCATTGTAATGTTAACATCGAAACATATACTGGGAAAACAGCGGGTGTGTTAAACATACTCTCTTTGTCTATATGGATTTTATAATCTAACATAGATGGGATTACACGATCTACTTTTCCTAAAAGGTCTTCTTTGATAATCACCAAAGTTGCACCTGCGGGTCCCATGTTTTTTTGAGCACCAGCATAAATTAAATCGAATTTAGTAAAATCTAATTGACGTGAAAAAATATCTGAACTCATGTCACAAATCATAGGTACATTAGTTTCTGGAAATACTTTCATCTGAGTTCCAGAAATAGTATTGTTACTTGTGCAATGAAAAAAATCTACATCTGTTGGTATTTCGTATCCTTTAGGAATGTAAGAGAAATTTTTATCTTTTGATGAAGCAATTTCTATCACATCTCCAAATAATTTAGCTTCTTTAATGGCTTTGTTACTCCAAGTACCCGTATTTAAATAGGCTGCTTTTTTATGAAGTAAATTATAGGCAACCATTAAAAACTGTGTGCTTGCACCCCCTTGTAAAAATAAAGCTTGATAGCCTTTGTTTTCTAAACCTAATAATTCTAAAGCTAAACTTTTAGCTTTTTCCATAACAGTCACAAAAGGTTTGCTTCTGTGCGATATTTCTATCAACGAAAGATTATCATCATTAAAATTAAGAATTGCTTCCGATGCTTTTTGCAATACCTCTTGAGGTAAAATACAAGGGCCTGCGCTAAAATTATGTTTTTTCATTGTTGTGTTATTTGTTAATTACAAAGATGCAAATTTTAAGTTTTCTTTTAATTAAATTTTTGATAAAAATTCTAAGGTATTAATGCCATCTGCATAATCCCATAATTGAGGGTGTTGTGTTTGTCCGAAAGCAATTTCGTCTTTAATAAACCCTTTAGAGACAATGCATTGAATACTTTCTTTTTCGGCTTGTAATTTTGATTTTAATTGCTCAATATCATCAAAGTATTCGTAAAAAACAGTAGCAATAGGAGAGGCATAACTTTGGTCTTCTTTGATCATTAAAAAGCCGTTTTCTAAGATGTCAAATTCACTCATTAAATATACAGCTTTGTTATAATCGTAATTATTGGCATATTTTGCATTGTTAATGTGCTCTTGTTTTACATACATTCCTTTAAAAAAAGCATCAAAATTATATCCTCTCGGAATAAAAATTTTAGAAACACTTCTGCAACCCAATCCAAAGTATAGAAATACATCATCACTTAATAATTGTAATTCTTCTTCAGTTTCTTTTCCTGTGATGATTGCCACCGAATTTCTGTTTTTTCTGATGATATTTGGCTTGTCTTTAAAATAATACTCAAAATAACGAGATGTATTGTTGCTTCCTGTGGCAATTACGGCATCAAAATCAGTCAGTTTTTCTTCTGTAAATGTGATGCTTCCTTTTAACGTTGGCTCTACATATTCTAAATATTTAGCTAAAAAAGGCAATAAATGTTTGTCATTTGATGATTGTTTTACCAATACAGCATGACCAGAAATTAAGACGGATAAAAAATCGTGAAAACCAACTAGAGGAATATTTCCTGCCATGATAATAGCCACTTTTTTTGACTGGTTTTGTCCAATGTTTTCATCAGCAATCCATTTTTTAAAATTAGTTTCGGTCAAAGCATTTGTCCAACTTTCTAATGAAAAAAGGATGTTTTCTTTGGTAAACCAAGAGTTATTTTCTTTGGCTATTTTTAATTGATGTTTAAATCCATCAAAAAAGAGTTCATTGTGTTCAATATTCTCCTTTTTAGCAATGTTTTTTTTAGAAAACTGACTTAAAAAAGTGCCTAATTTTATAAAAGCTGTAATTCTCTGTTGAATACTATTCATTTAAGTTTGGTTATGATTTTTTTTGGCTTTATTTTTGCATTCACAAAGTTACAAAAACAGAATTTAAAATGGCAATAATTATAACAGATGAATGTATTAACTGTGGAGCATGCGAGCCAGAATGTCCAAATACAGCAATTTATGAAGGTGCTGATGATTGGAAATACGCAGATGGTACAGATTTAAAAGGAAATACCGTTTTACCAAACGGTAAGAAAGTAGACGCAGATGAGGAACAAGAACCCGTTTCTGATGAGCTTTATTTTATAGTAGCAGATAAATGTACGGAATGTAAAGGTTTTCATGAAGAGCCACAATGTGCGGCAGTTTGCCCTGTAGATTGTTGTATTCCTGATGAAGATAACGAAGAAACAGAAGAAAAACTGTTAGAAAAGCAACGCTTTATGCATAATGAATAATGTTTAAGGCTTTTAGCTAAGATAAAATCTCGAATTATTTCGAGATTTTTTTATGCCTAAAATTGCCAAGAAAACAACTATATTTGCACTCGAAAAATTTATTAGAATGAAAGCCGGAATTGTAGGATTACCCAACGTAGGAAAATCAACCTTATTTAATTGTTTATCAAACGCAAAAGCACAAAGTGCCAATTTTCCGTTTTGTACAATTGAACCAAATATTGGTGTTGTAAATGTACCCGATACAAGATTAGAAAAGTTAGAAGAATTGGTAAACCCTGAGCGAGTTTTACCCGCAACGGTAGAAATTGTAGATATTGCAGGTTTGGTAAAAGGAGCCAGTAAAGGCGAGGGTTTAGGAAATCAGTTTTTAGCAAATATTAGAGAAACAGATGCTATTTTACATGTAGTTAGATGTTTTGATGATGATAATATTGTGCATGTTGATACTTCAATTGATCCTGTAAGAGATAAAGAAACGATTGATATTGAGTTGCAATTAAAAGATTTAGAAGCAGTTCAAAAACGTTTAGAACGTGTAAAAAGAACTGCAAAAACAGGAGATAAAGATGCACAAGCAGAATTGGTAGTTTTGTTAAAAATTGAAGATACTTTATCAAGTGGATTATCAGTAAGAACTTTAGAATTTTCAGAAAAAGAATTAGAGTTTGTACTTCCGTTACAATTCATCACCCTAAAACCTGTATTGTATGTGTGTAATGTTGATGAGGATTCTGCAGTTTCAGGAAATACATATGTAGAAGCTATAAAAGAAGCTGTAAAAGATGAGGATGCAGAAGTAATTGTATTGGCAGTAGGTACAGAAGCAGATATTGTAGAATTAGAAGATTATGAAGAGCGTCAATTGTTTTTAGAAGATATCGGATTGGAAGAAGCAGGCGCTTCTCGTTTAATTCGTTCTGCATACAAGTTATTAAACTTACAAACTTATTTTACGGCAGGTGTTAAAGAAGTAAGAGCGTGGACAATTCCTATTGGGGCAACTGCGCCACAAGCTGCAGGAGTGATTCATACCGATTTTGAAAAAGGATTTATTAGAGCAGAAGTAATTTCTTATAATATATATGTAGAATATGGTACAGAAGCAAAAGTAAAAGAGGCAGGTAAAATGCGAGTAGAAGGAAAGGAATATATTGTGCAAGATGGAGACTTAATGAATTTTAGATTTAATGTTTAATTTTTTATTAGAATTACATTTTGGCATCTTAATTGATAATGTAAAAAAATAAAACAAACAAAAATGAAAAAAACACTACTTATTACCCTGTCTATACTTTTTATTTCTTCCTGTGGAAGTGTAAAACAAACAAAAGAAGCTATTAATACAGGTAATTACAGTAAGGCCATTTTTTTAGCAGTAAAAAAATTAAAAAATAACAAATCTAAAAAAGGAAATCAGCCTTATGTATTAATGTTAGAAGAGGCGTATGCAAAAGCAAATGAACGAGATTTAGAGAGAATTAATTATTTAAAAAAAGATGCCAATCCAGAGAATTTAGAAGATATATATAAACGCTATAAAGATTTAGAAAACCGACAAAATAGAATAAAACCTTTATTGCCTCTTAAAATAGATGAACAAAGTAGAACAGCCTCTTTTATAATTGTAGATTATAGCAATGAAATTATTGAAGCTAAAAATAATTTATCTAACTATTTGTACAGAAAAACATTAACTTCTTTAAAAAAAGCTAATAAAAATGAAGTAAGAAATATTTATTATGATTTAGAATATATAGAAAAAATAAATCCAAACTTTAAAAATACACGTCAATTAATGCAGGATGCTCATAGTAGAGGGATTGATTTTGTGTATGTTTCTGTAAAAAATCAAACAGAAAAAGTAATACCTAAAAGATTAGAAAACGATTTATTAAATTTTGATACTTATGGTTTAAATGATATTTGGACAGTTTACCATAGTAGAAAAGATAAAAAAATAAATTATGATTTTGCTTTAGAACTTAGCTTAAGACAAATCTCAGTATCTCCAGAGCAGATTAAAGAGAAAGAAATTATTGAAGAAAAACAAGTAAAAGATGGATATAAATATTTGTTAGATGATAATGATAATCAAGTAAAAGACGACTTAGGGAATAAAATTAAGGTAGATAACATGATTACTGCTCATTGTGAGTTACACCAAATTACCCAGTATAAAACGTCTAAAGTATTTGGGCAAGTAAAATTTTATGATTACAATACAAACCAATATATAAAAATTTTTCCAATAGAAAGTGAATTTTCTTTTATACATATTTATGCTAATTATAAAGGAGATAAAAGAGCGATTAGAAAGTCTTTACTAGATTTAATAAGAAAAAAAGTAGTACCTTTTCCTAGTAATGAACAAATGATTTATGATACAGGAACTGATTTAAAAGAAAAGTTAAAAAGAATTATTATTATTAATAAATTTAGAAACTAAAAAAAAGAGATTGTTATTTTAAACAGTCTCTTTTTTTTTTTAGAAGTAGTAATACTATCCTTTATAAAAAGGTAATTTTACAATCGTTGCAGGAATCGCTTTTTTACGAACTTGAATATGAATTTGTGTGCCAGATTTAGAAATTATTCTTGGTACATAACCCATTCCAATCCCTTTTTTTAATGACGGACTCATTGTGCCTGAAGTTACATTTCCTATCACCTTTCCATTGCCATCAACAATATCATAGCCTTGTCTTGGTATCCCTCTTTCGTCTAATTCAAAAGCAATCAATCTACGTTCTGGCTTGTGCTCTTTTTCCTTTGCCAAAGCTTCGTGATTTACAAAATCTTTGGTAAATTTAGTAATCCAACTTAAACCAGCTTCAATTGGCGATGTGGTATCGTCAATATCATTTCCGTACAGGCAATACCCCATTTCTAAACGCAAAGTATCTCTTGCCGCTAAACCGATTGGCTTGATTCCGAAATCAGCACCAGCTTCAAAAATTTTATTCCAAATTTGTTCTACTTCATCATTTTTACAATAAATTTCAAATCCACCAGAACCTGTATAACCAGTTGCTGATATGATTACATGCTCAATTCCTGCAAAATCACCAACTTTAAAGGTGTAGAATTTTATGGCAGATAAATCTTCTGATGTTAGAGATTGCATTACTTCTACAGCTTTTGGGCCTTGTATAGCTAACAAAGAATATCCTTCGGATAAATCTCGCATTTCTGCACCAATATTTTCGTTATATTTAGAAACCCAGTCCCAATCTTTTTTAATATTAGAAGCATTTACTACTAATAAATATTTTTCTTCATTAAAACGGTAGCAAATTAAATCATCAATAATACCTCCTTTATCATTCGGGAAACAAGAGTATTGTGCATCACCATCTTGCAATTTAGAAGCATCATTACTTGTTACTTTTTGTATCAATTGTAAGGCTTTATCACCAGAAATTAAAAATTCGCCCATATGGCTCACATCAAAAACGCCCACGCCATCTCTAACAGTTAAATGTTCTGCGGTTACGCCTTCGTACTGTACAGGCATATTATAGCCTGCAAACGGAACTAATTTCGCTCCAAGAGCTTCGTGTATATGAGTTAATGCGGTATTTTTCATTGTAATGTTTTTAATTTTTAGAATACAAATTTATTAAAAAATGATGATTCTTTAGGGTTTCTGTGGACTAATTTTTTTACTTCGGATGTAAAAGTTGGCATCCACAGAAAAAACAGTGTTTTGAGAAGTAGTCTTTAGTTTTTTCCATTTTTTTGTGGGTGTAATCCATTTTGGTTTTTTATTGAGATATACTTTAATAGGCATAGAAAATCCATCTACAATATTTATAAATCGATATTGAATACTATTTTTTAAAATTTTATATTCCAATTTCGGAATTTTTATACTCCGTAAATATTGATTAAAGAAACCTGTTAAATCTTGTCCTAATTGTGTACTTAAATAAGTTTCAATTTGTTGAGTAGTAACTGTTTGATGATAGAATTTTTTATTCATTCCACGCAATATCTTTCTAAATTTTTTATCATTATTTACCAGCTGTCTGTAAGTATGAATCATATTAGCGCCTTTGGAATACATATCTCCAGAACCTTCTTTGTTTACATTATATACGCCAATAATAGGCGTTCTGTTTCTAATGTTTCTTCGAGTTCCTTGTGCATATTCATTTCCAGCTTTTGTACCAAAATGATAATCTAAATAAAGCGTTTCACTGTACGTTGTAAAACCTTCGTGAATCCACATATCTGCAGCATCTTTATAGGTAATGTTATTGGCAAACCACTCGTGTCCAGATTCGTGAATAATAATAAAATCGAACTTTAAACCCCAACCACTTCCGCTTAAATCTCTGCCTAAATACCCGTTTTTATATTTATTTCCGTAGGTTACAGAACTTTGGTGTTCCATTCCTAAATAGGGTACTTCTACCAATTTAAAGCCATCTTCATAAAAAGGATACGGACCAAACCAATATTCAAATGCTTGTAACATTTTTTTTACCTGTGTAAATTGCTTTTTTGCTTTGGCTAAATTATATTCAAGCACGTAATAATCACAACCTAAAGTACCATTTTCTCCGTTGTATTTTTCTGAAAAATGGACATACTTTCCAATGTTTACGTTTACTCCGTAATTATTAATAGGGTTTTTAACGTTCCAGTGATATGTGATTGTTTTATTGTTGTTCTGTACTGTTTTTATCAATCTTCCGTTAGAAATATTCATCAAGTTTTTTGGAGTAGTAATAATAATATCCATCCCTTTATCAGGTTCATCATACATATGGTCTTTAGTGGGCCACCAAATACTAGCGCCAATTCCTTGACAAGTAGTTGCTATAAAATCATTGCCATTTTTATCTTTTTTCCAAGAAAATCCACCACTCCAAGGAGGTCTTTTACTTTCTACAGGATTTCCTTCATAAAAAACGGTAATTTCATTTGTTTTACCTGTAATTTGTCTCTTTTTTAGTTTGATAAAATGAGCAAAACCATCTGAAGTAACCTCTAATTCGATATTATTTTGACAAACTTTTGTAATCTTTAAAGGTGTTTGTAAATCGATTTGTAATGTTTGGTATGGTTTTAAAACTTTGTATTGAATGGTATTTTTTCCTTTGATAAATTTATCCTTCGGATGCACTGCCAACTCTAGTTTATAATGTAAAAGATTCCACCAAACACGTTCTTTGGTAATGCTTCCTCGTAAAGTATCTTGATGTGTAAAATGATACTTTTGTCCGAAAGAAAAAGTGGATATAAAAATGAGAAGTAGTGAGATTTTTTTCATAAGATTTGATGTGAAATATGAATGCTAAAGGTATTAATTTTTAATGATTTCTAAGACCAACTCTTTAGTCAAAGATTTTCCGTTGGCAATCTCTTTAATTTTGTCAAATGTAAAAACAAAATCGCAACCAGATTTATATTCAGAGCAACCATAAGCAGTTTTTCCTTTTAAAATTGTGCCTTTTTTACATTTTGGACAAGGAATTTTTTCGACGTAATTAAAAGAAGTTTTCGGCGAAGTAATCTTATTATTATGAGATTGCTTCATTTCATTCGCAATGGCAGTTTGTTTTAGCTCTAATTTAAATTGATAATTTTTATCAAAGCGAATCAAACCTTCAACTTTTCCAGCATCAGTTTTAAAGCCTTTTAAATTTACAGTACAGCCTTTGGTTAACAACCGTATTAGTTGATTTTCGGAAATGCTTTTTCCTAAAAAAGCAAACGGAATTTTAAAGCGGCATCCAGTTTTGTACTCAGAGCATCCAAAAGCATTTGTACCTTTTAATAAGTGTCCGTTTTTACATTTCGGACAGGTTCTTCCTGTTATTTGTTTTTTGTTTACGTTTACTTTTTTTGACTTCTCGACACCGCTCGAAATGACAGTAGAAGCAGAAATTCGAGCAGATTTTTTGTTCGAACGAACTTCGTACACCAAATCATCTACCATTTTCTTCATGTTTTTTATGAAGGTTCCTGCGTTAAATTCCCCTCGTTCTATTTCTTTCAATCGTTTTTCCCAATGACCTGTTAATTCAGCAGATTTTAGTAACTCGTTGTCAATTAAACCGATTAATTGAATGCCTGTTTGTGTTGGTAATACTAACTTTTTTTTACGCTCAATGTATTTTCTTCGGAATAAAGTTTCTATAATACTTGCTCTTGTAGAAGGTCTTCCGATGCCATTTTCTTTCATCAACTCACGCATTTCATCATCATCTACTTGTTTTCCTGCAGATTCCATAGCTCTTAATAAGCTTGCTTCAGTAAAATTTCTTGGAGGTTTGGTTTCTTTTTCTAAAAATGATGGTTTGTGAGTTCCTTTTTCTCCTTTTATAAATGTGGGTAATATGTGTTGTTCTGATACTTTTTTTGACTCATTTTCTGATGCTTCGAAAACGACTCGCCAACCCTTTTCTAAAATTTCTTTTCCTGTAGTTTTAAAAGGAACATCTGCCGCTTTTCCGATTACTGTAGTATTAGAAACAACACTTTCATCATAAAAAACAGCGATAAAACGTTTTGCAATAATATCATACACTTGTTGCTGATTGTAGGGTAAATTATTTTGTATTCCTGTCGGAATTATAGCGTGGTGATCGGTTACTTTTTTATCATTAAAAACACGTGTAGATTTTTTTATTTTTTTTTCTAAAAGAGGTTGTGTAAGTTGACTATAGTTTGTCATTTTACTTAAAATTCCGTGTATTTTGGGGTACACATCATTTGGTAAAAAAGTGGTGTCAACTCTTGGGTAGGTTACCACTTTCATTTCGTACAATTTCTGCACCATTTTTAAGGTTTCATCCGCAGAAAAACCGAATTTCGTATTGCAATAGACTTGCAAACCTGTTAAATCGAATAATTTTGGAGCATATTCTTTTCCTTTCTTTTTGGCAACAGAAACGATTTCAAAATCAGATTTTTGTACTTTTTTGGCAAGAATTTCTCCATCTTCTTTTTTTAGAAATCGTCCTTCTTCGTAATTAAATTGTGTATTTCTATACGTTGTTTGCAATTCCCAATAGGGCTGAGGTTTAAAATCACTAATTTCTTTATGTCGATTTACAATCATCGCTAAAGTTGGTGTTTGTACTCTGCCGACTGATAAAACTTGCTTGTAACCCCCGAATTTTACGGTAAATAGACGTGTGGCATTTAAGCCAAGTAACCAATCGCCAATCGCTCTAGAAAAACCTGCGTAGTATAAATTATCGTATTCCGATGCTGGCTTTAAGTTTTTGAAACCTTCTTTGATGGCTTCTTCGGTTAAAGAAGAAATCCATAAGCGTTGTACTTTTCCTGTGTAATTTGCTTGATTGATAACCCAACGTTGAATGAGTTCTCCCTCTGTACCAGCATCCCCACAATTGATGACAACTTCAGCTTTATCAAACAAACTTTTTACAATTTTAAATTGTTTTTGTATTCCTTGATTATCGGTTACTTTGGTGTCAAATCGTTCAGGTAACATTGGTAAGTTGTTCAAGTCCCAACTTTTCCAATGTGGTTTGTAATCTTTGGGTTCTAAAAGTGTACACAAATGTCCGAAAGTGTAAGTTACTGCGTAGCCATTGCCTTCGAAATATCCATCTCGCTTGGTGTTAGCACCCAAAATAGTTGCTATTTCTCTAGCAACACTTGGTTTTTCTGCAATACAGACTTTCATTTATTCGGTTTTTGAGTTTTCGAAAATAGTGAAAATATGTGTGTTTTTCAAGGAACTAACAGGTTTTTAAAACCTGTTAGATTTTATTGATTTAAGAATTTAAAAAAGCTTTTAAATCTTTGTAATTAGAAATTTTGATAACCTCTTTTCCTTTATTACTGATTTTAATTTTTCTCCGAAGATATTGATGATTTGTATTAAGAATATTTTTTTGAAACTAATTTTTAATTTTTTCTTGAATAATTTGAGAAACGGGCTTGTTTTT
>Ga0256845_1003606_pt1 | contig 10393 bp, 9 predicted proteins | sample RiftiametaG_FD_189101 | JGI IMG/M metagenome (GOLD analysis project Ga0256845, IMG submission 189101) | Tube worm associated microbial communities from hydrothermal vent at the East Pacific Rise, Pacific Ocean - Riftia | ecosystem: Host-associated > Annelida > Integument > Unclassified ... | reverse complement strand
CCGGAATCGAACCGGAGTCCAAAAGTAGCCACCTATGACGTCTACATGCTTAAAGAAGTTGTTTATGTTTAGTTTTGATTCACACAACTAACAAAGTTACTCAAAACGAGCCTCAAATTTCATTTTAGGGTGAGACAATCCTAAAATATATCTATTATAGCTATGATACTTCCAAAATCTTCCTTGAATAGAATCAGAAGTGGAAGCAGTCCAAAAGCCGTTAGGCTAAGGTTAAACTTACGCTACTGCGTAAGCTGGACGATAGTTACTGTTATTAGCAGTTATGTTTTTGAAGGTTTGTATAACGGAAGTCCTTCACATCCGACATGCAGCCATAAGCTAAAACTACTCCTGTCGAAGCCATGTCAACCCCACAGAAAATAGAGGAGCATTATATCTTAATTTTTTTAAAATACAAATAAAAATTATTGATATACAAAATTTAAATATATATTTTTGTTTTTAACTATGCAAGAAGTCTATTGCATAATTTGGGTTTAATCTATATGTTGTATACTCTGTTTTTATTTGGGAGAAATTTTATGATTAGATTGATTATTTGTTGTTTATTAGGTATTTTCTTTATTGGCTGTGTTTCTAAAAAGACTAGCAGTGTAACTTATGAAGAGTACAAGCCTAAAAAAACTATTACTCAGCAAAATAAGAAAGAGATACCCCTAAGTGGTAGCATAAAAGGAAGTGTTGTAGCTCTTAAAAAGAGTGGACTTCTTTGGTATTATGAAGTAAAAAGTAAAGATATTAAAAATAACAAGCTATCCTATGCAAAATTTACAAATACTAAGAAAGTAGCAAACAAAGGAGATTTTGTATATGCTATCATAAATAATAGTAGATTGAAAGAGATATATTTGATAAAAAAAGCCAATTATGGAAGAAAAATCGCCCAAAAAACTCTTAAAAAGAAAAAACAATACATATCTAAAAAACATACAAGAACTAAAAAACAGCAAGTTTTGAGTGTTCCCACAGTTGAGTCGATATCTCTTGACTAAAAGTTTGCAAACCTTTTTCTAATCAATTTTTTTTAATCTTATTGTAAATTTAGCTCCATTATTTTTATTTTCAACTATTAAAATTCCACCCATATTTTTTTCTATGATTAATTTTGACATGTAGAGTCCTATGCCTGTTCCTCCACTATCTTCTTTTGTTGTAAAGTAAGGTTGAAATATTTTTTCTATAGGCTTGACCTTTATTCCTCCAGCATTGTCACATATGGAAAGATAGGTGAAAGTTTCATCACTTGTGAGGATTATATTTATTGTTGGATTTACTGTCTTTTTACTTATTAAAATATTTTTTGCATTTGTTATTATATTTAAGAGAACTTGTTCAAACTCACTCTTATGTCCATATATTTTTTCGCCCTTTGGCACCTCTACATGTAGAGATATACTTTTCTCTTTAGCCGATGTCCCAATGATACTCATAACTGCATCTACCGCTTCTTTTACAAAAAACTTTTTCTTTTCTCGAGAGGGCATAAAAAAGTCTCTAAAATCATCTATGGTTTTTGACATGTACTCTAAAAGGTTTTCAGCATCTTTACTTTTGTCTTTCATTGTACTTTCATCAAGTTTTCCTAGATTGTGTTTAAATTTTAGTGTCATCATGATGGCTGAGAGTTCAGAGAGTGGTTGTCTCCACTGATGGGCTATGTTGCTTATCATTTCTCCAAGGGCGATGAATTTTGATTTTTGGATTAGAAGTTGCTCTTTTTCTCTGTTTTTTTGTACCTCTTTTTGTACTCTTTGAGCAAGCTCTCTATTTAACTTCTTAAGCTCTTCTCTTTTCTGCTTTACTTGGATATTTTTATTTTTTAAAACTTTTTCTATCTCTTTTCCAAACCAGATAGCAAATGCACTAGCCACTAAAGAGAAAAATATAAAGATAAAAACTGCAGATGTTATTTCCATTTGAACATGTTTTTTTAAAATTGTTTTTTTTAGTTTTATCTCTTTATCAATCCCATCAAGATATGCTCCAGCACCTATGACCCAGTCCCAATGAGGGTAGAGTTTAAAGTAAGATACTTTTGGGCGTATGTCATTTGAATCGAGCTTTTTGTACATGTAATTAACAAAAGCATATCCATATATGCCTATTTCATGTAAAAATAGCTTTCTAAACTTTTTTCCATCAGCATCTTTGTACTCTGTTGAGAGGTATTTACCTTCCAAATCAGGTCTATTGGCATTGACAAGCATTTTTGCAAACTTATCTCCACCTGCAAAATCTTCTATTTTATAGATAATGAGGTAGTTTTTTTTATCACTTCCAAAACGTATGCTTCTTACCCAGTCTTTTAGCTCTTCTTTGTATTGTTCTTCATCATATCCTGAAAAAACGGCTCTTTTGAATCTAATAATTTCTATGATAGAGTCTACCTCTCGTCTTATGAGTTTTCTTTGTGATACAACATAAGCATCTTTACTATCTTTTATACCTCGTTCCAGAATCTCATACTGTTTTGTTATAAAATAGTAACTGCTAAATGCCATCAAAAAAGCAATCATAAACATACCACCAAATATAATAATGCTTGCAATATTGTTCTCTTTTATAATTTTCAACAAAAACCTTTTTTTAAAAAAGATTATACTATGATTTGTGTTATGAACAAAAATATGCTTGAACAATTATCAAATTATAGAGTGCTTTACGCAGAAGATGATGCTGGAGTTAGAAAAAATGTTGCTGAGATGTTAACACTTCTTTTTAAAGAGGTTTATGTAGCCTGTGATGGAGAAGAGGCTTATGGGTTTTTTGAGGAACATCTTCCAGATATTGTCATTACTGACATAAAGATGCCTCGGCTTACTGGCATTGAGTTAGCAAAGAAGATACGCAAAAAGTATGAAAAAACACAAATTCTTATTATCTCAGCACACACAGAAGTAGATTATATGCTAGAAGCTGTTGAACTGTCGCTTATACGTTATATAGTAAAACCCATAACAGAAACAAAACTTTTTGAAGCATTAGAGAGGTTTTTGGAGATTCAAAAGAGCGTTGGAATTATTGACTTAGACCAAGGTTGGGTATATGACAGTGCAAATAAGGTTATTAAGAATGAGGCCATAGAGTATGAATTGACAAAAAAAGAGTCAAGCTTATTGGAGCTGTTGCTATCTAAAAAATCTGTACTTACTTATGAAGAGATAGAGATAGAGTTGTGGCCAGATGAGTACATGAGTCTCAATGCTTTAAGATTGCTTATGAAGAACTTCCGCAAGAAGCTTCCAAAGGATTATTTAAAAAATATACAGGGAATTGGTTACAGATTGTAACAAGAACACAAAAAAATCTGTAACTTTTATCTACATGTGCTGATTTGACATAATTCATACATATCTTTTTTTTATACTCAATTAGACAAAATCTTAAAGGAGAATTGTATGAAAAAGATTATTCAGATTGTTGCAGCAACTGCTGTATTAGCATCAGCGGGTATAGCTGCTGATTATGTTTTAAAGTTTAGCCACGTTGTTAGTCCTAACACACCAAAAGGTAAAGCGGCAGACTTTTTTGAAAAGAGACTAGAAGAGTTAAGTGCGGGTAAGATTGATGTTCAAATCTATCCATCTAAGCAACTTTATAATGATAAAGCAGTTTTAAAAGCTATCAAACTAGACTCTGTTCAAATGGGTGCGCCTAGTTTTTCTAAGTTTGGAAAAATTGTTCCTCAACTTGCATTGTTCGATCTACCATTTTTGTTTAAAGATATAGGTCACCTGCACCGTGTTCAAGATGGAGAAGTTGGTAAAAAGTTAAAAGGTATGGTAAACAAAAAAGGTTTTATTGCTCTTAACTTTTGGGATAACCACTTTAAGCAGTTAAGCTCATCTAAAAAAGCTCTTATTGCTCCTAGTGATGCAAAAGGTCAAAAGTTTAGAATTATGAGTTCAAAAGTACTAGAAGCTCAATTTCAAGCAGTTGGTGCAAACCCACAAATGATGCCTTTTTCTGAAGTTTATTCAGGATTACAACAAGGTGTAATTGATGGACAAGAGAACACTTTTTCTAACATCTATACTAAAAAGTTTTATGAAGTTCAAACTGACTTAACAGTTACAAATCACGGTTACTTAGGGTACCTAGTTGTTCTATCTAAAAAATTCTGGAAGTCACTAACTCCTGAGTTGCAAAAGAACGTTATTCAAGCAATGAATGATGCAACTGTAAAAGAGAGAGAGTACGCTGAAGAGTTGAATACTCAGCAGTTTAACTTAATCAAAGAGTATGCAGATAAAACTGGAAAACTTAAAATCCATAATTTAACTCCAGAACAAGTTCAAGCTTGGAGAGATGCTGTTAGCCCAATCTATTCAAAATTCTACGACAAAAAGAAGATTGGTAAAGATCTAATCGAAGCTACAATAAATACAAAATAATTTCTGATTATTAAATGCAAGATACCTATAAAGTATCTTGCATTGTTGTTATAAAGGAGGAGAGAGATGATTAAAGTTTTTAGTCTTCTAAGCGACACTATAGGTGTCATAAATCGTGCTATCGCCATGCTTGGTATAACTATGGGCGTTGCTTTAGCATTTGCAAATGTTGTTGCTAGATATGCGTTTAATTACTCCATGACATGGGCAGCAGAACTTACTGTGTATCTGTTTTTATGGGGCATGTTTTTTGGAGCTGCGTACTGTTTTAAGATTGATGGACATATATCAATTGGGCTACTTGTAGAAAATGTATCAAAGAAATGGGCAAAAGTCTTGATGTTAATCACAAGAGTAGTAACTTTTGCATATCTATCAGTAGTTTCATATTATGGATACCAATACTTACTATTTGTAATCGAACTAGAAGAGATGTCAATTGACCTTGAAATTCCTATGTGGATTCCATATCTTGTTATTCCTGTCTCTTTTGCATTTGGAGCGTATAGAGTTGGTGAGCATATCATCAAACTTATAAATACTCCAGCAAATGAGATAGTCATAAGAACAGAAACACAAGAACTTATGGAAGAAGCCCAAATCAACAAGGTAGTTGAAGAAGCCAATAGAAAAACAGGAGGTATGTTATGAGTGTGATAATTCTGTTTTCCCTATTTTTTGGTTTGTTGGTTATGGGTGCACCTATTGCTATTGCACTTGGTGCATCTACTTTTATCGCTTTAGTTGGATTTACACCAATTTCAGCTATAGAGATATCTTCTATGATATTTGAGAAGATTGAACACTATTCACTTATGGCAATTCCTATGTTTATCCTTGCAGGTAATCTTCTTAGTAAAGGCTCATCTGCTTCAAGAATTATAGAGTTTGCAAAATCATGTGTAGGACACCTTCCTGGTGGTCTTCCTATCTCAGCTATTTTTGCAAGCATTATTTTTGCTGCAGTTTCAGGAAGTTCACCAGCAACAGTTGTTGCAATCGGTTCTATCATGTTTGGGGCAATTGTAAAAGAGGGTTACCCAAGAAAGTACGCAGTTGGTACAATTGCAACTGCAGGAAGTCTTGGTATTCTTATTCCGCCATCTATTGTTCTTATTGTTTTTGGTGTTACTGCTGAAGTATCTATTGGAAAACTATTTATGGCAGGTGTTGTTCCTGGAATTTTACTTGGTGTAATGCTTATGGCAGTTACGTATGTAGGAGCGAAAAGACTTGGGTTTGAAAGAACTGAACCACAACCTTTCAAAGTAAGACTTGCTAAGATGAAAGAGGCTTCATGGGGACTTATGACTATTGTAATAGTTATAGGTGGTATCTATGGAGGACTGTTTACTCCAACAGAAGCCGCAGCAGTTGCAGCAGTTTGGGCATTTTTTATCTCAGTATTTATCTACCGAGATATAAAATTACAAGACTTTTTCGATATCGCTTTAGCATCAGGTAAAACAACTTCAATGATTATGTTTATCATTGCCAATGCAATGCTTTTTGCACATTTTTTGACACTAGAAAATATACCACAAATGATAACTCAAACATTGATAGACAATAACGTAGGTATGATTGCATTCCTTATATTTGTAAACATACTACTAATTATCGCAGGTGCCTTTATGGAACCTTCAGCAATAATCATGATTATGGTTCCATTACTACTACCAGTAGCAATGGCTCTAGGCATCAACCCTATCCACTTTGGTATTATGATAACAGTAAACATGGAACTAGGTATGGTCTCACCACCAGTAGGACTCAACCTATTTGTGACAAGTTCACTAACAGGCATGTCAATGAAAGACGTTATGGTTGCAACCATTCCTTGGACTGCAACTATATTTGTTGGTCTTATGTTAGTTACATACATACCACAAATCAGTCTTTGGTTACCAAATCTTATCTACGGATACTAAACTTACATCTTACATGTAGAGAGTTTTTCTACATGTAAGCAATTCAAAATTTAGCATTTAACATTTAAAATTACTTTTGTTAACCACTGATTTACTTATAAATTGTAACAAAATTAAAATATTTTTTCATTTTAAGCCATATTTACTTGAAATCATATACTTTTTATGCTAAACTTTTCGGGTAATTAAAATTTTAAGGAGAAAATATGAAATTAGCTAAACTTAGCTTGGCAGCTATTATGACAGTTGGCGCAATCAGCGCTGCAAACGCAACTTCACTAGAAGAGGCAATTAAAGGTGTAGATCTTGCAGGATATGCGAGATATAGATTTGAAGATGGTAACAACAAAGACCATACTAATGGATATAAGCTTGAACTTGCATTTACAACTCCTGTTGTTGAAGATGTAAAACTATATACAAGATTTGATGCAGCTGGTGCAGCTAATAACGATGGCAGTGCTGGAAATAGTGATGCAGCTTTAACTTTTAACAGAGTATATTTAACTTACACTCCAACAAAAGAGTTAACAGTTTTAGCTGGTAAGCAAGGCATAGGTGCTGGTCTTGATGATATGTCAGGAACTGGAGTAAAAGTTCTTTATACACTACCAGTAGGCGTAACTTTTCTAGCGGCTTATTTTGACAACTTAAATTATTCAATCGATACTAACGGCGATGATGTGAAGGATACAGTTGCTTATGACAACGCTTATGCAGCAGCAGTTATATACTCAAGTAAAACGTTAGGTGCTAAATTTTTGTATGTAAAAGGTGAAGGCACAAATGCATTTAATGCATTTCTAACAGAAGACAGTTCTAAAGCTACTCACATGCTTGCTGAAGTAAGTGGTGGCGTTGAAATGATAATGGCAAAATTACAATATGCTACAGCAAAAAGAAGCTGGGATGATAACAAGGCTAAAACAATTAGATTAGGTCTTACTGGAAAAGTAAAAAACTTTGGATACAAAGCTGGTTTTGTTAAAAATGACAAGAGTAACGGAAATGTAACACTAGATGGTGCAGATCAAGGTGATACTGATCTTATAACAGCTGGTTGGAAAACAAAATTTAATGAGACATATGCTCAATACTTTTACGTAGGAGCAAATGCAACATTTGGTAAAGTTGGTGTAGGTCTTGATTATGTAAGTGTTAAAGATAAATTATCTCAATCAGAATATAATGATTTATCACCAGCAGAACAAGCTTTAGTTAGTGTAGGTGATAGAGAAAATCAAAAGAATGAGATTGCTGTTAATGCATCTTATGCAATGACTAAAAAACTTTCAACAGTAGTTAAATACTCAACTATGAAAGGTGTTGATGGCGGAGATAAGAGAAATAACTTCAGATTTGAAGCTAAGTACTCTTTCTAGTCAGTCGATTTAGAAATTACTAATAAAAAGCCAAGGTTGTTTTACATCCTTGGCTTTTTTTATTTATCAAAGCCTTTACTAAAGAAAAAACTGATATAATTCTTGATTAATTAAATCAAGGAACTTACATGATCAAAATACTAGCCTCTCTATTTTTTATATTTATTACATGTGCAATTGCTACTGAAGATACCTATGTTTTTGAAGCAAAGGGTGAGTTTGCCAAAGAGCTCAAAGCGTTAGTAGAAAAGTACTCAAAAGAGGGCAAGATAGACGCTAAAGTTTTTGTTAAAAAGCAAAATGATGAAAGTATTATGAATTCTATATTTGCAAGCGATAAAACCATAATGGATGGTAAAAAAATCTACGATAAAAAATGCTCTTCATGTCATGGCGTAAAAGGCGAGAGAGTTCCAGGACTTGGAGCAAGAGCTATGGCAGTAATGAGTAAAGATGACATAGAAGAATCAATAAGAAATTATAAATACGATATGCAATTTGGCGGTAATGGAAAAATGCTGATGCAAAACATAGCTCCAACACTTAGAAAAGTAGAACTAAATGCTATCTTAGCATATGTTCATGGTAAAAGCTCAAAAAATACTGAAACTTCTATGCAAACAGAAGAAGAGAAGGCAGTGCCAAGTAACTACTTGCAATAAAATTACATTAAGATTTAAATCAAACTATGCTAAATTTAAAGTAAATTTTAGTATTATAAGCACTTATGATTAATTCAAAAGGAGAATATATGAGAAAATTAGCTACATTGGCAACATCAGTTGCACTTTTAGCATCAGTTGCGATTGCTAAAGAGATTAAAGTTGGGGCAGTTATGCCTATGAGTGGTCCACTTGCTGCTTATGGACAAACTACTTATGAGGGAATTGAGTTTGCACACAAACTTCAACCAACTCTAAAAAATGGAGATACTATTAAGCTTGTTTTAGTTGACAACAAAGGTGATAAAGTTGAAACTTCAACAGGTACAACTAGACTTATTAGTTCTGACAAAGTTGTAGCTATATTAGGTGCTCTTACAAGTGGAAATACAGCTGCTACAATAGCAGTTGCTGAAAAAAAGAAAATTCCAGTAATTGCTGCTGTTGCAACAGGTAATAAACTTACAATGAAAAGAAACTTTGCAAATAGGGTTTGTTTTACAAATGACTTTCAAGGTGAAGTTATAGCTAATTATGCATTATCTTTAGGATATAAAAGTTCAGTTATTGTATTAGACCAAGCACAAGTTTATTCAATAGGACTTGCAAAAGCTTTTCAAAAAGCTTTTAAAAAAGCAGGTGGAAAAATACTTAAAAAGATAAAAGTTACTTCAGGTGATAAAGATTTTAAAGCAGTAGTTTCTCAAATAAAATCAGCAAATCCTGATTTTATTTTTTTACCATTATATCATCCAGAAGCTTCTATGATTGCACGTCAATCAAAGCAGATTGGGCTTAATAAACCTATGTTCTCAGGTGATGGTGTTGCAAATCAAACAATGATTGATTTAGGTGGTGATGCAGTTGAAGGTTATATGTTTGTAGATTTCTTTGACTATTCTGCTCCTCCTACTCAAAAATCAAAAAATTTTATCAAAGCGTATGCTAAAGATACGGGTAAAAATGAGTTAGGCTCATTTACTGCTTTAGGTGCTGATACATACTTTTTATTAGTTGATGCTATGAACAGATGTAGTGATCCTAGTGATAGTATTTGTATTAATAAAGAGATAAAAGCAACAAAAGGATTTGAGGGAGTTTCAGGTGTTATCAATGTAGATAAAAATGGAAACTCTGTTCGTTCGGCAGTTATAAAAGAATTTAGAAATGGTAAAATGGTCTATAAAGCTACAGTAAACCCATAATACATACTACCTATTTTCCCTTCTGTTATAGTGAAGGGAAAATCTTATACACGTGAAAATCTCAGTTTTTATTTTTATACGATTATTTAAAGGTTATAGATGAATTTTTTAGAATTTATGCAACAGATGGTTAATGGCTTTAGCCTTGGTAGTATGTATGCATTGATAGCTATCGGCTATACGATGGTTTATGGAGTATTACGCCTCATTAATTTTGCTCATGGTGATATTATGATGGTCGGTGCTTTTTTAGGTTACTTTGGTATGGTAATCTTAGGTTTACCATTTGTAGCAGCTGTTCTTTTAGCAGTAGTAGGTTCTGCACTCTTAGGTATGTTGACAGATAAGATAGCATATAAGCCACTTAGAAGTGCCCCAAAGATTTCTCTTTTAATTACTGCTATTGGCATAAGTTTCTTTTTAGAAAATGCTTTTAATGTTTTTTTTGGTGGAACACCAAGACCTTTTCCTGTTCCTGAGTATATGGAGTATATCATAAATGCTGGAGGAATTATTTTTTCTGTAGCTTCATTGATGGTTCCTATAGTTACTCTTATGCTTTTAGCTGTTATTCTTTGGGTGCTATACAAAACAAAATACGGTATGGCAATTCGTGCCTTAGCATTTGATGTAAATACGGTAAATCTTATGGGTATTGATGCAAATAGGATTATAATGATAGTATTTGGTATGGGCTCAGCCCTTGCTGCTATCGGTGGTATTTTTTGGGCAGTGAATTACCCAAGTGTTGAGCCTATGATGGGTGTTCTCATCGGGCTTAAAGCTTTTGCCGCCGCT
>Ga0256845_1003605_pt1 | contig 10393 bp, 7 predicted proteins | sample RiftiametaG_FD_189101 | JGI IMG/M metagenome (GOLD analysis project Ga0256845, IMG submission 189101) | Tube worm associated microbial communities from hydrothermal vent at the East Pacific Rise, Pacific Ocean - Riftia | ecosystem: Host-associated > Annelida > Integument > Unclassified ... | reverse complement strand
AATAAAAAGTGCAAATACCATAGGTGATAGGATTATTACTATAGGTGCATTTGATTCTCAAGGTGATGCTCTAAGTTATCAAATTATTGGTGATGTACCTTTTACTATCGATAATGAGGGTAATATTGAAGTTAGTGACTCATTAGAGATAAAAACTTACTCATTTGAAGTAGAAGTCACTGATGGAGTATCAACTACGAGAACAGCTATTAACATCAAATCTAATACTAATGTTCAGGCACTCAATGATGCCAAAGAGGATTTTGATACCAAGTCAAAAGCTTTTACCTCTAATAGTAATTTAGATACTCTAATAGAGAGTTACCTCAATTATACGAATGTAAAAGCAAAAGATATTTATACTAATTTTATGACAACACCATTAGATGATAGTGTATGGAGCTGGATAGAGAGTGATAACTATCTAAAAGAGGGATTATACGCTTCAAGATTTCCTGCAAATCCTTACTCTATTAAAAACTTAGCTGATTTTAAAACCAAATTTACTCAAGATGATAATGAATCACTCATAAATGAGTATAGAAATGTAATCTTGGGACTTGCGATTAATGCCAAAGAGAGAGGTATAGAACAAGAAGCTAGATTTGGTGGTACATGGGAACATGAAACTATTGATTATGCCAAACTTGCTCATTATGAAGAAAAAGAGCTAATTTGGAGAAATGAACATAAAATCAAAAACTTGGGATATGGAATAGGTTTCTATGATTTCAGAAGTTATCTAAGATATAAATATGATTTGAGTTCTAGTGAATCTGACAATTTAAGTCGTGCTACAAGGAGATTAAAAGAAATGGCAGATGCTGGAGAAGATATTCTTAATTCCACTTATGATACTCGAAAACAGTATGGAGTCTCCTTTGATGGGATAAATCTCTATCGTCTCTCTAGTGGACTCTCTCGGCTTAACTGCTATGATAGTGATAATCCATGTCAACAAATACAGACTTGGTTAGATAATAATGGTTCGATAAGCAAATCACAATTTTTTGCTAATTTTAAAACATATAAGAGTCTTGTAACGGGTCTTATTAACCCTAAAGATAATATGGCAAATGAACTCTCCGAGCTTATGGGATTAACGCGTGATAAGTATAAATTAATGAGTTTTTATGACTTAGCAAAATGGAAAATATCATTAGATAAGATAGCCCCTATTGATTTTGAAGATGATGAACCCAATTGGCCTATTTTTAATGCTTCTATGAAATATAGCTCTCCTAATAATGCTTATCCTTGGCAACTTATGGCACTAGAACAGAGTGCTCAAAAGCAGGATTGTGGTTATGTTAAGAGTAGATTTTTTGAGACTGATAAGGCAAAACTGAGAGACTTTTATCCACCAAATGCAGTAGATGGTGGAGCTAAAGCAGAAAGACGATTTATTAAATATACCGATTATACATGGGCTTATGATGCTCCAGAAGTATGGTTTAGAGAGAGTGAATGGTCTCCTGATAGCACTGTTTATAGAATACTTCAAGATGGTGGAGTTTGTGGGCGACAATCAACCATGGGACAACATGTCAGCGAGTGTCTAAATCGCCCCTCTATTGGGATAGGTCAACCAGGACACAGAGCATGGGTAGGGGTCTATAACCACCCTAGTATTGCTAATCAGTATTATATAGATATTGGGTATCAAGTAGGCTCAAAGGAGTCAGCGGCCGCAGGAATAGATATTATCTATGACCGATACACCAAAGGGATACGAGATAGAAGTATTGAGCGATTTGGAGGAGTAGTAACAGGTGTTTCACCTGCTGGTGTTGGTGAACATATATTTAATCAATCTATGATACTACAACATATTGGTAAAATCTTGGAAAGAGAAGAAGAAAATCCTATAGCTGTACTTAAAAAAGCAGTAGAGATAGCCCCAACCAATATTGATGCGTGGTATCAATTGGCACGATACTATGCTACCAAAGATGAACCTCAAAAAGTAATTGATTTAGCAAATGAGTTTATGAGTAAACGAAACAATTTCTATCTAAATGATGATAGTGATAAAGGGGGAGAAAATCTTGAAATTATTGTTGGTAAAGTAATAGCATTTATTGCATTAGAAGCCCCAAGTATTCAAGATGGAAAAGGGGCTAATGCAGAAGCATTCAAAAGTAAACTTTGGAATTACCTAGATACCTATGAAAGCAACTATCGCTCTTATAGAAGTTATGGGTATCAAAATAGATATTTGGCTCAACTCTATCTTGTACATAATGAAGATAAAGATGAGTTTGTAAGTGAAGTAGAGGCTCTATTTGATAGATTCTTAGAGCATACAACTAGTGGTTGGTATGCTGATAATTACTTTAAAAATGTTTATTGGGGAGATGTTAATAAAACAACTCTTTTTAATACACTACAAGCCAAAACGGATGAAGCTCAGATTTCAGATAGCCAAAGAGCTAAAATATATGAGAATATATTGGGTAGAGGTCAAGGAGCAGAATTGGCTACAGTAATAATAAATGATAGCTGTAGTGATGGTAATCTATCTAAATGTCAAAGTCTCAAAAGCTTTGAGCTTGATGCAACAGAGATTTATATTATCACTTCTAATAATGTAGTTGGAGAGAATAAAGAGGTTGCTCCAACCAATAGAGGAGAGGCAGGTTACTCAACATTAGTTGTTCCTGTGGTGGATGACCAAGGAAAAGAACAAGATATAAAAGTAAGAATAGCCAAAGTTGCGACGGGAGACATTGAGGGTAAACTACTCAAAATCAATGACCCAACAGCCGTATCTACTTCAAAAACCAAGATAGTAGCATGGATAGATAACAATGATAATCAATTAGAATCAGGAAGAATCTATACAGCAAGACATAGAATTGTGCTAAAAGCCAAAAAGAGAGTTACCAACAATGAGGAGCATATGGGTAATATCATCCTTAATCTAAAAGATTTAATATTAGGAGAGAGTCAAACCATGACAACCACAAATTGGAGTAGTCAAACTTTGGAAGATGATAGTACCTCTATCTATTTTGTAGCACTTAACCCTGAAGTAGCCCCAACTACAGGTGTATGGTTTGGTGATGGACATAGTATTGTAAATATAAAAGTCCAAGGAGATAATGGAGAGACTAAAATCATGAAGCTTAGAGGAACCAATAATGGCTATACCATGAATTCAGGAGAGAATGCAGGGTGGGATAACGCTTTAGTACTTGAGTATAATAGTGATGATAATGATTTGACCTCAGGAGTACGATATAAGAGTATCGCACCTATTGCTATAGATGCTCGTATGTGGCATAATGGGGATAAATTGCTTAAACGATTTTACCTAGAAACCGATATAACTGTACCATAAAATTTTGAATATTATCCTACTCCAAAAGTAGGATATTAAATTAGGGTAAAATCTTGGATATATTTTAGATTTTTAAAACACAAATATAAAAGAGAAGGAGCATCTTCTCTTGGGCTAGATATAATAAGACCCATTTTTTAGGCTAATATTGTCTGAATCCAAAAATCCCCTGCCTTTAGGCATAGGGAGTATGTCAATTTTTACTATTTTCTCTAGGCACAAACTCCAAAACAGTAGCATTAATACAAAATCGCTGTTGTCCATTTGGAGCATCATCAAAGACATGACCTAGGTGAATCCCCGATTTTTTAGCGATAACCTCAACTCGTCTCATACCATAAGAGTTATCTTCCTTTTCTATGGTTGAACCATCTACAGCTTTGAAAAAGCTAAGCCATCCAGAGCCTGAATCAAATCTATCACGAGTATCGAATAGACTCTCTCCCGAAATCTTATCTACAAAAACACCATCTCCTGTATGTTTAAATATATCATACTGTTTACAAAATCTAATATCAGTACTCTGTTTAAATGCAACATCAAAAGCTTCACTATCCACTCCAAGTTTAAACTCACCTATAAATCTATAGAACTCATGTTCATTCATATATCCCGTATGAGCATAAACCTCTTTTCCATCCTCTATTAAGAAAATTGTTGGTGTTCCCTCTATTTTACTCTTTAGTCTAAAACCTTTTAGCTCCTTCTCTTTTACAGTACGAAGGGGAATAGTACCCTTATAATTATTGGTTACATCTAGTTTGAATCTTTCACAATAACCACAATGCTTTGAATCAATCACAACTATCTCTTTGTTGCCTAATGGAGAGATGCTCTTTTTTTCCTCTTTCTCAAATTTTACCCCTGTAGAGTGATTAGGACAATACCCATTTGGGTTCTTTTTTAAATAGTTTTGATGATAATCTTCTGCTCTATAAAATATATCCAAAGGCTTAATCTCTGTTGTAATTGTTCCATATCTAGCTTTGGTCAAAAGCTTTTGGTATGTCTCTTTGGTTGATAGAGCTATCTCTTTTTGTATATCATTGGTATAATACAATGCACTTCTATAGTTATTTCCTATATCATTTCCTTGTCTATCCCCTTGTGTTGGGTCATGTAACTCCCAAAAAGATTTAATTAGTTGTTCAGTTGAGATTTTACTATCATCATAAATCACCTCTACAGCTTCTGTATGGTTAACAACCCCACTGCTCTTGTCTTTGTAATCAAGAACAGTATAATAGGTTGGGTTCTCATAGTCCCCACCTGCATAACCTGAAGTTGCTTGGAGAACACCATCAAGAGAGTCAAAATACTTCTCCACCCCCCAAAAGCAACCCGCTCCAAAAACAATAGTCTGCGTTTTAGCATAAATAGACATAGTTACTCCTAATAATAAAAATATTTTTTTCATAATTTTTATCCTTTCGTATAAAAATAGTAGTAGGATAATAGCAAAATAACATTAACCTCTAAGGCTTTTTGAATATATTTCTTACTAAAAAAGTATTAAATGAAAATTAGAAACTATTATTATCTCTAAGGAACATTGTAATATAATATAACAAATAACAATAGAGCAAAAAATGATAACAAAAAGCAGAGCAGATTATATTGATACATTTCTCAATCAAACCGACGCATCAAGTAGCGAGAGAGAAGAGATTTTAGATAGATTTAAAAAACGAAAACTCGGTCAAATCGGCAAAAACAAGGTTTTAAAAGCACTAAAAGATATAAGAGTCAATAAAAAACTAACAGCTATCAAAAGTGAACTTGGTGTTGTTTTGACTAAAAAATTTGATATGAGATTTGATTATATCTATACTTTTGAGATAGATGGATATAAAAGTTTTGATAAGAGAGTGGAGATTAAAGAGGAGAATGTTTATAATCAAGCTCTTTTAAATGGCAAGTTTGAACTATTTTTGGAGACAATCAGGAGCAAAAAGCAAGAGGCAATAGAGAAGAAAAAGAGAGAGCTTGATGAGTTTAGGGGGCATATTATGCAACCTCACCCCTATTTGAGTATGGATGAGATTTATAAAACTCTCTTGCATACTCTATTTGACAATCCATACCATACAACTATTTCACTCTTATTAATAGAGAAATTTTATGGAACTAATACTATTAGGTTAAAAAAGACCAAATCAAATATCAATGCTCAGAGGGATTTATATTTTAATCTGTATGGGGTAGATATATCTTATACCATTTCGGTTAGTACCAAGAGAACAGCCGTTTATGAATCGCTATGGAGGGGTGAGTTTTTGGATTTTGAGACTACATTAGATGAGATGAACCAAAAAGTTACAGAGAAATTTGCTAAAGATATTGATGATATTGAGTCAATCCTATTGAGACTTAGTCAAGATTTGGAGATAAAAAAGAGTGATATAGAGTCCTATATTTTGGAGTTTATTCAGAGCGAGATTGAACCATTTGGTGAATTAAAGATAAATAGTTATCACAGAGAGATATTTTTAGAGGATTTCAGAGAACATATTGAACCTATTATTGAGCAGAGAAAAAAAGAGGAATTATTAGCCAAAACTATTAGAAATTTCAAAAATCTATTTCCTCTTGCTCGTTCACTCAATAGAAAAATTATTTTTCATAAAGGCTCTACTAATAGTGGCAAAACCTACCAAGCACTTAAATATCTAAAAAAAGCAGAGACAGGATGTTATCTAGCTCCTCTTCGGCTTTTGGCACTAGAAGTGTATGAAAATCTAAAAGAGGATGGGGTAGCTATCTCATTGATTACAGGTGAAGAGCAGATATTAGATGAGGATTCTACTCATATAAGCTCCACCATTGAGATGATGAACAGTAGCGTAGAGCTTGATGTGGCTATTATTGACGAAATACAGATGATAGATGACCATCAACGAGGTTGGGCATGGACAAATGCCTTAATAGGTGTTCCTGCCAAAACTCTTATACTCACAGGTTCGGACAATGCTCTAAAAATCGTACAAAAGTTAGCAAAATATTTAGAAGAGCCTCTTGAAGTGGTTGAGTTTAAACGAATGACCCCACTTAAATTACTATCAAAACCAACACCCATAGATAAAATAGAGAAAGAGACAGCCGTTATAACCTTTTCAAGAGGTGAAGTATTGGAACTTAGGAAACAGCTCTCTAACCATTTTGATGTCTCTGTAGTCTATGGAGCATTATCTCCCGAAGTAAGAAGAGAAGAGGCAAAACGATTTAGAGAGGGCAAAAGCCAAATTTTAGTAGCCACAGATGCTATCGCTATGGGATTAAACCTACCAATAAAAAACATTATCTTTGCCAAAAACAGCAAATTTGATGGAGTAAGAGATAGACTATTAACCCCTTCCGAGGTTAAACAAATATCAGGTCGTGCAGGGCGATATGGAATTCAAGAAAAGGGATTTGTAGGAGCTTTGGACAAAAACACATTAAAAACAGTAACCAAAGCCTTTAATAGCCCACTCAAAGAGATAAAACTACCACTCTCTGTAATGGCAAGTTTTGAACATATTATGCTTATTGGAGATATTTTAGAGACAAACAATATCGTCAAAATTTTAAAATTTTTTGCTAGAAATATGGAATTCGATGCACCCTTTAAAACAACCAAAATAGACTCCATGTTAGAAGTTGCCAATATGGTTAACCGTTACAGATTTGATTTAAAAACCAAATTTATCTTGACCCTATCACCTGTCTCTATCTCCTCATATTATCTAAAACCAATATTTGAGAGGTATCTACACAATTTAGAACAAGATAAAAAAATAAAATACACCCCCCCAATAAACCTACCCAAAATAGCAACAAGCAACGAAACAATGCAAAGAGCCGAAGAGCAAATAAAAGAGATTTCCCTCTATCTATGGCTATCATTTAAATTCCCAGACCACTTTATAGATACCCAAAAAGCAACAGAATCGAGAGTTATTCTAAACAAATTTATTACAAACTCCCTAAAAGAGGCAGAGTTTGAGAAGAGGTGCAAAAAATGTAATGATATTATGCCTCTCTCTTATCGCTTTGCTATTTGTGAGAGGTGTTACTATTTTGGATATTGAAGTTAAATCAACAAAGCAACGAATCAATGAAGATTTGCTAAATAACGGGAATCCCGTTATTATAAAATTTGACGATTTTAAAAAAACAAATGGATAATTAGAGTACTCAAAACTTAAATAACAATTTGATAGCATGGAGGCGTAGGGTTGGCTTCAGCCAACCAAAATCACCCATAAAACGAAGAATACACCCACTCCGAAACATCCTCAACCACCCCATGCTTAACAGGATTCATCTCAATATAATTCAAATGAAAATACATATCAAACTCATCCCTAATAGTATGTTCATAATATCTCTTTTGCCATATAGGCTTATATCTATGTCTATTTCTACTTTTTGATTGTTCCATATCCACATAGTATCGCTCATCACAATATCTCGAAAAATAGGATTTGATAGATGATATAATTTTAGGATAATCAGTAGCAATTTGAGGAGTAATCAACATATGAATATGGTCAGGCAAAATAACAATAGCATCAATATCATATCTGTATTTTCTCTTGCTTTGACGAAAGCTCTCTCTTAGAAGTTCTATATTTTCTATTAAAATTGGGTTTCGTTTGTGGGTTATAATGGTTAGGAAATAGGTGTGTTGGTGTTGAAATCTTCTTTTGTAGTTTGGCATTTTAAATTTTAACATAAAAATAGTTTAAGATTATTGATTAATTTTATGCTACTTGGTTAAATTCAGCCAATTATTTATTTTGAAATTGGCTTGACTCCAATTAGAAAAAATTAAGTAAAATCATGATAGACTCAAATAAAAAGAGAATAAAATGCTAAATATAGAGCAGATAAAATTGGATATTATCAGAAAATTAAAACCTCTAAATCCATATCAAATAATTCTTTTTGGTAGTTATGCGTATGGCACACCTACCAAAGATAGTGATTTAGATATATGTATTATCCAAAAAGATTTTATCTCAAAACGAGAGATAAAATCCAAAATCAGAGAAGCACTAAAAGATATAAAAATAGCAAAAGATATTTTGGTAGAAAAATATGATTATTTTATGGCACATAGCGACGAAAATTGGATAAATACAGCTCTATATGATATTAGACACAAAGGGGTAATACTCTATGAACAAAAGTGATATAAAAAATAGTGCTGATATGTTTCTCTACAAAGCTATTGTTGATTTGAACAGTGGTAAACATTTGCTTAGTGCTTTTAACTCCAACGAAATAGAGATTGATATAGAAAAAATATATTTTGAACTTCAACAGAGTGCTGAAAAGCTTTTGAAATCAATGCTTTCAAGAGATGGTATCTGATAGATATATTATTATCCTTGAAAAACTTATAGAGCTTATAAAAAATAAGAGAGAAAAACAGATAAAACTCTCGTAGGGTTGGCTTCAGCCAACCAAATCAGTAATCATATAACTCTATAGATGAAAATTTAATTTAATATCTTTGTGATATAATCAAATAAAAAAAGATGGAGATATGCTATGACTATGCAAACCATACGATTAGATATAAATAGTGATATTTTTGATAGAGTAATGTCATTTTTAGAGATTTTATAAAATTAACATCCAATAATCTTAGATATATTATCTATTTTTTCTCTTAGTCGTATGTTCTCTTTTATTAATTTATCATTTTGTAAACGCATGAGTTTTTTGTTTTCTATATATAATCTCATCCAACTAAAAATCCATTTTGGAAATGGTCTTAATTTTCCATTTTTGTCTTTTTCTACGCTCCATTTAGTTATAGTGCTATATCCCAATCCGATTTCATTAGAGTCTGCAAAATGTTTAATGCTTTTAAATCCTGCTTGATTAAGAAGCTCTAAGAATAATTTCTTATCTCTCTCTATTTCTTTATTTGTCATTTTCAGAGAACTCCTCTATTGTTTTTTAAAATTATAGCAATGCTTGATTAAAATATGATAATTATTAAAAGATTCCTTTTAAGATATATCTATTGATATTTTTATCCCAAAATGATATAATGTAAAAAATTATATTATCACAATAATTCTCAATAATTGTGATAAAAAATTAAATAAAAAGGATTATTATGAAAACAAATCAAAAAATGATTGTCACCATACCAAAATTTGGTGATTTAACCATAGAGCATAAAACACATATAGGTTCTGTAAAAGATGTAATGGATATGGGTAATAAAATAAGAATTCAAGAAGGAGAAAAACCTCTAACTTTACTTGATATATTGCGTAAGCGTAGCATTTGGAAGTTTATACTTATTCGAGACCAAAAGATTATAGAGAGTAAATCTGACAAAAAAAGTGCTTCAAACAATGATATTTCGGTATCAGGGGATTCCCCTCACTCCCCTAATGACTACTCAATTATTGATAAATATTATGATACTAAAAAGGGGAGAGTTAATTATAAAGAGATAATTAAATATTTTCCAAATACAATAAAATCTAAAAAGAATACCAAAAATCAGAATGGTGGAACATGGGCTGAACTACATGTTTTGTTGAAAATCGCTTCAATATTAAGTACTAGATTGGAAGTAGAAATTTATGAAATTTTTGTATCAAATGAGATTTTAAAAATCAGAGATAATGGAGGAGATTCATATAAACTTCTTAATTATCACTTAAACAATCTATCCGATAGACAAAGTAAAAATAATCGTGGAATTTTTATAAATGTAGCAAAAGAGATTCGCTTAAATTTTTTTACCTCGAAACAAATAGACGAATTTACTACAAAAGATAATATATGGAACTCTGCTTATGCCACAAGAGATATATTAGCAAAGCGTGATAAAATAGAGAATGAGATTATCACAATGATTAGCTATGGAGTAATTAAAGATTATCAAAATAGTTTTAAAACCATGTTTGCAAAGATATTGGAAAAAAACAGATAAAACTCGCGTAGGGTTGGCTTCAGCCAACCAAAATCACCCATAAAACGAAGAATACACCCACTCCGAAACATCCTCAACCACCCCATGCTTAACAGGATTCATCT
>Ga0256845_1003604_pt1 | contig 10395 bp, 3 predicted proteins | sample RiftiametaG_FD_189101 | JGI IMG/M metagenome (GOLD analysis project Ga0256845, IMG submission 189101) | Tube worm associated microbial communities from hydrothermal vent at the East Pacific Rise, Pacific Ocean - Riftia | ecosystem: Host-associated > Annelida > Integument > Unclassified ... | reverse complement strand
CAATAATTCTAGTCACATGTTTTTTTCTAGTTCTTTTGTGTTTAATTTTTATTGTTGTTGGGCAGGCTTTAGCCGTTTTTTAAAGCCCGTGGTTTAAAACCACCGTCTTGCAGACGTATTCGCTTTCAGTCGGCGGTTTAGCCCGCCGAGCTTTAATTAACAAACAACGGAAATCTACCCAATTTGCATTTAATACCAGCAACGCAACGGAATTGTTGTGGCCACTGCGTAATGTCTATGATAAACGGGAACTGTTAAAATCAGCAGGATTCAGATGGGATAAATCGAACAAAAACTGGTTTAAAAAACTTAGCGTCAGTAATTCAACTTTTTGCTTCTGTTTGTCGGTGGAGAATTCGCTGACGAATCACTACTGATTTCCGAGAATTCCCACAGATAGTTCTGGAAACTTGGACACCATATACAGAGGGTAGTTATCAATATTTCCCTGGTGGTCATTTCCGTAACGGTTGCCACTGAATTTTACTGAAAACTGCGGCTGGTACTTTTTGATAAATGCCTGAAGGCTTTTGGCTTTTGTATTGGTGCCCGCTTTGACCTCAATAGGAATGATGTCGTTGTTGACTTCAGTGATAAATTCAATTTCTGAAGTTCTGCCGATCCATGTGACAATGTTTGTGTGTTCGTATGAGTACAATTCCTGCAGAATAAAATTTTCAGCAAAATAGCCTTTGTATGATCCGTAATCGTACCTCATTATACTTTCCGGACTCAGATTGTTCATGGCTCCAAGCAATCCGGTGTCAAACAGGAAGAGCTTGAAACTGTTTTCAATAATCCCGGAAGTTATTGGCAGGGCAGGGTGGAGGTTGACATTAACCTTCAGAGCTAGACCTGCCTTTATTAACCAATCAATAGGATCTGCCAGGTCTTCATAACTTCTGTATCCCTTGGAAATAACATCCTTGAACTTGAATTTTTTTGATTTTTTGTCCTGAAAACGAGAGAGTTGTGATGGGATTGCTTTAAAAACACGGTCAATATGTCTTGCATTTGTGCTACCGGAATATTTGGAAAAATCTCTTTCATAATGCATGAGAAGTTGATGTTGCAAAGCACGTGCTGCCCGGAAGGCGGCAAGAGGTATTTCTTTTTGGTCAGCGTAGACTTGAACAACCTCCGGCAATCCTCCGGTGATAAAAAAAGTTTTTAACTGTTCAAATAGTTTTTGATGGTAGATCGAATCAGTTTTTCCACCCTCAAAATCTTGAAGAAATTTTACCGACATTTGCTCGTTTGTTCCTGCAAGAAATTCTTCGAAATTCAACGGGTACAAAGTGAGACAGGTAACCTTGCCAACTGGGAATGGTTCTGTGCTGTTTGCAACTCCAAGGTTCGACCCGGCAGCAGCTACTGCAAGCTCACGCATGTTCTGACAAAAATATTTAAGTGACGTTAATGCTCGTGGCACGGCCTGTATCTCATCGAGTATCAATATATCTGTGTCGGGATTGATAATTCGGCCTGATATGAAACTCAACTTGTCAATTATGGTTTTGGGATTAAGCGAAGATTCCTGAAAAACGGGTAGTAAATCATTTCTTTGTTCTTCCAGGTCGAAGTAATGGCAGGTCGCAAAATGATCCTGGCCAAATTGTTTGAGCAAATACGTTTTGCCGACTTGTCTTGCCCCTTGTAACAGCAACGGCTTCCTGGCCGATTTGTCCCGCCAATCAAGCAGGTGTGGAGTGATGTGTCTTTTCATGGTAGTACACTTTGTGAGAGGTGGTGGAGATATTTGTATGGAAAGAATACAAATACATGGAGAATATAGCAATGAAAATATGTACATTTATGGAGGATTAGAATTCTGAGGATCTGTGTTTCTGTGGCGAAAAACACTACATTTCACTAATTGGTGTCTGGACGGGCACTAACTGACAATGTTCAATCCGTTCGGGGAAGCTCTTTTCAGATCCGCAATTTCCGTGTGTTCCTGGTTCGATTCCTGGTTTCGCACCAGTTGTTTGGAAAAGATACAAGGCGGTTACAGTTTAAATACTGTAACTGCCTTTTTTCTTTTCCTCCTGGGGCTATCTTTGCTCCCCAAGGTCTACACCAAAGAAGGGGGATGGGTAGTTTTCCCATCCCAATGAATTGATCAAATATTCTTTTTGTTTTACCCACACAACATCCTCACCCGCAAGCGATAATTTGTAGCATCACCCATCCAGTGCCTTTCGAAATTTTGAGGACAAATTTATTTTTTGTAATGCCTCTTTAATGCTAATATATGGATCAAGGTCTTTGTGCTGCCAAGTCAAGGAGTCAATAGTGCGGCGAACATCTTTATCAAGAGTGTAATGAAGCATCAATTCCGTTTCAAAACGATCAATCCCTCCACGTTTTCTTGTTTGAGGAGCAGTTTTTCCAAAGATCCCAAAATAGTCTGAATCAATACGGTTAGCATCAGTTCCTTCGGGATATATTGATCCAAAAAGAGGCAATAATATAGATCCCCTTCTTGTCGTAATCGTTAATTCAAGAGTTGATTCAATCGGAGCTTCAAGCAATGAAACTGCATCTAGGATTCCTTCACCATAAAGCTCTGGAGTCCAATCGGTAGAATCACAATGAGTGTCAGGAGGATTGCTGTCAGTTGGCTGCCAGGCACTGGATGCCAACGCCTTTTTGAACACTGAAACGATCATTCCGTTATCTGTAATTTGTTTAAACACTGGTTCATCTTTATGGTAAGCAAACCATAGAGCAGCAGCCCCAGCAGTGTGGCCAGTTGCATATGTTGTCCCATTTCCCATCCAAATATCATATGTTGGCTCTTGAAGAGTTGTTGTTGTATTTATGCCAGATGCTAATTCACTTCCGTCAGCCTTGAACATAGAGGCTCTCCACACATCTTGCCCTGGTGCACTAATATCAATTCTATTTCCGGCCGAACTGCCTGACCAGGGTTTGCAGAGCACGTTCACTCCAGCAACCGCGACCGTATTTTTAAATCTGGCAGGCCAGACAATTGTTTTTACATTATTTCCTGCTGCAGCAATTATCAAAATCCCATTTTCCGCGGCTCTATCAACTGCTTTTTTTAAACTGATGCTGGGCGGTCCTCCCATGGCTATAGAAATTAACTGTGGTTTCCCGTCGATTTTGCCATCGGCTACATCTCGAATTGCCTTAGTCATATTATGGGTATTTATTTGAGCAACCGTGCGGTGTACTCGTAAAGGTATCAGCTGAGCACCTGGAGCTACACCTGAAACACATCCATCTGGATCCTTTATCTGGCAGCCGGGTGGGCTGACAATGACACTACCGGATGCAGTTGCATGTCCAGGATTGTCAAGTGGATGTGAGTTCAACAGAGGATCCCAGGGATCATCTGCGTCAGAGTAATAGTCATGCCCTAAATCAGGCCTGACAGGCCTGTCCTTAAAATGTTCAGTCCATACTTCCGGGTGACGTCTGTAGCCTGTATCGATATGAGCAATCATTATTCCCTGTGCTTCCGCACCCGCTTTAGCCCCTTTTTCCCGCCGAAGCAATCCCCAAGCCTCCTCAGCCCGAATCATCTTCAAACTCCATTGATCATCTTTGCGCGCAAATGGCTCAGGCATCTCATCCTCTGACGATTTTTCACCCCTATCATCAAGACTTTCGTTAAATATTTCTGGTTGTTCCATTGGAACTTCGAACAATGGTTCTACCCGAAAAGTCCCTGGAACTTTTTCGAGCAGTTCGTAAGCTTCATCAAATACGGCACCAATGGATTTAATATACTCTTTCTCACCCCGTGTTGCTTTTTTGTTAATCAACTCCCATTCAGTTCCTTTCTTGTCAATGGAGCTAATCGCCATGCAATTATTGCTAGTACCTTCTGAACAAATCTTCCTGCTTGTGTTTTCTATCATTGCTTTTTGAACAGGTTTATCCAGATGCAAGGCAAAACCCAAATGGGTTACTTGGGAGTCTCTAATACGTAAAGTGTGTTCAGCTGTTGCCCATGATTTAGGAGGAACGACAACTGCCCCCCGTTGTCCATGAACAACCAGGCTAAGAAAGTCCTGCAGAGGATTACAATGCGGAGTTAATAAATTTCTTTTAATTAAGCCTTTCTCGTCATCAGTCTCGCCACAAGTTAATTGGGGCGGTTGATAAGCTACGTCCCTGATAGCCCCCTGTGGAAATACTGATGGATCAATTTGCTCTGAAGTTGCAATAACTTTGAAAGTGTCCGATACCGCATAGAATTTCGATGGAACAAAAGTCTTTATTTCAGCTAAATCCCTCGATATCTGTGGCGGGATGGGTTCTCCATCAGAGCTATAAAGCAGAGCGATGCTGCCATCACTCGAAATGTCGAGAATATACACAAATAAAGGATAAGAATTCCCATTTGACACCCGAAGGACAAGATGTTCTTCGGCGGACACATCATGAGGTGTAGGAGTGTTTTCCGGTTCTCCGACGCGACGTAAAGAAAATCCAACTTTTGCGGCACCTCGCGACCTATTGACAAGCTCTTTTACGCTCAACCAATGACCAATTTGCTTTACCTGATCCTCTACCCTTTGAGACAACTCTTTAGTATCAATTGGAATAGGTGGAAATTTATCTCTCAAATCCCCACCTCTTATAACCAAACGATCATCTACCTGGCTTAAAAGCAGTCTTGCAGAATCCTTTTCATCTTCCCCAAGTATTTTGAATATTGGCATTTTTCCCAAAGAAGACAAAAAAACAGGTAGTCTTTTTGTAACGATAGGATCGACATAAAAAGGTATTGGATCGATAGAATATCGTGGCTCAATTAATAAAGCTTTGGAACCAACATGGAGATTACCTCCTGAAACAACCTTCGCATCAGATTCAAAATATCGAGCCGATGTAACTTCCAATCGGGCAATGGTTTCTGTATCAAAATCTGTAGTGCCAGGGGGGTAAACTCCCAAGATTGCCCCTTTCCCCACAAGCTGAGTTTTGCCCGCAGAAAGTATTACATGATCACCGTTAGTCTTTGTAATTCTCGCAAAGAACCTAGGAGAGAACTCTTTTAAACCGAAAAGCTCAACGTTCTGTCCAGGTCCCTCAATTTGTGGGTGCTGTGAAGAAAAGTCTGATGTGACTGCAACAGCCGTATCTTCAAAAACGCTCCTGTAAGTTGATCCATTTCCTGCAGCCATCAAACTATTATATAAATACCAACTCAAGGCACCATGACGCCGGCCTCCATATTCAGATTCGTTGGACATTTCATGAGGTAAGCATCCAGAGATAAGAACATATTTTGAACCTTTCAGCCTCATGCCATCGGTTTCAGCACCTTTGATGCTGAGGGCATAATCTAGTGCAGCGGGAGGTGTTCGGTTGTCTCGTTCAATCTCGCGCACCATCGCTCCACCCCTTATTCCAGAGCCAGAATGGCAACTATCAAGAAAAAATATGACATGATCAGTTTTGGCGGTTAATTCTGAGAGCAGACCATTTATCTGATCATCGGTTATATCGAAAATACCATTTTCCCTACTGTCGAAGGGAACTAAAGTCTCATCCCAGCCGTCTATTTCGTCCCCATTTACTTCGTCTTTTACTTGGGAGCCATGACCGCTAAAATGAAGCACAACTATATCATCAGCAGTCACATTGCGGATAAGGTGCTCCCTAATCGCTGCAATAATGCCTTCGTGAGTGGCTTCTGAACCGATAAGGATTTTGACATTTTCCTCTGGAAATTCAAAATGTTCAATTAACAAACTCTTCATCAGCAGTACATCGTTAACACACCCTTTCAAATCCCGAATTTTTTGAGATTTGTAGTCATCTATTCCAATTGACAATGCCCATTTTGTCCCCGCAAATGACGACGATGAGAAAGCGAGAAGACATAGAATGCAAATCCCTAACAGAAAAGACTCTACCGACGGTAATAATCTCATTCTCTGCTCCTTTTAGAAATTTATTGTAGTTTATATACAATTCGATCCTGACCAAAATTTATAATAAGAGGATTCTGTCTATGATGCAGTTGTTGTGCAATGTTAGTAGTTTTTTGTTTGGCGAAATGGCCCCACTCCTCAACACTCACTTCTCTATCATGGTTCCCATCTGCCTCCGAGTTATTGCGTAAGCCCTCGAGCAGCGAGAACGTAAAAAGACCGTTTTCTCTATAGCCATCGAGAGCACCCTCTCTTGAACTGGCAGAGGCATAAATATGTAACCCCATGCGCTTTGCGAAAACAGACATACGAGAATTATAGAGGTCTGCGACCAATTGATTGATTCCTCCAGCATGACATGTATCAAGGATAACAAGCTGCCCCAAGGCCTGTATCTGTTGCAAAGCTCTCATTATTTCATGTGATCCGATGAATTCATGCAAATCGAGAAGACTACCAGTTTTCCCTTTCAGCCCATCGTAGTCATGAGTCAATATTGCATACTTCGCACCGTCAAGTAGTACACCGTGTCCAGCAACAAATAAAATGAAGTCGTCAATTGGCCGGATTTCCGTAGCCAGTTCTTGTAAAACCTTCAAAATGTTTGTCCTTGTCGCATCTTCATCTAAAATGGTTCTGATGTGCACATCACCCTTGTCATAGCGATCGGTTTGCAGTCGTTGCAGCTCCAAGCCCATATCCCGTGCATCCTTTACGGCAAATTTTAATTTACTGTAAGAATCTTTATACTTATCTATGCCAATATTAAGGATATATAAAGCCCGTGGTTGCATTGGTTGCCGTGATTGGAAATGCATTGTTTCCAAAACACTTTGTACTGAATTTTGACCATTAAATGCAGTGATAGCGATTTCATTCGCTCCAGGTATAGTTTGGATTGTTATTTCTTCTTCAAATGTCCTTGCCTTTTCGGGTGTATAGATGAGCCAAGGCTCCACCGTGCTTTGTTTCTCGTCATACTTCGCTATTGTCTGGGCACCACGATTCGCCGAGGATTTTCGCTCTATCTTCTTGTCTTCGAAATCTTTAGAAATTTGGGAAATATCAGTATACTGCCCATCTGAGAATATGAGTTTGCCATTATTGAAAATACGTACTTCACCAATGCCGCTTTCTCCTATTGACCGAATTCGATACTTGAGTCTTATTTTGCCAAATTCGTCTTCTTCTGAACAGGACACAATTTCCACTTTAGGAGGAGGATATTGAACAGCCTCTTTAATAGTTAATTGGTCTGCTGTTTCATATGATTGTTCACGGAGCGATGCCCTTACGATATCCGGACGGAAGAAGATGTCATAAAACTGATTAATATCGTATGCTTTTATCCCAAATGAAACATCCATACGTTTGGCAGCCTCAACGCTTGAGAGATCAAAATACCCCGCTGGAGTTATAAATATCCATTCACCATCACGAAAAACAATTAAATCTGCCAATACTTGACCTGTCGTAAGAGAATGAATGCGAATTACTTCTCCCAGTGAAAATAAATATTTGCCATCGATTGAAATCACGGCATCTTTGACATCCTTGCCCGCTTGGAACTGCTTTATAAACATTGCTTTTTTTACATCAAATACCGAAATGCTATGCTTTCGCTTGATTAACAAGAGATCACTTTTGGGCCCCCAATTCAAACCTTCAAAGCCATCATTTTCTTTTGCTCCTAGATTAACAATCTCCTTTGGTTCACCGTCAAAAGGCGACTCTAGAACCCTTACAATCCGATCATTTTCTGTAAGGTTATCGGTTACAAAAGCAAGGCTATTACCATCTGGGGAAAGAGTCGCATATTCGTAATGAAAGTTGCTCTGTTGCAGAATTTTTTCATTTCTAGTATTTGGATCGATTAAAAGTAATGAGTTTTTGTAGCCCGCCATCTTGTTTTCAAACGCTTCCTGCTCAAACTTCTGTTGCAAGAATTTTGCAAATTCCGACTTTTGCTCATTTGGCATCTCTTTCGTGGATTCTGCAATTAACGACTTTGTTTTTTTAAAATCATTGTTGAATGGCCTATACTCTAAGCAGAGTATTTTGTTGTCCTTTGTAAAGAAGTGATCCATGCTGAAAAGAGATGGTTCTTGTCGAAAAGTCCGAATGGATTCTCCCGTTTTGAAATCATGTAAAATATAATCAGTTTTTGTCGTGCCCCAGTGAAAATGAGGGACCACCATGTAATTGCCATTTGGAGAAATAGAAATTTTCCAAGTAGGAACAGCGGAATGATCTTTTAAGGCCCAAATTGTTTTTCCAGATTTAAGATCAATTTTTTTGAGGATATAATTGCTGTTCTTTATATTCATTAACTGAAAAATGAGCATAGATTTTCCGTCAGGTGCTATCATCTGAGGCAAGGCATGACTGAGAGAATCAAATTCACTTCGTTGTGGCCGCCAATTTTGTATATTCATTGACAGAGTTTCATTCCCTCCTGATACAAAAATCCTATTTCCAACACGGTCTAAAACAAATTTGGGCGTACGGATCTGCTCCCAATACCGGCCTTGCACATCCCAGTTTTTTATATTTCTGACTTTCAAGACATCATTTTCTTTGAAAAGTGCCAGCTTTTCTTTCGATAAAAAAGCTACACCTAGAATTTCCTTTATCCGGTAAGCAGAACCTTTTTCTCCCTTGGGTCTATTGAACAATATGGTATTTTTATCACTTTCATTTACCATGATGAAAGTCCCATCATCAGATAGGGTAATATCAGTCAGGCCAGCATTTGAAGACTCTGTGCCTTTGGTTTCATAAAGAACCTCGATAGGTTCTTCACGAGATGTGTCATAGAGAACCAGAGATTCAGCAGGTATTGGCATAGCCATTGAAAACAACTGCTTCAGATCTTTTTCTGTTAAACCCATCATCTTGCCAACTCTCTCCATTGCCTGATCTCTAGCCTCCGGAGGGGCTGATCCAATAAAAGAATCCATATAGTTTCCAATGACGTTGTAATGTAACTTTAGAACAACGAACCGATTATCTCTGGAGAAGGCGATTTGTGAGGGATCAACTTTATTACCGTATGAGGTTAAAGCATGTTGCGGCGGTTGTAGGTCATGCTTCCAATCATTTCCAGCTACATCCCAGAGCCCTATATTTTTTTCTACAGATTGGATTGGAATATCCGCCCCTTCTACCAAATTCCCATCAACTTCTGCAAAATAGGTATGTAGCAATAAGGAACCATCTTGAGAAAACCTCGTTATTACCGAATATTTTGGCCCAATTTTCGAAAGCACTGACTGTTGAGAAGGTACTCGTTGTATAAGTTGACATTGCTGTATTTCCTCCCCGGTAGACGAATCAAAGATACTCATATTGACGTGATGTAACATTTCATCGTTTTTTCCGGAACCTGCGCTATTCCCTTTGCTTATGCCGAGCAACCTGAGAACATCATCTTCTGAAGGAGCTTCACTAGAGCCTAGCTGAAAAGGACTTAAAATCTTTCGTAGTAAATCCAACGATTGGGATACAGCATCTGCCGTGCTGACAGGATTATTTTGAGATATATAATAGATATATTTATTGTCAGGTGACATGCCGAGCTCAAACTCTCCAACTGACTCAGGTACGCTAAAAGCACGTATCGTCTTCCCATTATCAAGTGTGTAAAGTGTTATGATTTTAGATTTCGAGGTCAGCATGTAGTTACCATCCCCTGAAATGAGGTACTTATCTGCTGATGAAGCGACTCCAGTATGGGGACTTATTCGAGGAGTATCTTTTATTGAACCAAAATCAGAATCGATATTATGACTCATAACAAAAGGAGCGGCACATTGAATAAATTTACTCACACCTTCAATGGTATCAAGAGAGGGTTGCGATCTCTGCTCATTAGATTGCATAAGTATTTCTTTTGTTCCTGGAATCCAATTAGGTTCCGTTCTATCGGAATCTTGTGGCTCTAGAAGCAATCGTTCGATAACCAGATTTTGATCGATGAGAGCAACTTTTTCATCAATAGCCGCATGTTGCAAGAGGCCTAGTTCTTCCAATTGCTCAGATATTCTATTTATTTTGTCTTGTGTCCTTTGAGACTGGTTTTTCATTACCTCCGCACTTGAGGCATACATACCAGCTCTTTGCAAAGGGTTGGCCTGTATGTTGTTAGGAATGAAACCAAATGCCATGGCGATAATCAATAAAAATGACTCCTTCCTAAAAAAGAGTACCAGCTTTGAAAAATTAGCCATTCTCAATCTCCAGAGTTATATTGTTGTTTATAAACATTACATACTTTACAGTATTGATATATTTGAATAAATTAGTTTATGGCTGCGATCAAAGTACCTATCCTAAAGATACCGCATGTTCATCCGTAATGCAGCATCTTTTTTATAGTACTGTTATATCATGATAAAACTCATTAGGATTGAGCTTGACATGTGTAAGCTATAATTTTGCTTCCCCCCCCCTAAGGTTGTGATAAATATTGTTGATAGTA
>Ga0256845_1003603_pt1 | contig 10396 bp, 8 predicted proteins | sample RiftiametaG_FD_189101 | JGI IMG/M metagenome (GOLD analysis project Ga0256845, IMG submission 189101) | Tube worm associated microbial communities from hydrothermal vent at the East Pacific Rise, Pacific Ocean - Riftia | ecosystem: Host-associated > Annelida > Integument > Unclassified ... | reverse complement strand
TTGGTTGTTTTCAATTCTCAATTACAAACAATCCCCCTACCCCCTTAATAAGGGGAAATTGCTCAGCTCAAACATTTTCTTATTTTATTTTAAAGTTCCCCAACTTGTTTTTGTGTCTTACATCTTTCGTCTTGTGTCTTTCGTCTTGTGTCTTACGTCTTTCGTCTTGTGTCTTTCGTCTTACATCTCACGTCTTTCGTCTTTCGTCTCACCTCACACCTAAAATTAAGTTTACCCAGAAAAGAGTATAAGCTGTTCTGTATTAAACGGAAGTTTTAACTATATTTGTAAGCAATAAAAAAATAATTTGAAAGCTGAATTTAACGACATAAATAGATTTATATCAGTAATTAGCATTTGCAAATTGCTAAATTCGCTAAAACTAAGAATTAGTTTTTATTTAAGTATTATTACTAAAAAAACTATTCTTTGGGGAAAACCAGAAAGTATTTCTATTGAGCCAACAAATATTTGCAATCTTAGTTGCAGCGAATGCCCTACAGGCACTAACAGTTTAACACGAAAAAAAGGAGATATTGATTTAAAGCTTTTTAAACAAATTATTGATGACGGAAAAAAATATTTATATAATATTATTTTATATTTTCAGGGAGAGCCTTTTATTAGCAAAGATATTTACGAACAGATTAGATATGCAAAAGACAATAAGTTGTACACAATTACATCAACAAATGCACATTATTTAAACAAAAAAAATTGTGATAAAATTATTAATTCAGGCTTAGACCGTTTGTTGATTTCTCTTGATGGCACAAACCAAGAAACTTACGAAAAATATAGAATTGGTGGCGATTTCAGCAAGGTTATCAATGGTATTAAAACTCTTATTGAAACAAAAGCCGAGCTAAATTCTAATGCACCATATACAATTCTACAATTTTTAGTTTTCAAACATAACCAGCATCAAATTGATGAAATAAAACAACTTGGCAAAGAGCTTGGAGTTGATAGAGTAGAAATAAAGACAGCACAAATAATTAATAATTACGAAATAAATACAAGTATTGATAAATTTTCGAGATACAAAAACAAAAAACTAGAACCTAAAAGAAAACTACCAAACCACTGTAAACGAATGTGGAACTCGGTTGTAATTACAATTGATGGTAATATTTCGCCTTGCTGCTTCGATAAAGATAGCACCTATAATTATGGGAATTATTCCGATATTAGTTTTAAAGATATTAGAAAACACAAAAATTACATAGCTTTTAGCAAAAAAATATTTGCTAGTAGAAAATCAATTGATATTTGTACTAATTGCAGCGAAGGACTATAAAGCATAAATTTCTTCTAATAATTGTTCTGTTTTAATAATATCAAAATTTTCTATAGAACTACGCAAGTTATTTGACATTTTTTGTAAATACTCAGAGTTGTGCTTTTTAGATATATCTGACAATACATTTGCTAACTCTTCTATATCTTCAGAAAGATTTTTGTCTTTAATATTATTAATTAAATCGGAATATTTATTTAATTCTTGTTTAATTTCATCTGATAACAATTGTTCTATTTTAGTTTTTTTACCTGCGGTATCAATTCTGTTTTCGTTATCATTACTTATGTGTTTTGCAATTTCGGCAAAAAGTTCATCTTCAGAAAAAGGTTTCTGAATAAATGCAACAAAACCATTCTTTCCTATTTCATCTTCTTGATTTAAAAATGAAGCTGATATAGCTACAACAGGTATATTTTTTGTTTTAGCATTTTGTTTTAGTATTTTATTTGCCTGAAATCCATCTATTTCAGGCATTCTAATATCCATCAGCACTAAATCTATATTATGATTAAGAATATAGTCTAAACCTTCTTTAGCAGATACAAAAGCAGATACATTAATTTCTGTATTTGCAAAAATAGAAACTATTAGGTTTAAATTAATTTCAATATCATCAATAACAACAATATTTGCTTTATTAAATTTGTATGTAATATTTTTTTGCTCTGTATTAGATTGGCTCTCGCTTTTGTCAAGATATTTTATATTATTAAGTTTAACAATAAATTTAGAGCCTTTGCCTACTTCACTTTCTACGCTAATATTACCTTTCATTGCCTCAACCAAGCGTTTGCTTATTGTTAGACCTAAACCAGTACCTCCATATCGTCGGGTACTTTGCCCAGATTGTTGTTTAAAAGCATTAAAAATTAATTTTTGTTGTTCTTGTGGGATACCAATACCTGTATCTTCTACTGTTATTTGTAAGTTTAATGTTTTGTCATTATTTTTAAAACTTTCTATAATCAACTTTACGTATCCTTCTTTTGTAAATTTAACAGCATTTCCCATAAGATTAAAAACAACTTGCCTTAGTCGTATTTCATCTATAAATATATTTGTAGGTAAATCGCCTAAAACACTTATAAATTCTATATTTTTATTTTTCAAACTTAAAGAAAATATGTTTTCTATTTCGTTTATTGCAGGTTTCAACTCAATGTATTCATATTGCATTTCCATTTTTCCTGCCTCTATTTTAGATAAATCAAGAATATCGTTAATAAGGGTTAATAAACTTTTTCCGCCTGTTTTAATTGCCGATAAATATGCTTTATATTTTTCGTCTATCAGTTCTTTATCAAGCAAATCGGTAAAACCAATAATAGCATTTAAAGGAGTTCTAATTTCGTGCGACATGTTAGATAAAAACTCTGATTTTGCTTTATTTGCTCTTTCTGCTTCTTCTTTTGCAACTAAATAACTTTGTGTTTGCATTTTCACTTCTTCTTCAAGACCTTCGTTAAGTTCTTTAATGGCTTTGTTTTGCAATGATATTTGTTCTAACATATCATTAAAACTATCGAAAAGAATTCCTGATTCGTCGTTCCATTTTTTTTCTACTCTAATTGTGTAATCTTTTTCTTTTGTAATTTTATCGGTTATTTTAGATAAATCTACAATAGGGCTTACTATTCTTTTAGATAATAAATAGCCTATTAATACTGATACCAGAATGATTAGAATCATTAATATTATTGCCCAAAACAAAAATTTATTAATCTTTTCGGAAACAAATCTGTCTGTTCCTATAACCTGCATAATTCCAATTTGTTCGCCATCATTAAAAATTGAATGTTCGCTATAAATAAAATCGTGATTTTTACCTTCTTTTTTTAATTTTTCAAAATCTAAATTTGCATATTCTTCATTTTTTTTATAATCCACAAAAACAGTATCGTATTGCAAATCAATAACTTTAGCGGCTAAAATATCTGGTATTAAATCTAAACTATTAATAATTTCTGTTCCACTTTCTTGGTCGGTAAACGAAAGGGGAACAACAATATTTGTACTTAATATAGCAGTTGTTGTATTTATTTTATTATTTAAATTTGTGTGTACAACGTATATTGTGATATAAACCAAAACAACAAAAATGCTTACAACAGCAATTAACACTGTTAAAAACAATGCAAATGTATTTTTTGCTATTATCGATTGTCTAATTTTCATATGTTTTTATAAATTATAATTGTTTCCAATTATTTTACTACCACTAAAATTATATAATTGAGATTTCAATTTAATTTTTGATTTTAATTCGGCATCTCTATTTATTTCAAAATTAATTTTATTATTATTATTTATAAAAAAGTTAATTATTACGCCTAACTCTCCAAATCCATCATTATCACTTACTGTTAAAATATCTCTGTCTTTTGTTTTATCTAGTATGTTTTTCAATTCATGTTTAGATATTTTATAAATATATAAAACATCAATTAAATCTAAATTTTCAACATCGTTTAAACTATCAATGTGTATAATTTTTATGCTTCTACCTTTAATACTAATATTATTTTTTATACTAATAGTTTCTGCTTTGGTATGTTCTCCTATGGTGTAAATTTTAAATGTTTTATTTTTTTTGTAACTTTCGTTTTTCCATGTTGTTACTTTGCAAATTTTTACTAGATATGCCGATTTCACTTTATATTCTATGGTTTTGTTTTGAGATACTGATACAAATGGAATAGTAATTAATAGAATAACTACAATAATAAAAAGATTATATGTTTTTATATGAGATTTCAAATTAGAATACAAAAATTACAGATCCATAAATACTTCTACCCTGTTTTGCAGGTATTGAGTTAAATGTACTTCCTATTATATCTGGTATTATAATTTTTTCATCGAATAAATTATACAAATACACAGAAAAAATAATGTTGTTTTGTTTGTTAAAACTAAGTAGTTCGGAAAAATTAATACTTGTTTTTAAAGTTGCCAGATTGTAATGTCTTGTGCAAGCAATATCATCATTATTTAAATGATTATGATAATATGTATTAAATGCAGCAATATTTATTCCTCTAAATATATCGTATGCAACTCCCATTTTAAACATGTATAATTTCCTGTATGTATTGTCGATAGAACTATCTGACACGCTTAATTGATAGGTCATATTAGTGTTTAGATATAATGCTTTTGTAATATACATTTTACCTTCTAATTCAATTCCTCCGGAATAAATTTTATCTTTATTTTCATAATACTTTATATTATAATAATTATCGTAATGTACTATTCCTATAAGATTTTCTTGTTGGCTATTAAAGTATGTTATAGAGAGTTGATAATCGTTTTTATTGTAGAACATTTGCAAGTCTAAAGTTTTTATTTTTTCGGGCAATAAATTTGGATTACCAACTATGCCTATTGTGCTATAATTTCTTTCTAATAGCGATGGTGAGCCGTAAGCATGTGCATAATTAATTTTAAATCCAAATCCGTTATCAAGATTAAAAATTGCACCAAAACGTGGCACAAAGTCAATATCTCTGGCTTGTGGTTTGTTTACCTGAACGCCTGCTATTAGTTTTATTTGTTTTATAGGATAATAGTTTATGTTTGCATATCCTATATAATTTAGTTCTCTATAAGTTGGTATATCATTAAAAATATAAATTAAAGAATCGTCTTGAATAATTGAGTTTAGATGTCCTTTATTTAATAATAAATTTCCGCCAACTAATAAATCTATTTTGTTTCCGATATCAAATATATTATAAAAATCTAATAAAACATCGTTACTTTTACCATCTTGATATCCTCCGGCAAAATCTAAATTATTTTTATCGTAATTAAAAGTTAAATCAAAATTTGTTTTCCAATGTTTTGCAAGAGTATCGGTATAACCAAAATTAATAAAAAAGTGATTAACCTTAACACCTCCTGGTGCAATTGTATCCCAGTCATCAATATTATCTTGATAGGAATTAGCCAAAAAACCAGTAAAACTTATTTTTTTATATTTTGCCGACAGAAAAACGCCAAGATTTTGTTCTCCAAAATTAGTTTTTCTTATGATACTATCGTAGTCCATTGCTTCAAAAGCCCAACCTTTTTCGTCGAAATATTTAAAACTTGCTGTTAAGTTAAAATCATTTTTTTTATACAATACAGTGCTTTCTGTTCCAATACTTTCGTAACTACCATGCGAAACAGCTGTTATACCCGATACACCATCATTTTTATTTGTTTTAGTAATTACATTTATAACTCCTTGATATGCATTAGTTCCATAAAGTACAGAACCCGGACCTCTAATTATTTCAATTCTATCTATTGCCGACAAAGGAAAACTTAAATAAAACGGAAAGTTAATTCCTTCGGTAATACTACCTCTGTATGGATTTCCATCAATAAGTATTAGTATATGATTGTCAAAATCTGAAGATAAATCGCCACGCATCGACGAAATATTTTGCGGATAAATATACGAACCTGTCATTATCATACTTGTTGCTCTTTCTAATACATCAACTAAGCTAACTGCACCAAATTTAATTATTTCATCGGCAGTAATAATTGTAAGATTTCCGGGTGCATCTTGAAAGCATTCGTCAATTTTTGATGCTGTTGAAACGCTTATTTGCGAAAGCTCATCAAAACTTAAATCGAAAAAATCCACTTCGTTAACATCAAGTGTATCAGTGTTTTCTTGCGAAAAAACATTAATCACTAAAAGTAATAAAAGTATATTTATTATTATTTTCATTTACAAAATTTTAAGGTATCCACTCTATTTCGTCAGCTTTTAATTTATTAGACATATATCTTGCCAAAGTAAAAAGATAATCTGACAAACGATTTACATATTTCACTACTAAATCATCAACATAATCGTTATCAGCTACATAAACAATATTTCTTTCGGCACGGCGGCAAATTGTTCTGGCAATATGGCAATGCGATACGGTTTTATGTCCACCAGGTAAAATAAATTTGGTTAATGGAGGTAGCTCATCATTCATTCTATCAATTTCTTTTTCTAATGTATTGATGTCTTTTTCTATTATTTTGGCATATTTTTTTTGAGCTTCTTCTGTTTCGGTTGCTAATACCGACGAGGCATGCATAAGTTTAGATTGTATTTCGGAAATTATCAATTTTATTTTTCTTTCATCTATTAAATCGCGAATCAAACCCATATAAGAATTAAGTTCGTCTATTGTTCCGTATGCCTCTATTCTATTGTGATACTTAGGCACACGTTTTCCTCCAATTAACGATGTGTTTCCTTTATCTCCTGTTTTTGTATAAATTTTCATACTTTATTTTACAGTTTTAATATTTTTATTAGCAACATCAGTTTCTATTAATCCATCTCGTAAGCGAATAATTCTGTGAGAATATTCTGCAATTTCTTCTTCGTGTGTTACCAAAATTATTGTATTACCTTTTTTGTGTATTTCTTCCAAAAGTCCCATTATTTCAATAGATGTTTTGGTGTCTAAATTACCGGTTGGTTCATCGGCTAAAATAATTGACGGATTGTTTACCATTGCTCGGGCAATTGCTACACGTTGGCGTTGACCTCCCGAAAGTTCGTTTGGTTTATGGTGCATTCTATCTTCTAAACCTACATTTTTTAAAACCTTGATTCCTGTTTCGTTTCTTTCGTTTTTAGATATTCCTGCATAAACTAAAGGCAACATTATATTTTCTAGTGCCGAGTATTTGGGCAACAAATTAAATGTTTGAAAAACAAACCCTATTTCTATGTTTCTAATCTCAGCTAATTCGTTATCGTTAAGCGAACTAACATCGCTATCGTTTAAAATATATTGCCCCTCCGTAAGTGTATCAAGACAGCCTAATATATTCATTAATGTAGATTTACCAGAACCAGAAGGTCCCATAATGCTAACATATTCACCTTCTTTTATTGTTATATCAACACCACGTAAGGCATTTACTACAATTTTACCTATGTAATAATCTTTATGAATATTTGTTAATCTTATTATATCTCTCATTTGTTATTATTAATAATACAGGTTTACTTTAACAATGTACTAGACACTCAACTTTTTAAAGTTTAAACAACGAAAGTAGTTTGATTTTTTGTAAATTGCAAGTTTAAAAATATTCTAATCATAGCAAACTAATTTTTAGAACTCCCCCCTTAATAAAAAATGCTGTTAATACTATGTTGAAATCTAAATATGTTTATTAAATAAGTTTTAGTTAGATTTGCCTTCAAATAAATTATCACATATGAAAAAAAAATACTTAATTCTTTTTATAGCCTTTGTTACACTAAATTCTTTTGGTCAAAACTTACAATTGCATTATGGTTACACCGAAGAAAATAATTACACACTTGCCAGATTTGAGTTTTTGCAAGCAAGAGAAAAAAGTTTAACATACCTTTATACAGATTTTGATATTGGCAGATTAGACGGAGTGCATCAAGCATACTTTGAATTATCGCATAAATTTATGTTACCTAAACTTGATGAACGTCTAAATATTCATGTAGAATACGATGACGGATTAATGATAAATAGAGACAGAGAAATTGTTACAGTTGGCACGCCAATACATCGTTCGTATTTAACAGGTATTGGTTTTCGTGGTAAAATAGGCGAATTTATTTTATCGCCTACATTAATGTTTAAATATTACGATGCATATAATCAATTAGATTATCAATTTACATTACGTTGGCGAGGCGATTTTTTTACCGAAAAATTAACTCTATCAGGTTTTTTAGACCTTTGGACATACAGCCCAAATAATAACCAAACCAAGTATTTAGTTTTTAGAACTCAACTACAATTTTGGTATAATATTATTGATGAACTATCTATTGGAACACAATTTGAAGTAAATCAACATTATTTTGTTTACGACGAAACATTTAGAGTTTTAGGAACTGTTGCTCTAAAATGGAATATGTAGGGTCTGCTGAGAAACACCTAACATGCAGATTTAAGGTGTAAGAAAATAATTATTAGAAGTCTCCTTAATATAGTAGATTGTTTGTTATCTTTGTTCCCAATATGCAAAACAAAGTAGAATTTATTTTAAACGATAGCAGCCTTTTTAAAAATAATATAATTTCGTGGAGTTCTTCTTTCGATAAAATTGCATATTTCGATAGCAATAATTACAAAGACAAAATACCAAACTCTTACGATATACTTGTTGGTGTAGGAGCTAAACAATCAATAGAATTAATTGACGAAAAAGATGCTTTTTACAAATTACAAAAATTTTATAATAAGCATAAAAATTGGATGTTCGGTTTTTTTAGCTACGACCTAAAAAATGATACTGAAAAACTTAAATCAGAAAATAAATACACATTAGATTTTCCTGTTTTACATTTTTTTATTCCCGAGTTTGTATTAGAAATAAAAAATAATGTTTTAATAATATCTTCTAACAACAGCACTAAAAAAATAAAATCTATTTTCGAGGAAATAAAATTAAGTAATTATTCAGATAATTGTACTTGTAACATTAATTTTAAATCACAATATAAAAAAGAAGAGTATATTCATAAAGTTGATAATTTAAAAAAACATATTAAGCATGGAGATATTTATGAAATCAACTTTTGTCAAGAATTTTTTGCCAATAATGTAGAAACAGACCCATTGAGTTTATACACAAAACTAAACACAATATCGCCAATGCCATTTTCTGCTTTTTATAAACTTAACAATAAATATTTAATATCGGCAAGTCCCGAAAGATTTATTAAGAAAGTTGGCAATACAGTTGTTTCTCAACCCATTAAAGGAACTATTAAAAGAGGTGTAAGTAAAAAAGAAGATTTAGAATTAAAAATAGAACTACAAACAAATATAAAAGAACGAGCCGAAAATATAATGATTGTAGATTTAGTAAGAAACGATTTATCAAAAATTGCAACAAAAAACTCCGTTAAAGTAACCGAGCTATGCAAAATATACACCTATCCGCAGGTTCATCAAATGATTTCTACAATAGAAGCACAAGTATCTGCACAAACATCATCAATAGAAATAATAAAACACTTATTTCCTATGGGAAGCATGACAGGTGCTCCAAAAATTAAGGCAATGGAATTAATAGAAGAATACGAAGAAAGTAAACGAGGTTTATACTCAGGCACAGTAGGTTATATAAAACCAGACGGCGATTTCGATTTTAATGTGATAATACGAAGTCTGTTTTACAACAAAGATAAAAAACATTTATCGTTTCAAGTAGGCGGAGCAATTACAATAAAATCTGATGCCGAAAAAGAATACGAAGAATGTCTTATAAAAGCAAAAGCAATACTAAAAGCAACAAATATAATCAAACCACAATAAATTTACTATATTTGTTTTATGAAAGAAATTAATTTAATAGGTAATTCCTTTGATAATTTGATAAAAGGTACACGATATAATCGTGCACCAGCGGTGGGCAATGTGCTTGCCACAGTTAGCGATACACGTATTGGAGTTGATGCCGATGATGATTATATAATAGACTATTACGAGGCACAAGTAAAAACCCAAGCAATGTACTTCCCTTTCGGAATGCAAATACCTAATAATAACCTGCTTAGCTCTAGTAGTTATAGATTTGGGTTTAATGGCAAAGAGAAAGATGATGAGCTATATAACTCTACAGGAACAAGTTATGATTACGGTTTTAGAATTTATAATCCTCGTATAGCGAGATTTTTAAGCGTTGACCCACTTACAAAATCTTATCCTTGGTACACACCTTATCAGTTTGCAGGAAATAAACCAATTGCGTGCATAGATTTAGACGGTTTAGAAGATGTTTATTATTCAGAAGAGTTTATGAGTAATAATGGTGACGTTGCCTTGGAATTATTAAACGATGTTGATATATGGAATGAAGTTATATCTGAATTTAAAGACGAAGATTTAAATAAGGGCTATGATATGTATTTTACAGTAGGAAATAATACTGGCGGATTAACGATTACTATGAATAAGGATTTTATTAATGGTGAATTTAAAAAAGATATGCAATCTGGAAAACGAACAGATAAACAAGGGTTGCTTGATGAGTTATACGAGCATGGAAAAGAAATTATGGCTAATTCTGTTACTAAAGGAAGAGGAG
>Ga0256845_1003602_pt1 | contig 10401 bp, 8 predicted proteins | sample RiftiametaG_FD_189101 | JGI IMG/M metagenome (GOLD analysis project Ga0256845, IMG submission 189101) | Tube worm associated microbial communities from hydrothermal vent at the East Pacific Rise, Pacific Ocean - Riftia | ecosystem: Host-associated > Annelida > Integument > Unclassified ... | reverse complement strand
AAACCGCTTCCAAAGGAACTGGTGTATCTTGGATATGATCAACTGGGAGAAAATATTTTTCAAAACCCTGTGGTCCTCGAATACATTTCAACCCTTTTCTCTCGGTTTCCAATCTATCCAAGACGTTTGTACACAGTTTCAACCGCGGAAATCCGGGAATTACTGTAATAATTCCATTAATCAAGGTTATCGCACAAACATCGTCAGCTAAAAAGGGGTAACCTCGTTTGTAAAGTCCGGCCGCCAAGGTTGATTTACCGATCCCTGAAGGTCCGAGAAATATCCTCCCCCTGCCGTTAACCATAATGGCACCTGCGTGCAAAACCAAAACATTTCTCTGATGCAACAGCGCTCCCATCGCTGATCCCATTAGAAAAAGAAGAACCTCGTCTTCGTCGGCTCCATTCTCAGGCGTAATTGTAATACGACAACCGTCTTGGATGCAATACCGTGCAATACCCTGAATATGTAATAAGAATTCTCTATTGTCCGCTTGAAACCAATCCTTGTCGGATCGAGGATTAACCAACTTCTCAGGTGTTAAACCATACACAATGAACACATCAGGTTCTGTGTTCTGTTCCGGTGAATTAAAAGGTAGCGCGGGCAAAGGGACAGCTGACCTGATAACGAGGCCGAATATACGGTATAAGCGATGCATAATATTTGAACTATCTGCTATAAATTATAAATCTTCTAGCTTCTATTAATTATTAAAGCTGAAATGGTTTAGGCTCTTTGGTTAGAAATTTCTCAATCCTCATTTTTTCTGACAATTTAAAAGAAATTATAAGGGTGGTTATATACTCAATGTAAAGCGTCACAGATGCCTATTCTTCAACCTGTAAAATCCCATCTTTAAAAAGATCTTCAAGAAACACCAACACATCTCTTTCGCAAAATTCTCTACCCACATCGTATTTCAAAAGGAGGGCATCAATCAGGAACGATACAGTGATAGGTGTTTTAATGAGGTCCCACACTTGGCTCCCCACAGGATTCAGGCCATAGTACAGGCCCTTCTCCACGCTCATCATCACCTTTTCATCGTCGATATCGCTGGCCAGAATATCTTTATTCTGGCTGACCCGGCTTTCTGTTGTGATTTTTTTCATATCAATACCAGTACAATTGGCCATCAGCAAAAGATAGCAATGAATAATTTCTTTCCAAAAGCTCTTTTCAAGTCACATTAAACCCAGCAATGCCATTCCTTTCTTATTTCCAAACCACGTCAAGGACGGACGTGAACAACACAAGAATCATTCTAAGATTTCTCTCAATTCGGGGCGATGTCTTAAAACATTATAACAGGCATCCTATCACCGTCTACATAAACGTCTCATCTCCATCAAATCTGTTACTTTTGAGAGAACTTAAATAATAATCAAATTTAAAAAACCGATATCGAATATCTCCCCTAAAGCAACACAAACAATTACTACAAAACGTCAAGAATACTTACATACTGTATCTCATTTAAATACAATTTTCCACAAGCCAAAACCGCTTCAACTGAGACCCGATGTGGATGAGCAATACCTATTGCCCACCCCTTTTTCTTTGCCGTTTCAACTAACTCCTTTAACCGGTTACAAATATCCTGTTCATCAAGAATATTATCTAAAAATACATCACGTCTACCACTTTGCACACCATTCTTTTGTGCAACACTATATCCAACACTTTCAGATGCCGTAACACTATCTACAAAAAACAATCCCTTGCCAGCAAATTGCCCTAACAAGGACATCATAGCCTTTGTGTTCCCGGTGAAAAGTGATCCCATATGATTATTAACTCCAACCGCATGAGGAACCTGCTTCAAAGCTCTCTCAAATTTTTTTCTTTGCAATTCAGGAGTATCTGAAAGAAAAAGTGTCCCAGGCCCTGGATCCCATTGCTGGCCTTTAGGTTCCAAAGGCAGGTGCAATAAAACCGTTTTTCCGGAATTAAAGGCCATCTCTTCCTGTTTTGCAGTATATGGTGCAAAGGGAAGAAAGGAATAGGTTAGCTCGTAAGGGAAATTTAAAAACTTTTCGCCAAGTGTTTTATGATAACCCAAATCATCGATAATTATTGCAACTTTTGGTAGTTCTTTTTTGGTAGATTGTTTTTCTGTCTCAACCTGTTCACCTATAGGTTCATCATGTATAGGTGGATCAGGTTCTTCAAATACAATCTCTGCTTCCTGCTGTTTTGGGATCTCCTGCGCAAACACTGTACGAAAGAAAATTACATAACCGACAGCACAAATTGAGATCCCTAGTATTAATGATAATAACACAAATGAGAGCAAGCGTTTAACACTTACGAGTGGCGTTTTTTTCTTTTTGATCACCCTTCTTCGCGTAGTCTTTTTTTTTCGATAGGTCATAAATTGAATATTTGTAAAAACTTCTATTTTTTTCTGATAAGTACATAGCGGGCCAGTCCTTCCAGCACACTTCTTTCAGCAAGCACATCGTTCTTTTCAAAAATGGATAACGCATCAAATGCATTATCTACTGCTGCAACAGCTTTATCTTTTGCTTTTTCAAAACCACGGTACCGGGTGATGGTACCATAGACTTCTTTGAAACTATTTTTTTCAGTCTTTCTCCTTTTTAAGAGGTCCAGCAACCTTGATTTCTCCCTTTCTTCAGCATCATTTATAGTCAATATCAGAGGCAAAGTCATTTTACCCTCGAAAAAGTCGTTTCCCACTGCTTTGCCGGTTATCCCAGGATCACCTTGGTAGTCCAACAGATCATCAATAATCTGAAAAGCACATCCCAGGTTAACACCATATTCTCTCAATGCAGAAATACTTTTAGTATCCCCACCACCATAAATTGCACCAACTTCACAAGCACCAGCAATCAACAATCCGGTTTTACCCATTATCGCATCGTGATAATCAAGTTCCGACAGGTTATGTTTATCCGCATTTCTCAGCTGCATAAACTCACCATCAACCATTCCTCTTGTTGCATTACAGAAAATTTTCAGACCATCACTGCCACAATATTTACCAACAATTTCCATTGCAAAAGCATGTAAAAAATCTCCTGCGAGAATAGCAGCAACAGTACCGAATTTCTTGTAAACTGACTGCTTCCCCCGTCTAATGGCAGAATTATCTATAATATCGTCATGAAAGAGAGTTGCTGCATGCAAATACTCAAAGGCACAACCCAGCTTGTATGCATTCTCTCTGTTACTTCCACACAATCGTGCGGAGAGCACCACGAGAAGAGGTCGTATACGCTTTCCCCCGTTGAACAACCCGTATTCCAGGACACGATACAACAAACCATCAATATCCGGCGCCAAAGCATCAAGGTCTTTCCGCATATATTGGTCTATTTTTGCAGCTTCTGCTTTTACACTAGCTATGATTGGTTCAATATCTTTCATATTATATTTTAAATATGGCAAATTTATTCTTTTGTATAAAATGAACCTACATCACTCATTCGTCGTCCAATCGGAGACGGTGGCAAACTTTTCAAAAATGTACGGCCATAACCTTTTGTAAAAAGTCGAACATCCATAATGGCAATTACACCCCTGTCCGTTGCCGATCGCATCAGCCTCCCTGCTCCTTGACGCAAAGTCAATATAGCACGTGGCACTTGAAACTCAAAAAAAGGTTTTCCGCCTTCATCATTAATACGCTGAATACGTGCCTGAATCACGGGATCACTGGGAACCTCAAAGGGCAATTTGTCGATAATCAGACAACTTAAAGATTCGCCAACCACATCTACACCTTCCCAAAAACTCGCTACAGCCAGCAACACCGAATGGGTTTCTTCCCTGAAATCCTGTAACAAAGAATTTCTGGATGCAGTACCCTGCACCAAAACAGGGTAATCCAGCTTATCTTCAAGAAATTCTGCCACCGTATCCATCCCTTTAAAGCTGGTAAAGAGCATAAGTGCCCGGCCTTTACTCAATGTAAGGATTTCCAGGATATGACTGCAGGTTTTGTTATAAAAGTCCCCGGAAGAAGGCTCCGGAAAACCGGAATCTGGCACATAAAGCATAGTTCTATCAGTATAATTAAAGGGAGATCCAAATTGCAAAAAGTCCGTATCAACATCTAAGCCAAGCCTCTGCTGCAAATAGGTAAAGTTACCACCAGTTGAAAGAGTTGCTGAAGTTAATATACAGGCCTGCACAGACGAATATAAATTCTCCCTAAGTTCCGATGCCACTTCAATTGGTGTCGCAGAAAGCGCTATTGAACGTTCTCTCTTTTCATACCAATAAACAAATTTTGTCTGTTTGCTCTCGAAGAACAGGCCAATTGTACACAAGTTTTCGTCAAGTTCTGTAGCCCTCCTGGCAAGACCACCCCATCCCTCACCATACATATCATACAGTACAAGGTTTTTCTGTAATCTTTTCAAACCACTGGACAATAACTCAATTTCATCTTTCCAACTTTCTTTCCCCAGTTTTTCAACGAATTCATTCAGCGCATATCTCCCGGTTTTCTTTGAAAAGAGATGAGAGAACGCTTCCGTCCGTTGTTTTAATCCACTTAAAGTTGGTAAAAGTTCATCTATCTGATTCGGTAAAAGATCGAGTTTTGCTTGCTTTTCTATGTCTGAGAGCAAATCAAGTAATTGATACTGGCTAAAACTCCTGCCAAAAAAAGTAGTAGCCACATTTTCAAGATGATGCGCCTCATCAAAAATTACCGATTCATAGCGAGGCAAAAGCTCTCCATAGCCGCCTTTTCGAAGAGCCAGATCTGAAAAGAACAGGTGATGGTTAACAATTATTATCCTGGATAAACCTGCTTTTTTTCGTAACCGATTAATAAAACAACCTGCAGACTCTGGACAATCCCCACCAAGGCACTGATTGGATTGCGAAGATATTTTCGGCCAGAAAGACGATTTATCGTGCAACCATTGGAGTTCTGCCCTGTCTCCCGTTTCGGTCTCTTTCAGCCAGTTGTCTATTCTTTCCACAAAAGGATTCTCAACCAGTGACAACTGCGGGCTTGAACGATACTGATACCAACGATACAAACAAAGGTAATTTTGCCTTCCTTTAAAACAGATCGCAGCAAGATCCTCTTCAAGGATTTTTTCAACCAATGGTATATCTTTTTTGAGCAATTGATCTTGCAAATTTAAAGTAGCTGTGGAAATAATCACACGCTGCCCAGAGAGTGCCGCCGGAATTAAATATGCGAGGCTTTTCCCAATACCCGTTTCAGCTTCAACGACGAGAATACGCGCACCAGCTTCATTGTCCCCCTTACTCACATTCGAAAGCAACGAAGCAATCGCATCCGCCATTGCCTTCTGCCCATCACGAGACTCAAAATGGGGCAAACATGCAGCGAGGCGCCCGCCCTGTTTAAAATAATCATCCAACGTACACACCACTAACGCAGACAAGCTGCAAGTAAGCGCCTTGGTGCTGCTATGAACCAATTAAGAAAAACATCCCCCATGTTTTCTTGTTTTTCTTTACTGGCTCTACAAAGTAAGGCACTAGTTTGTTGATAATTTGCATCCGTAACAATGTTACTATACAACAGAATTTTTCCACAAACACAAGAAGAGTTATTTTTTTGTACTCAGAGACACTTTTATGCTAAAACGATTACAGGAGTACTAAAAGTACCTTGCAAAAGGTGACCGTCACACGATTAAACATAGCCAGTTCAAAACTGAATATTTAAAAATACTTTATGGTCAACCTCCCTGATTCACAAAAAACAAACTTGGTTCAGACAACCAGAGAACTCGTTGAACCAAATGAATCCATTGCAGTCGTCGACGATTCACCGGAAATTGTTCTCTTGCTTTCACACTATCTTAAAACCATGGGGTTCAAGGTTGTTCGGGCCGGTAGTGCAGGAGAACTGTATCATTTACTGAATACAGAAAAAATCGCCCTTATCCTCCTTGACATCGGTCTGCCAGACCAAAATGGCGATGAAATTCTGGAAGACATCATTCCATCCCGTCCAGATCTCGGTGTCATAATGGTAACTGCCACAACCGACATAGAAGTGGCTCTCAATTGTCTTCGCCTGGGTGCAGACGACTATCTGACCAAGCCAGTCAATATTAACCAATTTAATCACTCTGTCCTAACCACTCTCAAAAAAAGGCGTCTGGCAATAACCAACCGAATATACCAGCAGGAATTACAAAAGACAAACTCACGTATGCGCTTTCTTCATCATCTTAACCTGAAAATGAATACTGCATATCTGAACACTGTCGAACTTACCGGTATTCTCAGAGCCATTCTTGTAGGAATCACGTCAGATGACGGATTAAAATTCAACCGGGCTTTTCTCGCACTGTACAATGAAGACAACAGTTATCTTGATGGAAAACTCGCCATTGGCCCTGCTACCCGAGAGGCCGCAGGACACCTATGGAAATCTATAAAAGCCCGTGGACTGCAACTCGATGACATCCTAAGTTCAATTCAAGATAAAAGTGCTGGCACTGACATTGAAGTTAACAGAATAATCCAGACCCTGCATCTCTCAACATTAGAGCACGAACATGTGCTTATTCACGCAAGTCATATTCAAAAACCAGTGCATGTGCAAAACGGTCAGGCCACTGATTGCATTGTCCCAGATAAACTTCTTCACACACTTGGAGAATCTTCTTTTGTCGTTGTACCCCTTTATTCACCAGGCCGACCACTTGGGGTAATGATTGTTGATAATTTTGTCACTAGATCACCAATTTCTTTACGCGATATTGGCGAATTGGAGATTTTCGCGAGTCAAGCAAGTCTAGCTATAGAGCACAGCCACCTGTACGCTGATATGCAAAAAAATATCAGTGAACTCGAAATTGTTACTCAAGAACTCGACAAGAGCAAAGATCTTCTTCTAAATGCTGAACGGGATGCAGTAATCGGACAGATGTCTGCACATCTTCTCCACTCCATCCGAAACCCTCTAACATCAATTGGCGGAACATCACGGCTTCTCTCTAGAAAAACCAAAGATTCATATCTAGCTGAATTCCTGGGAATTATCACCAAAGAAGCCAATAAAATTGAAACTATCCTAGAAGATCTCTTTAGTTTTGTCGAAGACGACGAACTCTCCATTGAGATTCACGCCATACACCCCCTTTTGCGTAAAAGTGTAATGATGTTTTATGCAACTATGAAAAATCAGGACATAACATATTCAATGAATATCGATGAAGAAGGACCTTTCCTTTGGGTCGATGACAGTAAAATCCGCCAGGTATTTCTTCATCTTATAAGAAATGGCGTAGAAGCAATGCCAAATGGAGGTGATTTACTTATTACCACAACCAGCGATGGGGAAAAAGCTACAATTTCAATCACTGATTCGGGACCTGGTATACCGACAGACAGTCTTCCCCACGTCAAAGATCCATTTTTTACCACAAAAACCTATGGCACCGGAATGGGCCTTGCCCTTGTCGAACGAATTATTAAAGCCCACCATGGAAAGTTCACAATTCAGGACGCCCCGGACGGTGGTACCGTCGCTACTATCTCACTGCCAATTCCTAAAAACGAATTAAGCTCTTAAAGCCGATAACACACTTCCACAGAAACCGATTAACGCAGCAATAAGAAAAGTTGATTTCAAAGCAAGGATAAAACTGTTTTGATGTATCACCGTATACTCTTCGAGTGACGTTCCGCCACTATAATAACTGAAAAACCAGGCAAAAAGGCCTGCGGCAAGAGTTGCACCGGATACCATTCCAAGATTACGGGCCGTTGCCAATATACCCGCAGTAATGCCAGCGTATTTTTCACCAACTCGAGACAACACAGACGCTGAATTTGGAGAAAGGAAAACAGATTGCCCGGCACCAAGTAAAGCAAGTTTTAGTGCAACTTCAACTGGAGTACTCTCAACTGAAAGAAAAGCAAGGCTTACCAGTGCAAGCACAGAAACGCCCAAACCAATAGTAGTAAGAAAACGTGCACCAATGCGATCATATAGCGAACCGGAAAGCGGCGAAAGAACTATGAGAGTTGTCGGAACCGCCATCATTACTGTACCAACTTCTATGACAGGCATATGCAGAATATAGTCAAGGTAAAACGGGATTAACACCAGCACACAAAAAAGTACTGCAAACGAAAGCGCAGCGGTTAGTACAGCAACCCAGTAAAACTTTTTTTCAAGAAGGCGAACGGGCAATATAGGATTCACAGATGTCTTTTCCACACGAACAAAAACATAAAAGACAACTGCGAAAAGTAGAAAAAGAACAAGAGTGAAAACGCTCATGAAGGTATCAATTCTCTGGAAAACAAATAGATACAGTACAACCATCACGACCCAACAACAACTTCCCAACCAATCAAACCTACTGGAATCAAGAGCCATAGCAGATGGGAGTTGCTTGACAAGAACAAACCAGCCGGAAAGAAAGACAAATGCACTCACGGGCAAAGTAACAATAAAAATAGCGCGCCAGGAATAGTGGCTGAGGAGAATTCCACTTATGTAGGGACCTGTAAGAAGACCACAAGCAGTTGCAATTCCAACCAGGCCAAGACTCCTGCCCAAGTGGTCAGTTGCGTACACCGTTTTGATAATTGCAGGCCCTGTTGACATCATCATTGATGCACCAAGAGCCTGAATAACGCGGCTAATTAACAGCCTTTCATAATTTGATGCAAGCGAACAACTTGCAGAGCCTATGGAAAAAACAAGGACACCCAGCAAATACATACGTCCTTTACCGACTCTATCCGATAAACGCCCCCAAAAAACCAGACTGACGGTAATTGTACCAAGGAAGAGTGTTACAACAAATTTCGCGTCCCCTAGACTGAGATTAAAAGAACGCATAATGGTCGGCAAGGCGACATTAACCATGCCACTATCCATGGTGGAGAGGAAAACTCCAGCCATAACCATCAACAATATCGGCCAGCGAACAGTTTCTTTCACTTTCTCAACTCAACCAATGTGTATCGAGTAAAAACAAAAGACCCGGTGGAGAAAAACTCCACCGGGTCTTAACACTCAACAACGAGCTATATCAATCTTCAATTTAGAACTTGAGAGAGAGACGTGCACCAGTTTCGAGTACATCTTCTGGTCCAGTTGCGTCACCAGAAAAGAGATAAGCGAGAACCAGATCAAGATTCAAGTTATCCATAAGTGCGTAGGTAACTTTACCGTCGAGCTCAAGACCAAGCTCGTCCTGTCCCATAGCATCTTCTTCTGCCAGCATTGCATACCAGACATCACCTTTCAAGGTCAACTTGTCCATTGGCTTAATGGTAACACCACCGTTGAAAGCTGTCAGGTTACTGATTTCGCAACCAGGAGAACCGGCAGATGAGCCAGTATCAAATGTTCCAAGCCCCATGATCTCAGACCAGTAGTAACATCCACCAGGAGCAACTACGAATGCATCGTTTGTGGTCGCATCTCCACCATCATCGCCAGTTGCATAGATAGCCTGACCATGAGCGATACTTGCAGTAACACCACCAGCGAGCAGAAAGCCGTTATTATCTACACCTTCAGCTGCTTTTCCACCATTGTAAACGAACGTACCCCATGCAGAGACAGCATCCATTTTCAAATCAACATCAGCACCAATATAGTAATTATCATCACTTAAAGTACTAATATAGTCATAGACAAAATAGGGTGTAAGAGTAACTGCATCACCTATTTTCACAGGTACTACCACTGCTGTCAAAGACCGATCCTTAGTGTTTCCATCAACTAATATCGCAACCTTATCCTTAGTCATTTTAGGCCCAACATTTTCGTCATCAACAGCTATGTACAAAAATGTTGGAGTAACAGTACCCAGATTTGCAGAAACATTAATTCCTGAGAAATCATCATCAAAAACTAAACCACGTCCGATAGCGCCACCTTGAATACCAAGCTTAGTGCGAACAGCGCCGAGAGTAAAATCAGCGTAGGAGTTTTTGATTTTCCAGATACCCGTACCATCAGCACCGATATCACCACCTACGTTATCACCCCAACGAGTGTTGAACTCAAACTTATTAACAAATTTGAAATCGTCATTGAATTTGGCAGTATAGTAAAGACGGGTACGATTGTCGGTACGCCATATAGTATCTTTAACCTGTAATTTAGTATCTGCGTCCTTTCCTAAATTGTCCTGAACAAAAGAACGTACACGCCAGTAACCACCAAACTGGTTCTCTACGGCAGATGCAGTAGTAACAGCTACACCACCTACCATCATGAGACCTACAGCTGAAGCAATAATCTTCTTCATTTTTAATCTCTCCTGATTGCTTTTTACCCCCTTACGGGGAGTCTGCTTTTCTCCTTACCTCAACGGCAACCGAATCATCGGTTATGCTTCCCTTAAAGCTGAAAACACAGGCAAAGAAGTACATTACTGGCTGTAAACTATACCCAAC
>Ga0256845_1003601_pt1 | contig 10406 bp, 10 predicted proteins | sample RiftiametaG_FD_189101 | JGI IMG/M metagenome (GOLD analysis project Ga0256845, IMG submission 189101) | Tube worm associated microbial communities from hydrothermal vent at the East Pacific Rise, Pacific Ocean - Riftia | ecosystem: Host-associated > Annelida > Integument > Unclassified ... | reverse complement strand
ATTGACACAAGGTTTTTGTTGGTATTCAGATGGAAAAAATTATTTCTCTTCGGATTATTCATAATAAGTGAAATTGATCGTCTGGATATTCGTCCACTGATCAAATTTTTTGCGCAGCCAGCGTTTCACGACCAACCGTATCTGAGGGACCAGGAGCAACAATCCGGTGATGTCGGTCAGAAAACCGGGAGTTAACAGGACGATGCCGGCGATGAGAATAATCAGCGCGTCAATCATTTCTTCGGCTGGCATAATCCCCTGCTGGAGACTGGACTGAATTTTCAGTAAGGTTCGCATCCCTTCCAGCCGCGCTAAATAGGCCCCGGCTATCCCGGTGAAGATGATAATCAGCAAAGTGTTCAAGGCTCCGATGACGCTGCCGATTTGAATCAAGAGATAAATTTCCATTGCCGGAATAAGGGTAAACGCTAAAAAAAGTTTTAGAAACATATATGAATCTCCCATGTAACGTGCCGTGTTCATCTCTGTAGGGGCGCGGTCTCCGCGCCCGATCATGGACGGGGAGAGACCCTTGCCCCTGCGATGGGAACAAGAACCAGGAACGGGTAGCTCTGCGCCTTCGCGTCTCAGCGGTAAATCCCGTCATCCGCCAATCTGTATGGGAATGCCGGATTGGGCAAGCTGTTGTCGTACCAACTCCATATCTTCATCTGTTGGAGGATCAATGCCGACCATGTTTTTGTGACGTATTCAAGAATGTCAATAATATTTTTCTGTGTAGCGGTGATGGTTGGCATAATGGGCACACGCAGCCAGACCGTTTTTTTCGCCATTCGTTCAATTGTTCCAGATTGCGCAGGATAAGCGTACAGGAACACCGTGACTCGAATCCCCGGACCATCGTGGATCGTGTAATGCTGAATGTTAAAAATTGTTCCGGTGGGCATGTATTAAAATAAGATGCCTTCAAATCAGAATTAATCCGGTTTCGGAAGAAATGGCTCCCCAATATTTAATGTGATAATCGTTGAAATGTTTCAACAGATATTTGAAGTCTGAGCTGATGGACATCCTTGCCTTTGACAAGAAACGCCATGACTACAAGTTCCCATGCTGCCGAAAATCGCTCGGTCTCACTGTGCGCTTGCCAAAATTGTAAATCAAACGACCGATCAGTTTGCCCTTTCGTTCCATAACGAAAGGAAGAGTCTCGTTCATCATTTTATAATTTATTATAGCTCATTCATCATGTGAGCAGATTGTTTTTTTAGAATAATCTGCTCACACTTATAGTTGATCCTATATTAATGTATCATGCCTAACGCCTGCAATCACGGACTTCTACCTGTTTCTCACGGCGGGCAGCGCATTTGCCATTGCCACCAAAACGATATACAAGAGGTGACGTTGGCGATAACGGGCAGAAGTCGCGTGTATTACTTTGTTGAACATAGCCACTGATACCGCAGTATGAGGCGATTCGCGCCTCTCAGGGTTGCCCTTCCCGATTTTCCTCTTGTATCTTTCTCCACGTTTTATCTAACAGTTCAAGCGTGACATGACACTACCATGTTAAAATAATTGGCTCTGATTACTTTGAAGAAAATTGATAACACGCAGAACACGCAGATGAAGCAGGCCGGCTGACCCACCAGCCCCTCCCGTCGGTCGGGCTTCGCGGGCTGGTGCCGGCAGCTTATCCGCGGCCCCGTTAGAGCTATACTGCTAACACAGGAATATCTTCATCATCTATAGCCTGGGAAGATTGACGGTCATGATAAACTTGACATCTGAACCCTATGAAAGCTATTCGATAAATTCAAACGGTGAAAGAGGGGCAGGTCCATGTGTATCTTCCTACTCCTGTAAGCAGTATTTTGATTCATCCGCAAATTGGTGAATAACGTGTAAAAGGTGCGGTGAGATATACGGCCTATTCTGAGGAGATTGTCTGTGAGTGTCCCTCATACGAGTTTTGTGCTGCTCATGGTGTGGTTGGATTATGTTGTATTGACATCGTTTTTTTCTATCATATCGTAGAATGTTCTGTCAATGATTTTTCACTATCTCTTACTCTTTTCGTATTTCTTATGTGTACCATATTGTCTTATGAGGAAACTGGTAGCAGCAGAAAACTATCCCCTATGTAGGTCGAAGCTTCTGCTTCGACCAGTCGAACTGGAAAGTTCGACCTACATGCGGCCCAAACCACTCTTTATGCTGTGGGTGAAAAAATACAACAGGAGTGCGAACTAGCGTTCGCTGCGAACGCTAGTTCGCACTCCTGACGGTGTTCTCGACTCAATAATTGTGGCTCGTGGCAAAATTTTTACACGTTACATGGGAGAGCAAAACAATAATGCCGTGTCAAGAAAAATGTTTTGGAATGACAATCATTGTCAAATCTCCCCTCGCCACTTTACAATAGGGACGTATGCTCAAGGATAAACGTTTCAACTTCATCAACAATCCATTCCTGTTCAGCCGGGGTGAGATGGGAGCCGAATTTGAGGGTTTTGGCTCCGGCGTGAATACAAAGCCCCTGCACCGGCTGGCCGTTTTGAACGTAGCGGCGTTCACTCCGAATCGTGTTGACTGATTCGGTCGGAACCCGACGGGTATAACGTAAACCAAAGAGTTGATAGCGGAGTTGCACCCATTCCGGCGTCAGGTCGAGAACGGTCTTCCCAAACATTTTATACAGGGCAGCGCCAAACATGCCAAATCCCACAATCCAGAACGGAATGGAAAAGAGCGCGAAAAAAATGCTGCCTGTGGCGGCTCCGACCGTCCAGAAGGTGACAAACGCCAGCCAGAAGATCGAAAATCCCATCATGAACACGGCCGTAGCATCAAAGGCTCCGGGGATGCGTAACTGAAGCTGTTGAGGCGTTTCGGAGATTTTTTTGATTTTTGTGCCATAAGGAAGGGACGATTTTTTCTTTTTTGAGGGAATGGTTTTTCGGGTTAACACCGCTTCAATCGCTTTTTGGGACGCAAGACGCCGCTCAGGATACGGTTCGAGCAATCCATCCAACACGTTAAGGAGTTGGGGCGAGACATGCACGACATCGTGGAATTTGGGGCGCAGATTTTCGGTTTCAAAATCCGCCGGGTGCTGGTGAGTCAGCATAAAGAGCAGCGTGGCTCCCAGAGCGTAATAATCAGACGCCGGAACGGCTCGGCCGTTAAACTGCTCAAGCGGCACGTACCCATAAGTTCCAACGGTGGTTGAGCCGCCCTGCAAGGTGGTTCGGATGTGATCCTGCACCGCGCCGAAATCAACGAGAGAGACTTTGAATGGTGATCTTTTCGCAGAGTCTGTAATCGGGGAAAGAATAATATTTTTCGGCGTAATGTCACGATGAATCACCGGCGGACGGAGGTTGTGCAGATATTCCAAAATCGAGACGAGTTGCCTGAAAATGTCCAGTATTTCTGCTTCTGAACCGCGCCAGCCTTCGTCAATCATCTGTTGCAGGGACGTTCCTTCGATGTATTCCTGCACCAGAAAAAATTGCACATCGTTTTCAGATTCCACCGAAAAATATTCGATGTAATCGGGAATGTTGAGATGGTTGATGTGCTGTAACACATTGGCCTCGCGTTCAAACAGTTCCAGCATTTTCCAATCGTGAAGAAGGGAGAGATGGAGCTGCTTGATCGCCACCGGGCGGTTTGTCTCACGATCAAGAGCTTTATAGGTGATCCCCATGCCTCCCTGACCCAGAACTTCCTGTATTTGATACCGTTCATGCACTATTTCGCCATTATTCATACATGTTCGCTCCTATGTACAATAAATTTGGCCCCCTCCCAGCGAGGGAAGGGGAACGTCGCTCCCCTCGCCTTGCAGGAGAGGGGCCGGGGCAAAACTGTTGACGTAAGAAAACTGTGGGGCAAACTCAAGTTTGCACTCCTAAATTGGTGGGTCATCCCCGGTTGGAGTGCAAACTTTAGTTTGCAAAAATCCCTTAATTCAACAGCCTTGAGGGGCCGGGGGAGAGGTTTTTCATGTGTAAAATCTCAGACGTCCCGCCGGGACGAGGGCGTTGGTTGCTTCGCGTCCCCACCGATAAATCGGTGGGCTAGTATCGGCTGTCCCTCCGGGACAAAGGGCGGAACAATCCGCCCCGCCCTTACCAACCCGTAACCCGCAACCCGTAACTCTCTTAATTCTGAACAACCTGGTCCACAATCGTCATGAGTTTGTGATCGATGACATCCCACTGATAGTGCTGCTGAATATAGGTTTTCCCGTTCTGGCCTAACGCCGAGGCTAAGGTCCGATTTTCCAGCAGCAGATCAAGACAGGCCTCAAATTCATCATAATCTGTGTAATACAGCCCCCCGTTACTGCGAGTACAATGCCCGCGCAGCACGGCGGAACCGGCGTTCACAAGGGCCGGCGTTCCCACGCTCCACGCTTCCAGGGTGACAATGGAAAGGCTTTCCATCTGCGACGGCATGACTAAAATTGTGGCAGCGGCCATTCCGTTGATTTTGTCTTCTTCGGGCACGAAACCCAGCATACGAATATCAGCCTGCTCCGGGAGCGACATTGCGGCTTTGCCCATTAAGACCAAACTGACATCTGTCTGGCGGGCCGCTTTGTAGCGTAAGAAAAAGTCGAGCATTTGCCCGCAGCCTTTACCTTCGTCAATCCGTCCGGCGTAAAGCAGAAAGTCACCGCCGATCCCATATTTTTCACGAAAAGCCTCTGACTGAGGCTGCTCATGCACTTCCACCCCGGTTCCAAGCACTTCGTAGGGAATATGCTGATTCTGAAAGGTGGTATGAACCAGGTCCTTTTCTTCGATGGTGAGATAGAGAAAAGCCCTCGGAAGTTGAAAGAGCATCCGGAAAATATCGAAATAGACCGGCGGTTCGTTGTGGGTGGTGGGCACAAAGATCGCTTTTTGCGGCGCATATTGCATTCCGAAAAAACTGGTCGGATAGATATAGGTATAAAAGAACAGTGCGTGATACTGCTCAGCGTGTTCCCGGATATAGCGAAACAGTCCCGGGCTGTATGGCCCTTGCTGCACCATCCAGTCCACCTCGTCAAAGTAGGTGTGAGGATGCGTATAAAGGTGCTGCGAGAATTGATCGAATTTCCGCGCTTTCCGTTCGCGGTCCGTTTTGAACCGATGCACCGGGACCCCGTCCACCAGTTCAGTTCCTTCCTGATATTCATTGCGCCAGGTCACATAATCTTTGGCGCAGGTGGTAATCACCTCGATTTCGGCAAATCGCGCCAGGCGACTCACAATTGCCTGACAATGGGATTCTGATCCGCCGGTAATTTCTGATCCGTAGCGTTGGATAACAACGGCTATTTTCATAGATGGTTCTCGAAAACTGTTGTTTCTGTTCAATAATTCTGCGTTTGCCGCGCCAATATCACAATCCATCGTGATGTCTGCGAATCGCAGTGCTTGAGATCGCCAAACATCACGATGAATTGAAGTATATTCCCACTGACCTGTCCGTCCTGTCAAGTATTCAATACAAAAACGAGGGGGACAACAGGAAATATCACCACGCGGTGAATTGTGTGGCGGTTTTTTCGTGATGTTGTGGTCAGTCTCTGATGAATGTCCGAAGTGGTTCTGAGAGCAGAGATATATCCTGCGTGAGCAGCTCCGGCCGGGTTAAAAGGGCTTCCCTGCCGCCAACCTTTGTTGCCGTGAGTGAGGCCAGCCATGCGCTGAATTCCAGACGCACTTCTAATGACATGCCTTCTAAAATACCAGCCGCATACGCCCCATGGAACACATCACCGCAGCCGGTTGTATCCTTTGCCTTAACTTAAAAGGCCGGTTGGTGGTACAGACCGTTTGATGTTAACGCCCAGCTTCCTTGTGTGCCGTGAGTCACCACTAATTGAGCGTTTGTGCTTTCTGCCAGCTTACGTAAAACCTCTGCCGGCGTGTCAGCCCCGGTCAAATCCCGGGCGGCCGTGAGAGGCATAATAATATCGGAACCAAGCGTAATCATGCGCCAGAGCCATTCCGGCTCACCGGTTTCCAGATCCAGGACAGACCGGCATGGCGTTCCCTGAATCGCTTCTAACACAGCCATAGCCGCGACAGGCTCATAGCAATCGGCAATGACGACGCGTACTTGTTGGAGCGGACTGATCGGCACATCGATCTGATCGATGGAATGGTACCCCTCCCATTGAGAAAATATTGTCCGGGTTGCCAGGCGGGGGTCTACCTGGATCACGGAAAAACACGGACTGGCGTCCTTATATGAAACAAACAAATCTGCTGAAATTCCGCGGGATTCAAATTCCGTTCGCGCAATTTGGCTGAGTATGGTGTCTCCCATTGGAGTGATAAATCCGACATTCCATCCCAACATGGCGCAGGCACAACTCGCCGTGCCGGCCGGGCCTCCTCCCTGAATCTTTGCATCAGTCGTGGGATTTTTTTGATCGATCTCAAACCGGGCAGGGAGGCAATACAGGGCATCCACAGCATTTATGCCTACTCCGATAACATCAAATTGTTGCATAGTTAACCATCCTTTTCTGAAAATGTTCGTCAGGATATTGTTTCTTTGATACGCCTCAGTACGCGCCATTCGGCAGAGTTCCGCCCTGCCAACGTCACTATCCGCCTTATTTCGGCAGACACGACAATTGTAGAGAAACACGTTTTCCAATTGTCAGTAATTGTTCTTTATTGATTAGAATTAGATTTTGAGACTGTCCACCACGCTGTTAACCCACACCCCCATGAACTTATGAAAATGTTTATATAAAACTGCCTATTCATCAGACGCAAAAAGCTGCACAACTGGTCATCGGCGATCCATATTGCCTATTGGATCACATTTTATCCAAGCAGAAAACCTTCATCTGTCAAGAGTTTTTTTGGGAGAGGGAACATGAGGAAGAGGCTATTCATGGAAAAAGGCGAAGTGTGTTTGTGCTGTAACGAGTTGGTTTTTCCAGAAATTCTCAGACTGTTCCCGATTTCCCTGGTTCATGAGGTCTTCAGCATGAGAAAAATCCAGCTGGTACACTCTCTCTAACAAATGTTGCGTCTCTGGCTTGTTGAGGCGGGAGCATGAGGCGTAGACAAGTATTTGCGATGAAAGGATAACATACTTGTCATTGTTTGACAACATTCTTCCGGCGTTTCTGAGTCTCTCACGATATATGTGATAACGCTTGTAGGCTGTTGACCAGACCTCAGAAGCAAGAGGCTTTCCAGGCTGTTGTTGGGGTTGTTTTTTACACACGATAATGGCATCGAGATTAATGGGATTGCTGGTTGCTGCTTTTGTTTTACTCACGGACATCTCGGCTTTCACAGGATGGGAAGCTGCGATCATAAATTGCGCCGTCGTAATCGCGTGATAGATTGCAAGCCATGCGTCAGGTTTCGAATGATGGAAACTAAAGACCATCAGCCCCTGCTCCTTGAGAACTCGAAAACATTCAGAAAATACCAGACCTAATTGAACAGAAAATTTCCCAGGGTCTCTATCCTGCACTTCTCCAGGATGATGTGAATCCCCCTGGGAAAAATATTGGTACGAATCTTGTAACGCCAAACGCAGCCACGCATAAAAGAAATCACTTAATTCGCTATAATGCACAAAATCAAAATAGGGCGGATCAGTAACAATCGCGTCCACAGAATTATCCGGCAGAGGAAGGTGTGCACTATCACCATTTATGATGAAGGCAGTTTTGTTATTGCTACGAAACGTTGTATAGGAATCGACAATCTTGATGTCAAGTTTGGGACTACACACTTCCTTCCTCGTTGTTTTTCTTCCGTTTTTTTTGCTCATCCGTATTTCAAACGGAGTGTGCAGGTATTTTTTCGCTCGCAGAAGTCGTGATGTAAACAGCGTGGAAAACGTTCCACTACTTTTGTTGGTTCCCCACACATTATTTTCCAGAGGCGTTTTCTCTGGTTTTAAAATATGATGAGAAAAGATATGTCGTACCGCCCCTGTGCCCTCGCCTTTAAAGCTGCAAAAAAGATTATTAAACTCTAATGTACTCGAAAAAAGGCAGAGAAAGTGCTCTCGCAGGCTTTGCTCCTGTATTGCGACTATTCTGTTCAACACTCAAAAAAAAGAAGACACGCTGCCCCATGTCAATCCGGTGCTTTTGGCGGACTCGATCACCAACGATACCGGTCATGACGTGGAGATGACGTGTGAGTGCGACATGGATGAACAGTGGAGTGATGTGCAGAAAAAAGACGACCAACGGTGGTGGTTGTGGCATGTCCTGGACACAGCCTCTCATCGCCTCCTGGCATTATGTTATCGGACCGCGGACTGATGCGGTGTTCGAACAGCTCTATTTTCGGACCCGGATCACACGACTCGCGCGGAAAACAATTTGTTGTTCAAAGAACTGTCAGATACATGATTTTGTCATTGGATTATTTATTAATCGCTATGAGTTTGGATTGGAGGGACAAATCTAGAACATGACCTAACTGGGCATACTATTCCCTTCAGAACCGATCATACTCTTCCGCTTCAACATCAGGAACACGACTGAGAATCTCTTCAAATTTCTTTCGGCTTCCACGCTGTGCTCGCTGCTCAAGATAATCTTCCGTCATGAGTGCGGAAATTTTCTCAGCAAGAGCGACCATGACAAATTGATTGACGGAAATATGATCGTGTTTCGCCAGCTGTTTGGCCGTTTCATGCAGTGAATCCGGCAAGCGTAAACTGAGTGTGCTCATCGATTATCGGGACGTTGCAAGATCGTGAACAATTCTTTCGGGGTAATGGCAAATATTCCAAATCGTTCACTTCCCGCAAAGTCCTTTTTGTTAAACGTGATAATATAATCACAGTGAGCGGCAACGGCGAGTTCCAGGATCATGTCATCACCTGGATCACGGAGATAGGGACGCCATAAATAATGGATTTTCTGTCGAATCGCAATGGAACAGAGATAATCAATATAGGCCAGCATATCCTCGCGTGAAAAGATCAGGTGGTCTTGATGTGCTAGCGCAACTTTTTCATATTCAAGGACAAGGGGAACGGAGACCGCAATCTCTATCTCTGGCCGGTGAATCTGGCGTAATAAGGCATATGACGTACCTTTCCGTGACCGAAGTGCCGTAATGATGATATTCGTATCAAGCACAATCCGATATATTCTCATACACTCTCTGTATCCTTAGTAGTATTACATGCAATAGTATGTATAACTATATATACTATCATTGATAGTATTATCGTGCTATTCTGTCAAGGATTATTTCCAGACACGAGAACATGTGAGAGACACAGACACAGACATGTCTGGAAGCACATGGACTGGGACGGTTCGCACCCAACAAACAATGGGCACACACTTTGTTCTGATATGCGCATAAGTTTGTACCCACAGCACTACGAAAAGTTACGGTATGATTAGTACTGTAGACAGCCAAACAAAATACTCTCCCAATTCTTCCAGGTGTTTTCGGAACCAATCCTGAAAATGGTATTCCTTGTCCCGCCGACTTTCCCGCTGAATAAGTTTTCCCCTTCTGATGGCCTGATAGCAGTTGGTAAATATTTCAATGACGACAGACATTTTTCGATCCTCTTCACATAAAATAGGCGGGCTACATTCCATACTCGTCGATTTTATCGAGTAATTCCTGGAGTTTGATCGGTTTGGCAAGATAATCGTCGGCGCCGGCCACCAGACCGGTCGCCAAATCGTCCACTGAGGAACGGGCTGAGAGAAAAATAATCGGGATATAACCGAGATTTTTTTCAGCCCGGACAATTCTGCAAAATTCATTTCCGTCAATATCCGGCATCATTACGTCGGACAGAATCAGATTCACCGGCGTATGAACCAGCACTGAAAGCGCATCCCGTGCGTTATCGACGGCAATCACCGTATGCCCGGCCTTTGATAAGGCAGCTTTTAAGAGTCGTAACGTTTTCGGATCGTCGTCAACGGCAAGAATTGTCATGAGTGTATCGCAAAGCCGCAGAGAAGGCTTCCTTGCGGCTTTGCGTGAAAAGTATTTTGTGTGCCTACCGAACGATTGCCCCGGGCAGAACCGCTCTGTCAAACGCTGACACACATAAGTCGTCGCCGTACACGCCAGCCAGGAGCATGCCCTGAGATTCGTGCCCCATCAGTTTTGCCGGTTGCAGGTTGACGACAACAATCACGGTTTTCCCGACCAGTTCTTCTGGTTCGTAATGCTGGGCAATTCCAGCTAAAATCGTGCGTTCTTCGCTGCCAATATCAATCCGCAGTTTAATCAGTTTTTTGGATTTCTTGACCTTTTCCGCGTGCAGCACTTTTCCGGCCCGCAGATCAATTTTGGCAAACTCATCAATAGAAATAAGAGGTTTAATCTCTGGCAATTCCACTGTTGGAGCTTCCTGGGGTTGCTGAGCAGCGAGAACTTTCTGCAACGCTTCTTTTTGCTGCTGAATCG
>Ga0256845_1003600_pt1 | contig 10412 bp, 7 predicted proteins | sample RiftiametaG_FD_189101 | JGI IMG/M metagenome (GOLD analysis project Ga0256845, IMG submission 189101) | Tube worm associated microbial communities from hydrothermal vent at the East Pacific Rise, Pacific Ocean - Riftia | ecosystem: Host-associated > Annelida > Integument > Unclassified ... | reverse complement strand
GCGTCTGCTCCCGTTCATCGTTCGTCCCCATACGGGCAACCCCGGCCCGGGCTTGTCCAATCGCGTCAATTTCATCAATGAAGATAATGCAGGGCGCTTTTTGTTTGGCCTGGGCAAACATATCCCGAACCCGCGAGGCGCCAACGCCAACAAACATTTCAACAAAATCAGACCCGCTAATCGAGAAGAACGGTACGCCAGCTTCCCCGGCAGTCGCCTTGGCTAAAAGGGTTTTCCCGGTTCCCGGCGGGCCGACCAATAACACGCCTTTTGGCAATTTCGCACCAATTTTGGTAAACGCATCAGGGGTTTTCAGGAAATCAATAATTTCCTTTAATTCCTGCGTCGCCTCATCGACTCCTCCGACATTCTCATATTTAATCCCGGTCAGTTCCCCGTGAATTTCTTTTGCTTTACTCTTCCCCAGCGACATAGCGCCGGGGCCGCCCTGCTGCCAGAATTTACGATACAGGAAATACCAGATGATCGCAAAGGGCAGAAAGGGGAGGAACCAACTCAGCACGATCGCGATCGGCCCGGGCGATGTATCCTTGTAACGAAACGCAGACCCCGAATCCAGTAACGACTGCACTAAATTCGAATCCCGCAAAGGGTCGCCTATTGGAATCACGGTATAGAGTGGCGCCCTTTTAGACTGGCCTGACCCCTCTCCGTCGGATTTTAAGGTGTAGGCAATCTTTCTCTCGCTGAGAAAGACTTCAGCGATCCTTTTCTCTCTGAGGGCCTGGCGAAATTTGCTATACGGCACTTCGCTGGTCTGCATCAGCAATGGCCGCAACAAGAAAGTTTGTAAAAGCCAGATCACCAGAATCGTTATCAGAAAATACCCGGATGAGAATTGAATCTTGCGTCGTTGGTCCTTTTTCATGTCAAACATAAACCCCTTGGAGCCATAGAGTATTGGGGTGCTGCACTGTCCTCATTCTCATGGCTTCGTCCTTAAATCCTTAATATTACGCAATAATGTTATATGCTGTTCAGCGTATTCTGAGTGTTCCTCGAAATGGCAGCAGGGGGTTCTCTCCCGATGCATAGCGCGAATGGAACCTGCTTTGATAATTTTCCTCTTTTTGCCACTATACGAAATCAAAGAAGAGACGTACGTCCTGTTCACATCACGTTCTATTTACTATCGCGCACCATGCTTCTTCTGTCAAACTTTTTCCATAATAATGAACATTTTGAATTGATTTGAATTGGAGAAGGAACACAGACGGAACTCCTGACTATGGTATTCCCAGCCTGTGATCGCTGGAACGAGAGTCCAAATCCTGCCCTTCTCTGAAGGTGAATTCCACTGTTGCATGATGGGCCGCTTCTACAAAAAATAGACGAAGAGTGTGTTTAAATCTTGACATCATTCCCGGAAAACCACAGGCACTGTTACAGCCTGAAAAACGATTATGATCCATTCACCATGCACAAAAGGGAGTGTCTTTTATGGAGAAATTATTATTATTAGGCGATGAGGCCCTGGCACAAGGGGCGCTGGATGCCGGAATATCCGGCGTGTATGCCTATCCCGGAACACCTTCGACGGAAATTACAGAATACATCCAACGCAATCAGGAGGCCATTGAGCGCGGAATTCACCGGCAGTGGTCGGCAAATGAAAAAACAGCGATGGAAGCAGCCCTGGGCATGTCGTATGCCGGAAAACGGACGTTAGTCTGCATGAAGCATGTTGGCCTGAACGTGGCCGCTGATCCATATCTGAATTCCGCATTAACCGGGGCAAATGGCGGCGTTGTTGTCGCAGTTGCGGATGATCCCTCAATGCACTCATCCCAGAATGAACAGGACTCACGCTTTTATGCCAGATTTGCAAATTTGCCGGTGTTCGAGCCCTCTAACCAGCAGGAAGCCTACGAGATGGTCTTCCATGCCTTTGAACTGTCTGAGCAGCACAGCATTCCGGTGATGATCCGATTAACGACCCGCCTGGCCCATTCTCGCTCCGGAGTGGTCCGTCGGGATGTCACGCCGGAGAATACCCTCCGCCTGCCTGAAGACCCAAACCAATTCATGCTGCTCCCCTCAATTGCCCGCAAACGCTACAAGCTTCTCCTGGAACGCCAGAGCCTGCTTGAACAGGATGCTGAGAACTCTCCGTTTAATGCGTATTCTCAGGGGAGCGATACATCTCTGGGCATTATCGCCTGCGGACTGGCGTATAATTACCTGATGGAGAACTATCAGGAACACGAATGTCCGTATCCTGTCCTGAAAATCAGTCAATACCCTTTGCCACGCCGACAGATCGAGCAGCTTGTTTCCGCCTGTGATACGATTCTCGTACTTGAAGAAGGGATGCCGCTCGTGGAAGATATGCTCCGAGGTTATCTGACGCCGTCGGGTTCTGGTACAATCTTTAAAGGCCGACTCGATGGGAGCCTGCCGCAGGATGGGGAATTGAACCCGAATCTTGTGGCAAAAGCGGTAGGGCGTGAGGTAAAAAGTTGGGCAGCGGTTCCCGACGTGATCGTCCAACGACCTCCGGAACTGTGCAAAGGCTGCCCTCACGGCGATACGTATCTCGCCCTGAACGAGGCATTGGAAGAGTATGGTAAAGGACATGTGTTTTCCGATATTGGCTGCTATACGCTGGGGTTTCTGCCGCCCTACCAATCGATCAACACCTGCGTGGATATGGGGGCCTCAATTACCATGGCCAAAGGAGCGGCTGATGCCGGGCTGTTTCCCGCGCTTGCTGTGATCGGCGATTCGACGTTTGCCCATTCCGGAATCACGGGTTTGCTGGATGCGGTCAATGAAAATACCAATATGATCGTGGTCATTCTCGACAATGCGACAACTGCCATGACCGGCGGGCAGGATCATGCCGGTTCCGGCAGAATCGAGGATATTTGCAAAGGAGTTGGCGTGTCAGACGAGCACATCCGCGTCGTGAATCCGTTACCGAAAAATCATGATGAGATGGTGCGCGTTTTCAAAGAAGAAATTGCGTATGCAGGCGTTTCCGTTATCATTCCCCGTCGTGAGTGCATTCAAACATTGGCCCGAAAAAAACGCAAATAGTGGAAAGGAGACCTTCTTATGAAAAATGATATTATTCTTGCAGGCGTCGGAGGCCAGGGGATTCTCTCAATTGCAGCGATTATCGGCTATGCCGCGCTTGAAAACGGACTGAATTTAAAACAAGCTGAAGTGCATGGGATGAGTCAACGCGGCGGCGCAGTCCAATCCCATCTCAGAGTTTCAGACCAGACGATTTACTCTGATCTGATTCCTGGCGGCAGTGCGCAATTGATTTTGTCGGTCGAACCGATGGAATCGCTGCGCTATTTACCCTACCTGGCCAGGGACGGTTGGTTAATCACGAACAGGAAACCATTTATCAATATCACCGATTATCCGCCGGAAGAGGCGTTAGTGCAGGAGATCACAGCCCTGCCCCACCACATTGTGGTTGATGCCGACAGGATCGCAAAAGAGGTGGGCACAGCCCGCGCTATGAATATGGTGATGCTGGGCGCTGGTTCGCCATTGATCGATGTGCCCTATAAAACGTTACAAAAAGGAATTCGTTATCTTTTTGGCAGAAAAGGGGATGCGGTTGTGGAACTCAACCTGAAAGCGTTGGAAGCCGGACGCACCTTTGCCCTGAAACAAATTAAGCAGGGGAAATGAATGGTTGATTGATGACCGTTGATTGTCAATCAACAGTCATCAATCCAGTTATCCCAGTCCCAGCAAACGCGGGAAAAAGAGGACGAGGTCCGGCCAATAGCTGATAATGAACAGGGCGATGACTTCGACCGCGATAAAAGGCCAGATCGCTTTGCTCAGTTCTTCGAGGGTGAGTTTACTAATCCCGCACGCCACGAACAGGCACGCACCGACTGGCGGAGTCATCAGGGCGACATTGAGCGAGAGCACCATAATAATACCGAAATGAATCGGATGAATGCCGAGATTGTTGACCGCGATGGGATGCAGAATCGGGCCGAGAATAATCAGCGCTGCTGCAATATCCATGAACATGCCCACAATCAGCATCAGCACCAGGATCAGAAAGAGAACGACGTGCGGGTTGTCGCTGATGCCCAAAAAGGCGGCGGCCACAGATTCAGGGACCCGTTCCATCGTGAGCACCCAGCCGATAATCGAGGCTGAACCGATAATCAAAAAGACCACGCCCGTGGTTTTCCCGGTTTGATAGAGCAGTTCAGGAATATCGCGTAATTCGAGCGTGCGCAGCACAAAAAAACCGATGATAAACGCATACGCGACGGCGACGGCCGCGGCTTCGGTTGGCGTGAACATGCCGCTCAGGATGCCGCCGAGAATAATGACCGGCATGAAGAGCGGAATCATCGCGTCCCAGGTGGCTCTGGCAATCTCTTTTAACGTGCTGCGCCGGTTCTTGGGATAGCCGCGCTTCATGGACAGATACCCGGCGAGAATCATCAGAAAAATGCCCAGCAGTAATCCCGGGATAAACCCAGCCGCAAACAAACCCGCAATCGAGACGCTCATCAACGAGCCGTAAATCACCATCATGTTACTGGGCGGAATGGTGGGGCCGATGATTGAGGAAGCCGCTGTCACAGCCGCGCTGAAATCTTTATCGTAGCCATCATCCACCATCGCCGGGATTAACATGGTTCCGATTGCGGCCGTATCGGATACGGCCGCGCCCGTCATACCAGCAAAAAAGATACTGGCGACAATATTGGCGTGAGCCAGCCCGCCGCGCAGATGCCCTACCAGCACATTCGAGAATTTGACCAGACGGTGCGTAATGCCGGTCTTATTCATAATCGCCCCGGCAAAAATAAAAAACGGCATGGCCATCAGGGTAAACATATCCAGCCCGGCGTAAAAACGCTGCGAGACCATTTTAAAGATAAACACATCGGAACCAGGGTTCAGAAGCACCGGAAGTTGGGACACACCCGCCATCTTTGCCAGCGAAAGCACGGCTGTAATGCCCAGGGCAAAGCCAATCGGGGTCCCCAAAAGCAATAATCCGAAAAAGATGAGACTGATAAATAGTAACATGCGAATTTTTACCTTATTTTTGACAGGGTGAACAGGATTCTCAAATGTAAAGTGTGGATGTAGGTCGAACTTTCCAGTTCGACTGGTCGAAGCAGAAGCTTTGACCTACAAGTGTGTTCCCACGCTGGAGCGTGGGAACACAAGATGTATTGAAACAACTGCAACTCACAACCCGTCACTCGTCACACTTTTCATGCCGTGCGGACCCATTGATAGTTACGGCTGACTTCTCATGAATCGAACCAGAGTTAAATATCAATGGAGTCTTTAATATCAAGCTCTTCTTTTTTGCCGAAGAGATCGAGCAATGTTTGTAAAAACGTCTGAATCATGGCAAGAGCGCCGGCCACCGGAATTGCCGAAAGCGACCAGACCATGCTGATGCCGTATTTCGCCAGAATTGGAGAAAGCTGGGTCTTGCCTTCCACCGCCATCATGTACCCAAATTTCGTCAGCACCCAGAGAAACCACAGCACACACAGATTCACAAACAATGCCACGCCTTTCTGCACACCCGGAGGAAAACGGCTGATCAGGATCGTAATTCCGAGGTGTTCGCGCCGCATAATTCCGATGCTCACTGCCAGGGACGCCGCCCAGATCATGAGATAGCGAGCCACTTCTTCGGACCAGGAAAGAGGCTGACGAAGCACATAGCGGAAAAATACGCCGAGCAGGACGACGATGGTCATGCCGGCTGTTGCCGCGATACACGGATACGCGGCCAACCGTTCAAAAAAAATACTCAGTTTTGTCAGCACTGCCAAAAGATGAGATTCGGACTGCCTGGTTTGCATAGCATTGTATCACCTGAAAGGTCAAAGACCTTCCAGGTGATTTGTATGGGTGAAGAACTACTCCATCATCGCTTTTTTCACGTCGTCAATGGCGGCCAGATATTTTTCAATCCAGGCCGCTCCGTCTTCACCGAGGGTTTTGGCAAAAAAGGCTTTGGCAGCAGGAATGGCAGCCGCCTTGAATTGCTCCAACTCCTCAGCCGTTGGCGTGTACACGTCCATGTTCTCAGCAATGGTCGGCAGTCCTTTCTCGGTAGCTGTGATAATCCGGTCTATTCCTCTTCCGGCCAGCACAGCCGTTCTTGCTGCGCCTTTGACCGCGACTTGTTCTTCAGGGCTTAAACCTGCAAAAAACGCATCATTGATCACCCACACATACAGACCGGCCATGTGATTGGAGAGGGTGATGTACTTCTGGACTTCATACAATTTTCCGATATTAATGACTGTGATCGGGTTATGCTGCCCGTCAACCACGCCGGTTTGCAGGGCGGTATAAATTTCTGCCCAGGCGACCGGCGTTGCGGCCGCTCCTAATGATTCCATGAACGCCATGTGCAAGGGGTTGTTCATAGTCCGCATTTTCAACCCTTTCATGTCTGCCGGACTTTTTATCGGGCGTTGGGAGTTCGTAAACTGGAAGAAGCCCTGTGGGATAAACCCGAGGACGTGCATACCGGTTTTCTGACGAATATCCTCGGCAAACTCTTTGCCAAAGGGGCCATCATACAGGGCGCACCCGACTTCATACGCTCCATAGGCAAAGGGCATACTGGTAATATCAATCAAAGGATAAAACGGGGCGACTCCGCCGACGGACGCAATGTAACTTTGCGTAATCCCGGCTTTGACTTGTTCCATTGTTTCCCGCTCATTGCCCAGCGTACCGTTGGGATAAATTTCGACCGTTATGGCTCCACCGGTTCTGGCTTCTAATTCACTTTTAAAGACCGCGGCCACGGCAGCCGTTCCGACATCGAACGGATTTTGCGGGTTCAAGTGGGCCAGTTTAATCACTTTCGGCCCCGCAAATGCGCTGGTTCCTACGACGAGCAGAGACACCACAAGCAACAACGTACACATCTTTTTACACATGCGACTACCTCCTGAAATATGTTGAGATTTGGCTCTTTGAGTTCTCCCATGACGTTTTTGGGGCAGGCAGATCACGAGAATACTCAGAGAACCTGAGATTTTCGGCAAACTCCAACGCACTCATGTTTGATCTCGGAATTTGCCCTACGCGAGTTCTACAGAACAACACCCCCTTCCTCATCACTTGTAGCTCCATATAAAAATAGTCAAGAGCCTGTCAATAATTATTTTCTGTTTGGTCTGCACATTGAGAGCAATCCAGCACAATTTCCTGCCAGGTTGAGCGTCGCTTTACAAGCAGGAGAAGGAGGGGCAACGATTGCATCATACATACTCCTACGACAGTCTCAAAAAACTCTTGACAAATTTGCGTTTTGATCACACTGTACATATACGGCTATTAGCACTCCTGTTGAGTGAGTGCTAAGATTTGTTGACTATTTTCAGGAAAACCAGAGGGGAAAATACATTATTATGTTAGATGATCGGCAAAGTAAGATTTTAATCGCGGTGATTTGTGATCATATTACCACTGCCGATCCTGTTGGCTCCAGGACGATTGCGCGTAAGTATGGTTTTGGGATAAGTCCCGCCACGATCCGGAATATTATGGCAGACCTTGAAGATATGGGATTTTTGGCTCAACCCCATACGTCCGCCGGTCGGATTCCAACTGATAAAGGGTTCCGGTTTTATGTGGATCACCTTGATCTGTTTCAAAAATCATTGGAAACGTTGACCTCCTTAAAAATAGAGGAAATCCTTCACTCTGAAACTGAGTTGGGAAACCTTATGAAGAAGGCGACCGACTTGCTTTCACAATTGTCGAACCAGGCAGGCCTTGTGCTCGGGCCAAATTTAAAAAATACGGTGTGCCGTCATATTGATTTTATCAAATTAAATAATTCGCAGGTTCTCGTCATTTTCATTTCTGAATCAGGGCTTGTGCATAAGCGCGTAATCGTGCTCGAAGACGACATTTCTCAGGATGTCTTTGATAAAATGTCAAAACTGATTACGACGGAGTTGATGGGGTTAAGTCTGGCTAAAATCCGTTCAAAACTCGTGAGTATCATGGAGAATGAAAAAACACAGTTTGATCATCTTTATGCCCAGGTCATCAAACTCAGTCAACAGTTCTTTGATAGTGAGGATGAGGAGAAGAGTGAATTATATGTCGGCGGAACCTTTAATATGATCAATCAGCCAGAATTTATGAACGTTGAGAAAATGCGAAACCTCTTCAAAGCCTTTGAAGAGAAACGTTTGCTGATCCATATTCTTGATGAATGTCTTGGAGAGGATCAGGAAGGAGCGCGAGTCATCATCGGCGAAGAAAATCTTGTTGAAGACATGAAAGATGTCAGCTTTGTGCTGTCATCGTATAAATATGGAGAGCGTTCTTTAGGAGTGATTGGCATTATCGGGCCAAAACGAATGAATTATACGCAAGTCATTCCGATTGTTGAGTATACAGCAAACACAGTATCACGCTTATTAACGGAACATATCGAAGCGTGATATTCTCAGAGAATAACACAGAAAAAATGGTTGAAACAAAGATGCAGGAGGATGTGTTGTGAAAATTCCCGTAAAAACGATGGAAGATCAAGAGAAGATAATTGAAGAAAGTCAGGATGAGCAGGAACAGACGTTTCATGAAACAGGGGATGCTGCGGACGCAGACGTCACAGGAGAAAGGTCTGTTCGGGAGAATGGGCAAAGGTCTGCGGAGGAAATAGAACCTGGAGACGATATTGTTGAATTGTCCGATGAACCAGAAGCTGAGGAGGCCCCGGAGGAAGATGACGTGACACGCCTGAAGCGATTGGTCGCTGAGAAAGAGCAAGAAGCAAAAGAGCAGTATGAGGCTCGTTTACGCCTACAAGCGGAACTCGATAATTTTAAAAAGCGGAAAGAACGCGAAGTGCTCGAATTTAGAAAATATGCGAATGAAGACTTCATTCGGGAACTGCTTGTGGTGGTAGACGATTTTGAGCGGGCCATTGCAGCGGCGGAGCAGACGCACAAGCTCGAAGATTTTTTAGCAGGCGTTGAAATGATTTTTGAGAAATTTTTAGGAACCCTGAAAAAAAGAGGTGTCAAAGAAATTGAAGCCCAAGGGCAGCCGTTTAATCCGGAAATCCATGAGGCCGTGACGCAGATTGAGACCGATGACATGGAAGAGGGGACGGTGGCCGCCGTTTTCCAAAAAGGGTATTATTTGCACGATCGGGTTATTGTCGCTCCGAAAGTCGGAGTCGCCAAATAGCAACACCTGTTTGCGAGTAACAAAATCTTGGCAAAAACAATAAATTATTATAAAATTCTGGGGGTGAGCGAACAATCGGATGAAGCGTCGATTAAACGTGCCTATCGCCAGTTAGCGCTGAAATATCATCCCGACCGTAACCCCGGAGATTCGTTCGCTGAAGATAAATTCAAACATGTGACAGAAGCGTATCGAGTTCTGAGCGACGCACGAAAACGCGCGGATTACGACCGAACCCGGACGGCGGGGACGGGGGCGCGCGAATCAGCAGCCAATACGTCCTACCGCTCCCAGGCGACCTCTTTTGAAGATGTCTTTGACATTTTTGACAATTTTTCCAACGGGAAATCAAAGGCGTCATCCCGTAAAAAATATCAACAACCAATCCGGGGAGCGGATTTGAAATATGAGGTGACGCTCCCCTTCGAAAAAGCGGTGCTTGGCACAACGATGGTGATTGAGATTAATCGCCTGGCTCAGTGCCATCGCTGCCGGGGAACCGGTATTGAGCCGAGAACCTATCCGATGCTCTGTCCAACCTGCCTCGGGAAGGGACGAATCCGTCAATCTCACGGTTTTTTAGGGTTTACTCAGGTCTGTCCTGATTGTAATGGAAGCGGACGGGTGTATCAAAAAGAGTGCTCGCAGTGCCGGGGAGACAGCCGTACTCTTCAAAAACAGAAGATTTCTATCAACATCCCATCGAATGTTCACGATGGGGCAAGCTTAAAGGTGGCCGGTGAAGGAGAAGGCGGAGTATACGGCGGGCCGGCGGGCGACCTCTTCATCCATGTTCATGTCCAGGAACATGAGTTCTTTGGCAGGAAAGGCAAGGATATTTGGTGTGAAGTGCCTTTGAGCATGACGCAGGCCACATTAGGGGGGATCGTTGAGGTCCCGACCTTAGAAGGAAAAGTCCGAATCAGGATTCCGGCCGGGACACAATGTGATCGGGTCTTCCGATTATCGAAAAAAGGGGCCCCGTCGTCAACAAACGAGCATCGAGGCGATCTGTTTGTGAAAGTAAAAATTTCGATCCCGATCGACATTTCACGACGACAACGGCAGCTTCTTGAAGAATTTGCCCGTTTAAGCGGAGAGGATATTTCGCGCTCCCCCTCAAAATTTATGCAAAGCACGAGACAGACACTGGAATCCTGGTTCAAGAGCATGTGGGGGGCAAAACGACCGGGAGAAGAACA
>Ga0256845_1003599_pt1 | contig 10413 bp, 10 predicted proteins | sample RiftiametaG_FD_189101 | JGI IMG/M metagenome (GOLD analysis project Ga0256845, IMG submission 189101) | Tube worm associated microbial communities from hydrothermal vent at the East Pacific Rise, Pacific Ocean - Riftia | ecosystem: Host-associated > Annelida > Integument > Unclassified ... | reverse complement strand
CTATAGCTGGACGCATCTCGCATCTCGCATCTCGCATCTCGCATCTCGCATCTCGCATCTCGCATCTCCCTTCTCGTGCCTCGTGCCAGTAGAACTTTCTGTGATTTGAAAATTGCAACCAATGCAGAGCAGGGAGAAAACTTGTCGCTAGCCGCACGGTTTCGTTTGAGGAAAAGTGGTGCAGGCTCAGTGCTGGGGTACTATTTTTCTGCTTTTGTAATGGGAGCGTCTTGGGGTGAAAGGCGAGGCGGGGTGAGGGGACCGAGCAGTAAGTCGGTGTAACCGGAAATGTCGGAGTCATCGGTGCGATCACTGGTGATGAGGATGCGCTCCGGTTCTATCTTACAAGATCTGATCAAGAGATCTGCTAAATGGGCCCCCCGTGCAGCCGCGATTTGCCAGTAGTCTTCGTCGGTGGCACGGGCTCGGGTTGTTACGGTAATGGTCCAATTATTTTTTTTCGTGAGTAATTGGGTTGTTTTACATACGGGCAAACGAGCTCTTGTGGAAATGTCTGGTTTGGCTCCACGAAAGAGTAGTGCACTGTTGAATGAGACCTGTATGCCAGCGCGTAGTTCTTTGAAGCGAACTAATTTTGCTTTCACATAGGGTTTGAGAAGGTTTGCGGCTGTGGCTCCAGCCGTTTCCACTTGGCGTTTGTAAGCGTTTTCTGTGGTTGTGCCTTCGTGCACGAACTTTTGTAAACTAGCTCTGCTCGACTCGGTTACTATGAGTGATTGGGTTGTTTTTCTGAGGCTATAGTCTAGCTCTTGGCTCTTTCTGGCTAGCCTTTCTTGTGCGATGATAAGTTTGCTATGAGCTTGGTTGAGAGGCCGGTAGTAGCCGCCTAGGGCAACGGCTAATGCGAGGACGAGCACGCCTGAAACAAACCAGCCCAGAGGGTGGGTCTTTTTTTTGACGACTTCTTCGTCAAGGTCCAAGTAGGCTACACTATCCATGAGTTAAGTAGGGTATAGCCGTGGGCGCGAAGCAATTGTCCCGGTGAAAGATTGATGCAGAAGTGACTGGAATTTGTACCAGAGGGACATTTATACGAGCTGTGTGGAATTGTTCGAGGTATTAAAAAGTTGAACGGAGGGCCGATTAGAAACTTGTTCTTCTCGCTTCGGGGCTCTTGATTAGAGCGTTCGGGTGGGCGATTCTCCCAGGCGATGACCATTCGCATTGAGCCCTTTCAGGACTTTCACGTTGTGATGAATGACAAAGTGAAGGTTCTCTCGTTGCGTGATTTGGAGGCGGCCTATCAACTCGCTGAGATTCGTGGAGACACTCTAGTGTGGCAACCTAGCTTGAGAGATTGGAAACGATTGGACACTCTACCCTTAGAACTGAAAAGTCCAGAAGAAGCCGAGAAAACTGAAGAGTGGGAGCCGATTTCGGAGGAGATAGATGATGAGCCGACGGAGCAAATTCATAATCTCTCGCTGAGTGATATTGAGCTCCCCCCTGCTCGATACTTCCTTGGACTATCGACTTGGTACGGACGCTCTTTGACTTTTTTGATGATCTTTTCCCTTTTACTGATTTTGCATAGAAATGGTTACAGCGAGAAGTTTGCGGAGCAATGGGGCCGCCGACAATTGCTTGGGAGAATCGAGTTAACAATTGGTTCACCGACGGTCAATACTCCCCATGGGCTAGAAAGATGGTTGAGGAATTTGTCAATTGCCCATGGATTGGGAGCTCTCTCGCCAACGACTAGAACAATAACTATAGACTCGACTAGTCGACTGAAACCAGGAGTTGAAAGTGCTCGGGTGCAAAGTGCTCGGGTGCAAAGTGCTCAAGTTGAAAGAACTCAAGAGCTTGATACTAAATTATAGAACTTGACCGTAAATGGGCTAGCTTGGGTCATTTTTCTCTCTACAGGTGGCTAAGATGAGTGGCGCTCGTCCATAGAGATAGAGTCTCTCGTATGAGATGTTGATGTTGGAGGTGCGGCAGCCGACGGTGAGAGGGGTGCGTATTCTTGCTAGTCCAACTCGCAAATATAGTGGACTTTTCGGTTGCTGGGTTTGTCGTGCCAGAGTTCGTCCTCTTCGACGACGAGACACGATGGTGCGCCTGTTTCGCCGGGCTCACCGGGGGCGAAAAAAGAGCTTTGCTCGTTGGATTCAGCCGTAACCCATTGAAATATTTTGTCAGGGAGCACATTGTCCCCACCTATCCAGTATGCAAGGTTCCCCATGGAATCCACGATTGCCAGAGTTCGTCTCCGTCAAAGGTGGTTGCTAAATGTCCACCTAATGACTCACAACCCAGGCGCGCCTCCTGCCATTTTACACTTTTGTGTATAATTTTGTAAGCATGATTGTCGAGGTCTCGAATGCGCCAGGAAGTTCTCTTACACATGGCTATTTTGCTTCTTCGCAGTCAGCGCTTCTCCAACCTAAACCGTAGACGCCTCGGGGGATGAAATTGGGTTCAGGGGTGTCTTGGTAGGCGCAATTTTGCGTCTCTGGCTCATTTTTATCCCATGCTGTGCCAAAGAAAGATCCCCCTGTGCTGTAGGAGAAGTCTGCCGAGTTTCTTATACGATGCAGGCCGAGCCAACTAGGTTGAGTACCTTCCCGCAAGAGCCCTTCGTAAACCGTGGCTGACTCGGCTGGAGCTCGCAAGACCCCCAGGTGTCCTCCCTGGGAATTACAATAATTGGCGCTTTCTGCCCGGGACTGGGGCTTGGGTGAAAGGGAGTAGCAACTACCTGAGCTTTCAAAAAGAAAATCTTTTTTGCCGGATCGCATAAAATGCAGCGGTCGGTGCAAGCCGGGCGTCGAGGTGACGAAGGTATATTTATGTCACAATCTTCTACACTTGTTCGAACGTAACCGTCGCCACACGTCGCGAACGTGCGGGTGTTGAGGTGCCTATCTGTATTGGACGAGTTGCCGTCGTCACGCTGTGGGGACACAATGGCGTCTCCACAGCGTGACGCTTGAGCCGCTGCCGGACCTTGTCCGCCTGCGCCACCATTGTTGGTTCCTATTACCTCTTCCACTTCGGGCTCGTAGAGATCTGTTCAATTGAGGCATGAAATAGAAATTATGCCGAGAAGATAAAAAAATAAACAGGCGCTCTTTCTTTGTTTAGCCTAACATAGTCCTACCGGAGTACCGGTCGTCTTTAGGGCGCGGACATTGAGTGGCCACGAGCACCCTTGACGTACTCCTTACCATCAATGTCTCTAGACCAAGCCGGAGAGGGGGCCAGTACAGAACTTGGCTTCTCCAAAGGTGTTCATATTGGTCAGCCCGCAACAATTTGCCACCGAGACCAGGAGATTATTGTGTGGGTTTTGCACCACCCGCGTGTTGGGGGGTTTGGGGTAGACGACGTTGCGCCCTTGCCTGAGACCTGGCCCGCCGCGATCGCTTTCTCCACCAGCCAGTACCCACGGAATGGCATTGCGGCTGTGTCCCCCGTAATCGAGTGAGTTGCCCCAAAGAACGACGGTGTTACTGAGCATGGTGCCGTCCCCTTCGGGAACCGCGTCCAAGCGATCCAAAATATGTTTAAATTGCTCGGCATGCCAACGGTTGATGCGAATCAACGATTCACGAGGACCGGCCTCTGCGAATCTGTGAGAGTATCCGTGATGGGACTCTCCCATGGAGTTAGTTTCGTCTGCAAGCCACGGGAAAGACGTTAGGCTCGTTGCTCCGCCACCCCAGACCATGGTACCAACTCGACTTAGATCGCAGGTCAAGGCCATGGTCATCATGTCTAGGTAGAGCCTACCAATCTCTTGATAGTTATCGCGTTCGCGATATTTTCCTTGGAATTTTTGTGGAGTTTCCGGAGGGGCCTCACAGCCGAGCACTGTGGGAGTGCCGCTGCCGCCTACGTTGAGGCGCAATTCGATCTCTCGAATGGATTGTAAGTGTTGATCGATACGTGGGCGGTCCTCTGCGGGGAGGCGGGAAGAAAGAGTCTCTAAGTCTTTGGCTGTTGCATCGAGCAAACTGCGCCTTTCGCGCAGCGCTTTTTGCAAAGCGGCGTCGTCAGTTGGGGTTCCGCCTCCTACCATGTCTGCGAAGAGTCGTTTGAATGCCTCGTAGGGATTCTCCATGACGGAGATAGGTTGCCCGGAACCCGTGTACGACATACGCGAGCGTACATTGAGGCCGTAACGCGCTTGGCGCCACTCACCAATATGAAAGTCTATTGACTTGAATTTGGTGTCTTGGCAAATTGTATTTGCAATTTCTTGGTCGACGGAAATTCCGCTGGCGTATCCACCGGTGCCACCTGATTTGTCCGAGGCAACCTTGGTTGCCAGTAAGGCGCGCCCGGTGAGGAGGTGACCCATACCTTTTTCGTGGCCTCCTCCAGGTCCTGGAGCATTTGTTGAACGCATGTAGACGTTCTTGAGGGTCATGAGGCGATCTTGATGAGGAGCAAGGGGCTCAAGAATACGTCCAAACGAATGGCCTGTTTCCCCTCCGGTGGGCCAAAACTGGTTCGCAATCGTTCCGCAGCTAGAATACATGACGATTAAACGCTTGTATTTGTCCAATCCAGAGCCATCTTGAGCGAAAAGCGTGCTGGTACGAAGCCCAGGAACAGCGATTGCTGCCGCTGCTAGTCCTAAACCGCTAAGAATGGTGCGCCGATGAAATGTCTTATTTCTTAGAATATGCATGAATATTTCTCTTCAGTGAGGCGCTGGGTTAGCGAACTTTCTTAAGGCGGAAGGTGTCGGTTTGTGTGATGGCTAGGGCGAGGTCAAGCATGCTTGAAGTGGCTGGCGTGAACTCCTTGGATACCTCCTCGTGGGAGCACGCGTCTTCTGTTGCCTGAACTCGTCCCATTGCATGGCGGAACCACGTTTCGACTACACAGTCTTTTACCTGTTGACTGCCTGCTAGCTTTTGTCCCAGTTCAACGGCTCCTACGAATTTGCCATCAATGTCCTGGGTTGCAAAAACTTCACCACTAGCGTCGACAGGCTCGTCGTTGTCTTCGGTGCGGTACTGGCCCACCGCGTCGTAATTTTCAAAGCCGAACCCGAGAGGATCGGTCAATTTATGGCAACCTGCGCACTCAGGGTCGATGGAATGGGCAATGAAGCGCTCTCTGCCGGAAAGCCCCGGCTCGGCAGGAGGGACGACGACAACTAGACCAGGAGGGGGCGGGGCGAGGGGTGAGCAGAGTAATAATTCACGAATAAATTTACCGCGCTCGATTGGGTTAGGGGAGTCGTTGTATGAGTTGATGGCGAGAACACTGGGAAGGGTCAAAACGCCCGAGCGTTCTGCTGGCTCAAAGTCAACACGCTGCATCTCAGAGCCAGAAGCATTTTTGCCGTAGACCCAAGCATTGTCTTGGTTGATGAAGCCGATGGGAGCGGTGAGTAAGGACTCGAATGAGGCATCGCCGCTACCAAACATAACAGCCTTGACGAAGGCGCGAGCCTCTGCGGCCATCGCTACGCCGGTGGCTTCTGTCCACTGGGGGTCAGACTTGTCCACGGTCACGACGGCTTCCAATGCCATCCAGCGGCTGAAGAAACGTACGACAGCCTCTTCGCCTTTTTGGGTAGCAATGAGACGACTGGCCTGGGCGCGAATCTCTTCTTTGGTGCTGAGCCTTCCTGCCTTTGCCTCTGCGAGGAGAGCGTCGTCGGGGTTGGAGTTGGAAAAAAAGAAAGAGATGCGAGTGGCCATCTCGTAGTCAGTGAGCGCCACTAGCTCTCCAGTAGCCTGGGGCTGGCTACCGAACTCAATTCGATAGAGGAAATGCGGGCTTTGCAAGATGCGACGAATAACCATCTCGATACCGTGGGCGAAGGTACCGCTCTCTTCTCGGCCAAGATTGTAAAACGAGAGTAAGTCGTCGACCTCGGTTTGAGAGAGAGAACGGCGGTACGATTTGAAACCGAAGTCCCGTACGAACTGAGTCGCACACGTGAGATCTTGAGCTGTGTTCGACTGGCTGCAGCCGGTCAGCCCTTGGATGTTGGCTGTCATCGCTACGGCCGATTCTCGCGACGCGGTTTCGTAGTTTTCTGCGAGGAGAACACTGACTGTGCGAGCGTCGTCACCCCCGATGATGCCACCGGCTTCTTCCGCCGGAAATTTATTGGCTGGCTGGGTTGTCACGCCAAGGAGGTCGCGACTTACATTGTTGTATTGTTCATGAGAAAGGCGTCGCTGCCCAGCGTAACCAGCGTCTACCGTTCCGGGAACACAATTGGATGCGGTGGAAGGGCCTGTAGGATCGATGCCCGTGCCCGGGATTGGGTTACCGTCCTCGTCCACGCGGTTGCCGTCCTCGTCCACGCGGTTGCCGTTGGCGTCCACGCGGTTGCCGTTGGCGTCCACGCGGTTGCCGTTGGCGTCCACGCGGCTGCCGCTGGCGTCTAATTTGATTCCACGGTCCGAGACGAGATCACCGGTACATGCGTTGGCACTACTCAAAGCGAGGAGAGCCAATAAGGCACCCGTCCAGCTCGATAGTCGAGTGCGACTCAGTTTGCTCAGACTCTTACTCCCCATGTGTAAATAGACAGCGGGGCGACCTACTTGCGACATGCATTTGTGCATATTATTCATAAAAAACCGAATCTTGTTTATTTTTGCAATGCTGATGAAACTAGTTCTAGTTCTAGTTCTAGTTCTAGTTCTAGTTCTAGTTCTAGTTCTAGTTCTAGTTCTAGTTCTAGTTCTAGTTTAGGTGGAAAATTATTAACAAGATGTCTCGTGGCGCACAACGCAGAAAGGTAGCACTATCGACCAGAAAGTAGTTTCAATACCGGACTCAGATTCGGACTATGGCTTTTGCCGTACTGCTTTTGGCGGGCACGTGCTGTAGCAACCCTTTCGATTGATTCAACTCATCCTCCACTGGAAGTGTTCCGTGAGGGGACAAATTATCGATTGTGGGCGCTTTGTCTCAAACGACAATTCCGCCCTGGGTTAACTGGGGATCTCCAAATTCTTCGTCACTTTGTCCCATGAGCTGCAATAGGCTGATGAGAAGGTCGTTGGTGTATCGATTGCCGGGATCTTCGTACGTGCCCAACTTGGTGATGCCGGAGTTTTTACCCCCTGCTAGCATGTAGAACATGCGATCGCAGCTGTGGCGGTGTCCCAGTGCTTTGCACCAAAGCACAATGGAGTTGTCCAAAAGAGGGAGGCCATCGGTGTCTGTAGCTGCCTTCATCTTGTCCAAAAATGCGGCAAAGAGACGGTAGTAGGCACGCTCAATTTGAATGCGCTTGTCCATATTCTTTCCCTCACTATGCTGCATCTCATGCTCGTTCACCGTCAAGTCGAGATCATACTCAGGAGCGTAACAAGGTTGTGTCATCATCTGTCCACCACCTCCGCATTGCATAATAGAGATATTGCGCGCGCCGCAGCGCAGAGCTTCTATCATCACATCCATTTGCATGCGGGCTCCCTTCATGCGGCTAGTTTTTTCGCCCTCTACCTTGACCAAGCCAGGCTTGGTACCGCTACACCTGCCGGCGACACGCTCATCGTCTACTAGCTTGTTTTCTAGACGTCTGATTTCTTCTAGGTGATAATCTAAGTTGAGCTTTTCTCCTCCCGCGAGGTTTTTTCTCAGTGCCATCAACTGTCGCGCATTTTGATCGAGAAGGCTACGGCGCTGAGCTACCCTTCTCTTTGCCTCTGCTTCGGTCTCGTTGCCAATAGGCCCTCCAAAGAGATGTTCAAAGGCTCGAGTGGGGGATATGATGGGACGAACTGGACGATTCTCTCCTAAAGAGGACATCAAACTGGGGCCACGCAGGGAGTTGAGGCGTCCTCCGTAACCGAGGACGAGGGGCGTTTCACCCATGCGTTTGCCCAGGAGCTGGTCGATTGAAATTCCTGCACCACGAGCAGCACTTTGGCCGCCTGGGTTCCCGCCTGGATGAACGTTTGCACGGCCGGTGAGCAACGCACACGTACCTTCATGGTCTTTTGACTTGAGCTTGAGCTGTCCGCCTACCATGAAGATGTCCTTTTTGTAGCCGTTGAGAACATCGATGGGTGCGGGAAGAGTGGCGCGCGCAAGATCGATGGACGTCGCTCCTTTTTCCATCGCGGGGCGCCAGTAGTTTTTACCAATTGGTTGCCCAGGAGTGTAGAAGACAATGAGTCTTCTTCGTGAAGGCAGGGGGGCAGCTCCTGCTAAACGATGAGGCTCTAGCCAAGGCATGAGGCCCAGTCCTAAGGATGCCGTCAAAAAACCACGGCGATAAATCAGCTTCTGTTTTTTTGGTAAATAAATCATTGTCGGGCTTTCAGAGTGCTCTAAATCCTGGAGAAAGAGCAATTGCCTTCATGAGGACCTTTAAGTCTCCATCTGCTTGGACGTACTCGGCGCCAATGTCTGCAATCTGGCAAGCTTCTGTTTTCTCTTCGAATCGTCGCTGGGCGAAACGAAAAAAATTGAGGGTCATGCAATCCTTCACTTCTTTGCTACTAGCGAGAAGAGTTGTGAGGGCAACGGGTGACTCGAAATCTCCAGTAATGCTCATCGGGTAGCTTCCTTGATTGAGTTGCCCTTGGCTTGCAATCGCTACGCCCTCTGTTGTTTCGGTTTGATAGGCGCCGATCGCATCATATACGTCAAATGCTTTGCCGATTGGATCCATCAACTGATGGCAGCCCGAGCAAACTGGGTCTTCTAAGCGTGCGTTGTCATTGATGACGCTCTGGTCCACATCCGCCGGGGGCGGCGGGACTCCGTCGCAGAGCAACTTGCGCCGAATGAAGTCGCCTCTAAAAACCCATGAGGTCTTGTCCCGATGGGATTGAGCGGCCAAAAAGCTAGCCTGAGTCAAGAGACCTGCTCGCTCGCCTTCGGGTAGGGTCACCTCCTGAAAACCTTTTTCTGGCGCCTGCTCCGCGATACCGTAGACCTTTGCCAAGGCAGTTGTAACCCACGTTTTGCGGGACGTGAGCAATTCCTCGACGCCTCCCCCTTCTTTGACAATAGCCTCGATAAATCGGGAACTTTCTTGCAGCATATTGCTCTTTAGAGTGGAGCCAAAGTCGGGAAATAGCTGTCGATTTTTGCCGTTGTCTCGGAGGCGATCTAGTTCCAGCCATTCGAGAAAAATATCGCGCAGCGCTTGATCGCTTTGTTCGCCAGTGAGTAGGCGATCGATTTGCATCTCGAGCTGGTCAGAGTTAGTGAGCTGTCCATTCGTGGCGGCTAGCCTGAGCTCATCGTCGGGAGGCCCTCCCGTGAGAAAAAATGCGAGTCGGGTCGCATAACTTGTCGCTTGGGTTCCTTCGTAAGGAGGCACTACGTAGAGAAATTGAGCATTACTGAGCACCGCACTCACCAGCATAAAATCAGCGTCAGACGCACCATAGTCATTGGTGCTGTCTGTATGAAAGGTGGTGTAGAGTTCTTTCTCCTCTTGCGATGGCGGCCGGTGATAGGCCCGGGTCATGAAATCAAGGAGGCGCTCCTCGACGCAAGCAGGATCACCCTTGGTACCCTCAGCGCTGCAACTTTGGAGAAGGTCGGGGTTCTTTTTGAGGGCCCGCTTTGCTACGATGAGCGCGACGCCTTCATAGTCCAATAAATTTTGTAGTCCGATAGGCGAGACCCAGTTGGCAGCGAAACCAGCGGTCAGTTCGTCGCGTTGAAATCGGCCCACCTCGGGGACGTCCACATTAAGTAGAGCCTTGACGCTTGCTCGATACTCCGAAGTGGTGATTCTGCGAAGCTTGAGGTGAGCTTCGTCGGTACAAGCACTTTCGTCGTCAGCACCCAAAAGCCCATCTTTTCCGATACGATCGCCATTCTTGTCGATACGATCGCCATTCTTGTCGATACGATCGCCATTCTTGTCGATGCGATCGCCATTCTTGTCGATGCGATCGCCATTCTTGTCGATGCGATCGCCATTCTTGTCTACATGCGTCGAGTTTTTACCTTCGCCATCCATTTCGAGTACCCCCTCGCACCCGACGTTGATAAAAAAGAGAGACGAAGAGAGTACAAATGTATTCAGACCGATTTTCATGGGGCTTTCCTGGCGACGAACGCTGAGCAGAGCGTTGAAGAGCGAGGAGGAAAGCACGGCGTACCTCCTCCGCGCTCCCACCTGAGATAGGGTAACATTTTTTTAATTTATTCATATTCTGAATGAGAATGAACAGAGAGAATTTTAGTTTAATTGAAATGACGCTGTATAATTTAAGTAAAGTAGTGGGCCTGGATCGCGGCCCTCTACTTGGGTGAGTTCAATCAATAAAACCTACATCATCGATGTGAATATCGTAGGGCAAGAGAGACTCGCCGGCGTTGCCGCCTTCGGACCGGACGGTTCTTACGGGAGATGCGATCTCTGTGAGAGCTCTAATATCGAGAGGGGCTGGCCTATCTGCCCACTCAGGCATTTTAATCTGAGTAAAAGGACTG
>Ga0256845_1003598_pt1 | contig 10417 bp, 7 predicted proteins | sample RiftiametaG_FD_189101 | JGI IMG/M metagenome (GOLD analysis project Ga0256845, IMG submission 189101) | Tube worm associated microbial communities from hydrothermal vent at the East Pacific Rise, Pacific Ocean - Riftia | ecosystem: Host-associated > Annelida > Integument > Unclassified ... | reverse complement strand
GCGCAAGCTTTTACTTTAATGCATGAATTGGCGCATTTGTTATTGCATAAAGAAAGCATGATTGATAATGAAGACGATTTTTATTCTTATCAAGGAAAAGAAAGGGAAGCCAATGAATTTGCCAGCCATGTTTTGATGCCTAATGCGCTTTTAAATAAGATTGATTTGGGTGGATTGGATATACAAGAATATGATGAGTATTTAAGGCGGTTTAAACAAGATTGGTGTGTGAGTGGTGAAGCAATTTTGTATCGATTATTTTTAGATAATAAAGTGACTAAGAAATGTTATAAGGCATATAAAGACTTAAAACAACAACAAAGAAAAAAGCAAATAGAGGAAAAAGAAAGAGAGAAAGAATTGGGGGTTAAAAGTCCAGTAATACCTAGGAATTATCGTCATAGAGAGCCTATTAATATGTTTGGCAGAACTTATGTTGCGACTGTATTAGATGCCAAGCAAAACAAACATATTACCTTGTCTAAAGCAAGTAGTTATTTAGACAATCTCAAAATTCACACTTTGCACAAATTGGAGCAATATTTTGTATAGTTTTGATGCGTCGGCAATCATTGATTTGTGGGATAATTATCCAATAAAAAACCCCTGCTTTAAGCCTGTATGGGATTGGTTTTACACTCAAGTGGAGCAAGGTAAATTTGTGATATCTAAGATTGCCCTACAAGAGGTTGAAGGCAAAATTTTATTTAACGGAATTACAAATAAAATACCTGAGTCAAGTCTTTTTATAGGCATTCTTGGTAAAATTAAAGTTCATGATAAAACGATTGACGATTTGCATACTGTGCAGAAAATTAAAGTATTGTTGGGTATTCAAGAAAGTGATTACGGGGCTGGTGTTGGGGAAAATGATTTGTTTATTATTGCCAATGCTAAAAGGCATAAGCATGTTCTTGTTACCAATGAAAAAAGGCAGCCCAATCCTCAAGACATGCAAAATAAGAGTAAGTATAAAATTCCTGTGGTTTGTAATTTAAGCGAGGTTAGCGTTGAAAATATCAATTTAACAGAATTGTTAAATCTTGATGCCTTGTGGTAGTTATGGTGAACCCTACTATTTCAATAAACTTTCTACCCCACGCCACAAAAAACCAACAAATCAAAGTAAATACGCTAATTGAGAATGAGACAGTGTGGCTAAATCAATCTCAGATGGGCGAGTTTTTCCAGAAGTCAAAAGCGATTATTAGTAAATGCAATAGCAAAGGTAGCAAAAAATGAGTCAATTTACCGAGGCAAAATTAGAACAAGTTTTTATTGAGTTATTGGCAAATGAAGGTTATCCGCATCATTTGGGAAAATCTATTGATAGGGCAGATGATGAGGTTTTAATTGAGGTGGATTTAAGTGATTATTTGCGCCAACGCTATCAGTTTCAGGGGATTACTGAGGGGGAGATTGCTGTTATTATTGCTCAATTAAAGAACCTTTCTGAGGCTGATTTGTATCAGAGTAATAAGAAAATTATGCGTTGGTTGGCTGATGGCTTTATTTTAAAAAGAGAGGATAGGGCGCAAAAAGATATTCATATTGAATTGATTGATTACTCTGGGATAGAGGCGCAACGAAAAAGCCGTGATTTGGATTTTGTCGTGGCTGAGGAGTTGACTGAGTATAAGGTTAATCAGAATATTTATAAATTCGTTAATCAACTTGAGATTATCGGCACAGAAAAGCGCATTCCAGATGGCATTATTTATATCAATGGCTTGCCTGTTGTGGTGTTTGAATTTAAATCTGCTATTCGTAAAGATGCCAGCCTTTTTGATGCTTATACGCAGTTGACTACTCGCTATAAACGCGACATTCCAGCGTTGTTTAAATACAATGTGCTTTGTGTGATTAGTGATGGGGTTAATAATAAGGCGGGGTCGTTTTTTGCTTCGTATGATTTTTATTATTCGTGGCGACGCGTGGCGGGGTTGAGTAAGGAGGTGGATGGATTTGACAGTTTATTTACCTTGGTGCAAGGGATGTTTAATCAAGATAGATGGCGAGATATTATTCAAAACTTTATTTATCTGCCTGATGCTTCTCATCAAAATGAGAAAATAGTGTGTCGTTATCCTCAATATTATGCGGCTAGGGCGTTATTTGAGCATATTAAAAAAGCACAAAAACCTGATGGCGACGGTAAAGGTGGTACTTATTTTGGTGCAACGGGTTGTGGGAAAAGTTTTACCATGTTGTATTTGGTGCGTTTGCTGATGAAAAGTGAATATTTTTCCAGCCCAACCCTTGTGCTGATCACAGATAGAACTGATTTGGATGACCAACTTTCTGAGCAATTTACGAGAGCCAAAAGTTTTATTGGTGATAGTAATGTGATCAGTGTTGCCAGTAGGGCTGAATTAAGAACCTTGCTTCAAGACAGGAAGAGTGGCGGTGTTTTCTTAACCACCATTCACAAATTCACAGAAGACACTGAGTTGTTAACGGCGAGGGCAAATGTCATTTGCATTGCTGATGAGGCGCATAGGACTCAAACCAATTTAGAGCAAAAAGTGGTGGTTACTGCTGCCGGCGTTAGAAAAACTTTTGGTTTTGCGACATATTTACACAATTCATTGCCAAATGCGACTTTTGTAGGGTTTACAGGTACGCCAGTTGATGCGACGATTGATGTGTTTGGCAAGGTGGTGGATGTTTATACAATGAGTGAATCGGTGCGTGATGAAATTACCGTTCGTTTGGTGTATGAAGGACGAGCGGCGAAAGTGATATTGCACAATGGCGAATTGGAAAAAATTGAACAATATTATGCAGAAATGGCAGATTCAGGTGCCAATGAGTATCAAATAGAAGCCAGTAAAAAAGCCACCACAACCCTATATTCAATTTTAGGTGACCCCGACCGATTAAGGGTATTGGCACAAGACTTTGTGCAACATTATGAGAACCGAATTTTTGAAGGGTCAACGGTTAAAGGTAAGGCGCTATTTGTGTGTGCCAATCGTCAAATTGCTTATGATTTTTATCAAGCAGTGATTGCTATTCGCCCCAAGTGGGCGGATGAAAAAATCAAAATGATTATGACCAGAAATCAAGATGACCCTAAGGTTATGTTTGATTTATTGGCGACCAAAGAGCAGCGTAAAACCTTAAGTGAGCAGTTTAAAAAAGATTCTGATTTTAAAATTGCCATTGTGGTGGATATGTGGTTAACGGGTTTTGATGTGCCGTTTTTGGATTCTATTTATATTGACAAGCCTGTTAAGCAGCACAATCTTATTCAAACTATTTCTCGAGTTAATCGTAAATTTAAGAACAAAGATAAGGGCTTGGTGGTGGATTATATTGGTATTAAAAAGCAAATGAATTTAGCTTTGGCGCAATATAATCAAGGGGATAAAGAAAATTTTGAAGACATTGGGCAATCGTTAATTGTGGTTAAAAATCACTTAGAACTGTTGGCGGCCATGTTTCATCCTTTTGATGTTTCCAAATACTTCACAGGTTCAGCATTAGAGCAATTAAATACGCTGAATGAGGCAAGTGAGTTCATCCAATCTACTAAAGCCATAGAAACGCGTTTTATGGCATTGCTCAAACGCTTAAAAGCCGCTTATGATATTTGTGCAGGTAGTGAGCAATTAACTCGAGAACACAGAGATTGGACGCATTTTTATTTGGCTATTCGTACTATTATTTTTAAACTTACCAGAGGCAATGCGCCTGATGTGACGCAAATGAATGCCAAAGTGCGTGAGATGATAAAAGACGCTTTGCAAAGCAATGGTGTTGAAGAAATCTTTAAACTAGGTGACGACCCTCAACAAGATATTTTTGATAAAAATTATTTAGAGAAAATTAACAAAATAAAATTACCAAATACCAAAATAAAACTTTTGCAGCAACTGTTAGCCAAAGCCATTGGTGAAATCAAAAAAGTCAATAAATTTCAAGGGATTGATTTTTCTAACAAAATGCAATCTTTAGTCGTGCGTTACAACGAAAGAAAAGAAGATGATGTATTACGCAGTGAAGTGTATGAAGAAATGGCACACCAACTCACTGAACTTATCTGGCAAGTGCAAGCAGAGTTTAGTGCAGGGGATATATTGGGTATTGATTTTGAAGAAAAAGCGTTTTATGATATTTTGAAAGATTTGTGCGGTAAGTATGATTTTAATTACCCCGAAGAGAAACTTATTGAATTAGCAAAAGCAGTGAAAGAGTTGGTTGACGCACAAGCAAAATACCCTGATTGGAATCGACAAGCAGATATTAAAGCCGCCTTAAAAGTTGGACTTATTTTGTTATTAGATGAATACGGTTATCCCCCTGTTGAGCGAGATGAAGTGTATCAAGACATTTTTGAGCAAGCACAAAATTTTAAGAAAAATATAAATTCTAAGTAGGGAATGGTTTGTAACTGTTCCTTTTTTTTGCAGACAATCTTTGTTTTTAAGTGTGAATAGAAAAGGAACGGTTACAAACCGTTCCCTACGGGGCGTAAGTTATTGGAGGTAATGTGTGGTTTTAAAACTTTTTCGTTTGAAGGGATTTATAAGGAAGTGTTTGTAAAATGTAGGCGATATTAGGTTTTATGTTGTTAATAACCCTTATAGAAAGACCTCTGCACAAATAAGAATAATCATCAAAAACCCACTCCCCCACTTGGTAATTTCTCCAGTAGCCCCCCAAAGGAAAGCCCAACCGTAGGGAACGGTTTATAACCGTTCCTTCCTCCACACAAAGTTTATTTGGTTAACACCACGCCACAACCCCCTAAGAAAAAGCAAAAAATTGAATTTTCCTAATCACCCATACCCATACAAAAGACTATTTAAAAATATTTATATCAGGTAACAAATCCTTGTCAATTTTTTCCTTGATGTATTGGCAACGCTGATTGTAATACCTTTCCAGAACGAATTTAAAAGTTTTTTTGTTTTCATAATATCCGGATTGGGCTATTGGTATATTTTGGATATTGTTAGGTAGGCTATTTATATACGACTTAAAATTATCAATAAAATATCGGCAAATTCTTTCTATTTCATCTTCAAAATTATCGATCTCAAACTTTTGAGCCAAGTTTAGGAAATCTTGTTTTTTTATCCCTTTCTTTTTGTTAAAAACTTTCATTCCAATATCTCTATTTTTTAATCCTTTGTATATAAATGAGGTGGATATATCGTAATAAGGGGAAACACACTTTTTTTGTTCATTGAAGGCGTTTGATTGATGTATTAATGACAAGTTTTTAGAGTGCAAATCTCCGTGTGATATAACCACAGAGTAAAAAATAAAAGACAAGAGTTCTTTTAATTCATTATTTGGTAAATACGCTTGTGCTTTTGTCATAATTTCAAGAATGGTGGTGTTGTATTTACTATTTGAATCATAACCTAGCATGGTGGCAAACTCTTCGTGGTCAAATTTTATCTTATCAAATCTATCAAAGCGTTTAATGATGTAGTGGTAATCTTTTTCACCTTTGATAATCGCGTTATAAGGTATGTCAAAACCAAGATCTCTGGCTATAGTCATAAACAAATGTTCATTAATTAACAAGCAGGGAATATAGGATTCATTTTGAAAAATTAGATGATGTTTGTTGTAGGGCTTCATGAAATAATTGCTATCATTTTCAGAAGTTGTGATTGTTTTAGTCTTGTCATCTTTGGTAACGCTAAATTTATGTTGAAAACCACTGAGACCTATAACATTATTTTGATTGTTTGCTTCTAATTTTTCTTTGGGGATATCTAGTTTGTAGTCTAATATATTGGGGAATGAGTAGCCACTGTCTAGAATTTCCTCTTTTACATCTTGATAGTTGTATATTTTATTTTTCTTTTTTGAAATGTGTTTAGTTTGACTAAATTGGTAGCTGCCATGAATATCTGATAATAGTAATAGTTTTTCAATTTTTGTCGATGTTTTTTTTGTTAAATCTTCATTTTCTAATAATAGATTTTTAAACACCAACGGCAAATCTTCAAATGTATTCTTCTTGTCTTTTATAGTATCAATATAGCATTTTTCATCAATATCTTCGCTATAAATAAAGGTAATTCTATCGTTATTCTCCTCTAATTTTCCTAGGTATTGATTCTGCTTATAAACATAAATAATCATATTTTAATCATTCATTAAAATAAAGTATATATACTTCATTTTAATGCTATTAATATATTTTGTCAAACTTGACAAAAATATCAAAACAATGTATAGTATTAGTATATATACTAATACTTTATATCTAACTATGAAAAATAAACGAAAGACTTTATTTGACAAGAACTTAGCGGATATTAAAAATGCAATCTCTGAGAAAAAAGTCTATAAATATAGAGAGTTAACAGATGTTTTAAATGTTTTAAAAAAGGATTCACGAGTGGCACAATCAATGTCATCCTCAGCATTTATGGTTAAATTGCAAGAGCAATTACACTTAAAAACATACACAGTAGTTTCGGATAAAATCAAGCAAGAAAGGTACTCTTTATTTGACATAACCATTTATGAGTTTGTTAATTCATTAACACCAAGAGCCTTTTTCTCCATGACAACTGCTTTAAATCTAATGGGCGCATCTAACTTTAGAAGTGAATTCATTTTCTACTCCCAAGAACAAAAGAAAAAACACTATAAACCATCCAAAATCACCCAAGAAGCGATAGACAACGCTTACAAAAAAGACTATAGATACACCAAATCTACCGCCGATTATGAATCACATCACCTCGTGTTGTTAATGCCAAAGTTTAGCGGCGAAGTAGGCGTTGAAAAGCATAACGGTTTTAATGTATCCTCAGTGAATCGCGCATTGGCTGAAATATTAATAAACATCCAATATTTCAAGGGCTTTAAAGAAGTCATCAAAGAATTTAAAGGCATTAAAGACAGAATCAATATCAATGAAGTTTATAAAGTAATAAAAGCCTTTGATTTGATTTACCCTTATTTTCAACTACTCGGATTTGCCTTGAATCAAATTGGTTTTCACCATTCAGAACTTGATATATTTAAAAAGCAAGTCAGTGAATTTGATTTTTATACCGAGAAAAATAAAAGCAGATATCGTTATGATGAGTACTGGAGAATTTATTATTGATTTAACGATAATAAATGACCTATACTAATGCTTGATATTAAAAATTTAAAAACTAACGATGCCACTCACAAATGCACATACTCTAGATTTTTCTTAGCGACTTATCGTTCATTAGATGATTTTTTGAAAAAATTGGATACCAGCGATAAAAAGTAAACCATTGCTGGATATTAATCGAACAAAATGTTGAGAATATAAAAACCCTTCAAGTGAATGCGCCCAGTTCACCGTTAAAAATTGTTGGACTGTTTGGTGGGGGTAAAATGGGGTGTTTACAAGTGTTGGATGAGTTGTAATTAGAGATTTATAGGGGGGGCTTAAATTTGAAAAAAAAGGAGGGAGGTAAACATGGTTAAGAATATATTACAATTAGATTCCGACAAGGCGAGAGATTTTTTTTTAAAAGAAGAGAGTTATAATACAATTAAGCTTCCGCCGTATATAAAATTAGATTCTTTGATAAAGGCAATATCTAGCGAGTTACATGATAATCCAGGAATTTATATTAAAAATAATAAAAATAAGGCCATTTATCCAAAAAGATATGAGAATGTAAATTACAAACTATTCAACAACAAAGATGGTAAATATAGTTGGCGCTTACTTCAATTAATACACCCTGTTTTGTATGTAGATTTAGTGCACCGCATAACTGAGGAAAGCCATTGGAATGAAATTTTATCTGCCTTTAAAGGTTTCCAAAAAAATAAAAAAATTGTTTGCGCTAGTTTGCCTGTTACGCCATCAACTAATAACACCACAAAAGAACAAATTTCCGCATGGTCAAAAAAAGTAGAACAAAAATCCATAGAGTTAGGGCTTGAATATGATTGTATATTTCATACTGATATAGTTGATTGTTATGGTGCAATTTATACTCATTCAATCCCTTGGGCGATTCATACAAAAGAAGTTGCAAAGAACAATCATAAAAATACATTAATTGGAAATAAAATTGATACACTTTTGCGTGGTATGAATTATGGGCAAACTAATGGTATACCTCAAGGTAGTATTTTAATGGATTTTATTGCTGAAATGGTGTTGGGTTATATTGATGAATGCTTGAGTACTTGTTTAAGAAATGATATGGATTATCATATTATTAGATATCGAGATGATTACCGTATTTTTGTGAATAATGCAAAAGATGGTGAAACGATTATTAGAGAACTTTCTAAAATTTTAAGCGAATTGGGGATGCGTCTTAGTGGCGAAAAAACTATTTTTTCTAATGATGTAGTTAACTCTTCAATTAAGCCTGATAAATTCCATCAAATTATAAATAATTACCAAGAACAAAAAGATGTAAAAAAACAGCTGCTGGTTATTAAAAATTTGGCTGATAATTATCCAAATTCTGGGGCATTAGGAAAAGCGTTAAATAAATTTGATAAACATTTAAAAAGTATTTCAGAGATTAAGGACAAGAAAAATCTTTGCATTAGGAGGGGGGCAAAAAAAATAATTGCAGAATATTTTAGATTAAAAAAACAATCTTTAGGATTGGTCAGTATTTTAGTGAGCATTGCCTTAAAAAATCCTAAGATATATCCAATATTTGCCTCAATACTAAGCACTATTATTTGTAATTTGGACGATAACTTTAAAAATAAAGTTATTAATTTGGTTGTGGAAAAATTTAAAAATAAACCTAATTCAGAGTATTTATTCTTATGGTTACAAAGAATAGCTATTGTCGCTAACATTGAGATAGAATGTGATACAAAATTATTTAGATTAGTGAGTAAAGAAAATGATAATAGATTGGAGGACCCCCGTATAAAATTATTTAGATTATTGGACACCTATGAATCTTTGCTTTGGAATTCAGAAGATTGGCTAGCTGTTAATTTTTGTGACATTATGACAAAGAATAATATTATTAATGAAGAGGAAATAAATAAATTATCTTGTGTGATTAGCAGTAAAGAGGTCAATAGTTTTCATTATTAAATTGACTTAATGCGGTTAAAAGAAAATGTAGGCAAATTTCCAGAAGATTTTATATTTCAGTTGGACAAATAAGAGTTTGAAAACTTGAGGTTACAATTTATGACTTTAAGTTAGGGTGGTCAGCGTCATGCTTTACTGAGCAAGGGGTGGCAATGCTTTTTAGTGTGTTACAGAGCAAATTAGAAGTCAAAAGGAAATTATTGATAACTTCTTAAAATGGTATTTAGGTGAAAGCAATCCAAAGAATTTAACATAAGGCTTGTAGGGAACGGTTTGCAACCGTTCCTTTTTTTTTGGCAAAATATCTTTGTTTTTAAGTACAAGGTGCAGATGAGAAAGGAACGGTTACAAACCGTTCCCTACGGCGTGAGGTGGTTGGGAATTATTGGGTGGTTTATAAAACTTAAGTGGTAAAAATATTTTTTATAATAGAGTAATTAGCGGTCAAAAAAATGACATAATTGTCAGACTTTATATTGTCAATAATTTTTTAGATAAAAACAATTCAATAAATTAAACATGAAGCCGTAGGGAGCGGTTTGTAACCGTTCCTTTTTTAGATGTAAATAGGCAGGGAATGGTTTGCAACCGTTGCTTTTCAAAGATGAATAGAGATAGACTTGCAGTCCTTTTAACAACATGAAACAAAGAAAAGCCAATAGACTTAAAAATTACGATTATTCGCAAAATAATTATTATTACATCACCACTTGCACTTACAATATGCATGAATATTTTGGGCAAGTTTCCAATGAAATAATGACCATTAATAAGGTTGGTGAGATTGTTGAAGAATGCTGGTTAGGCTTGTCAAGTCATTATCAAAATTGTATATTGGATGAGTATGTGGTGATGCCTAATCATTTTCATGGGATTGTGATTATTAATAATGAGCGGGAAGGGGGCGGTTGCAAACCAAGGCATGGGTTGTCGGAGATAATGCGTGGTTTTAAAACTTTTTCGTCTAAGAGAATTAATGAAGAGGATGCGTTGGTGAAATTTAGGTGGCAAAAATCTTTTTATGATAGAGTGATTAGAAGTCAAAAGGAATTAGACAATGCTAGGCTTTATATTGCTAATAACCCCTTGAAATGGTATTTAAATAAAAACAATTCAATAAATTAAACATGAAGCCGTAGGGAACGGTTTGTAACCGTTCCTTTTTTTGGCAGGAAATCTTTGTTTTTAAGTGGGGTGTGGGCGAGAAATGGGTGGCTATAAACCGTTCCTTATAATGTGGAGTTATTGGATAGATTCATAAAATTTAAGTAGTAAAAATATTTTTGATAATAGAGTAATTAGAGGTCAAAAAAATGACATAATTATCAGACTTTATATTGAGACCTTTGCATAAATATGAATAATCATCAAGAA